>Ga0102934_1003521_pt1 | contig 10652 bp, 9 predicted proteins | sample SalPonR2_A_D1_MG_FD_78175 | JGI IMG/M metagenome (GOLD analysis project Ga0102934, IMG submission 78175) | Salt pond soil microbial communities from South San Francisco under conditions of wetland restoration - Salt Pond MetaG R2_A_D1_MG | ecosystem: Environmental > Aquatic > Marine > Intertidal...
AGAGTAATTTTTTTCTTAAATATATTTTATAGTAATTTAAGAAATAGGTAAAGAGCTATTGACAGAAATTAGAACTACAATTATAGTAATAGTTATCATCATTAGAAAAAAATCTGGAGGGATTATGGTAAAAACAGTGAAAGAGGACAAAAGCCAAGAAAAAAAGGCTGTTAATCCTGAAGAAGTGACAATCTGTCAAACGACCAAGCAAATGTTGGAGAAGGCCCAAAAAGACGGTGTTGAGACCGCTTTTGATCGAGCGGCAAGTATGAAGGCCTGCCCGATTGGTGCCGATTCCGCCTGTTGTAAACACTGCTCAATGGGGCCGTGCCGATTGAATGCCAAGGATCCATATAGCAAGGTTGGAGTATGTGGAGCAACTATAGACACGATTCAGGCCAGGAATTTTGCTAGAATGGTGGCTTCAGGGGCCGCAGCCCATACTGATCACGGCATGAGTATGCTGGATGTCTTTCGGGAGGTTGTCAACGGTCATATCAAGGATTATTCGATCAAGGATCCCCATAAATTGGAGGAGGTGGCTGCTTCGGTCGGTATTTTGATTGAGGGCAGGGAGCTAGAAGATATTGCTCAGGAATTATATCAGGAACTAGAAAGGACCTATACCCAGGTGGAAGGAGAGATACCTTTTATTCGGCGGGTACCGGAAAAGACTCTTGAATCCTGGAGAAAGTTGGGCATAGTCCCTAGAGGATCTATGCGGGAAATTATGGAGATCATGCACCGAACACATATAGGGGTGGATCAGCATTATGAAAACATCACCAAGCAATCCAGCAGAACAGCCCTGTCTGATGGCTGGGGGGGATCAATGGTGGCGACTGAAATTTCAGATATACTTTTTGGAACCCCTTCTCCGGTTTTGGCTGATGTCAATATGGGATGCCTCAAGGAAGATATGGTCAACATAATCATTCATGGCCATGAGCCAAATCTCTTTGAAAGCATGCTTGTATCGGTCAATTCTCCGATTCTGGTTGAGGAGGCCAAAAAGGCCGGAGCAAAAGGTATTAATCTGGTCGGGATGTGTTGTTCAGGAGCAGAGATGTTATCTAGGCATGGAATTCCTCACGCCGGGAATTTTATGTCTACTGAAGCTATCCTTGTGACCGGGGCAGTTGATGCTATGGCCGTAGATGTTCAATGTATAAAACAGGGTTTGTCATCAGTAGCCAAGTGTTACAATTCATATTTATTCACTACAAACCCAAGGTGTCATATTGAGGGCGCCGAGCATATTGACTTCCAGGAGGACAATCCCCTTAACTGTACCGATGAAGTGGTCATAAAGGCCATCAGTAGGTTTAAAAACAGAAATGTTCGCATAGAGATACCCCAGGAGACCAATCCTGGTATACATGGTTTTTCACACGAGTATATTAATTATATGTTGGGTGGAAGTTTCAGAGGGTCATATACCCCACTTAATGAGAATATAATCAATGGGAAAATAAGGGGGATAGCTGGAGTTGTCGGATGTACTAACCCAAGGGTAAAACATGATTGGGTTCATGTTGAGCTGGTCAAAGAACTGATAAAAAACAATGTACTTGTCTTACAAACAGGTTGTTCTCAGATTTCTTTGGCTAAAGCCGGGCTATTGATTCCTGAGGCGGCCCATCTGGCTGGAGACGGTTTGAAAGAGGTCTGTGAAGCTGTTGGTATGCCACCGGTTCTAGGTATGGGTTCTTGCGTAGATAACAGCCGAATCCTTATAGCTGCTTCCGAGGTGGTCAAACAAGGAGGGCTGGGCGAAAGTATAGCGGATTTACCTGTGGCCGGAGCTGCACCGGAATGGATGAGTGAAAAGGCAATCAGTATTGGACATTACTTTGTAGCTTCAGGGGTTTATACTATTTTTGGGGTTACCTTCCCGATAACTGATAAGACTAAGTTTAAAGAATATCTTTTTGAAGGACTTGAGCAACAAGGTCTTGGAAAGTGGGATTTTGAGGCTGATCCACATGAGATGGCCAAGAGGATGATTGCCCATATTGACAAGAAGAGAGCTCAGCTTGGTATTGACAAGTCTACTGAAAGAAAGCTTTTTGACATGAGTGATAGACGACAGATGTAATTATAGACTCAAAATCAGTGGTTGTCAGCACCCAATAAAAAGGTCAGACATGAAATATGTGATAAGTGTCTGACCTTTTTTATTCTTGATTGGTACTCCTTTTTGTATGAGCTGACGGTTGCAGGTTTTGAACATGATTAACAAGTGCATTTGCCTTGGCTTTTCTATCCGGATTTGTTAAGCTCACATAAATGACCTCATTTGAGTATCTCTTATGCATGATATTTATTGACGACTTATAGCATATAGTTATTCAAGTGTGTTTTTTAGGTAAATAATTACTTCATAGAACTAGGTGCAAGAAGAAGACAAGAAAATGGAGCATGGTACTAAAAAACAATTTTGGTAAGACAGAGATTTGAAGTACTATACATGAGGACGAACTAGGAAGTTATTGAGAATGAAGGAAAACAATTCCCAAGATATCCAGAAATATATTCTTCGCAGGAGGTATCCCAATCCTTTTAGATCTGCTTTGTTGGTTATAGACATGCAAAATTATTTTCTGCCTATTGCCGATTCAATTATGGACAATGTTATATCAGTAATCACAACCTGCAGAGAACAAGGGATAAAAGTTATTTATACCAGACACGGTCACAAGGATATAGCCACAGATGGGGGTATGTTATGGCAGTGGTGGGGTGAAAGTGTTATCTATGGAAGCAATGATTGGTCTCTTTTTGGGTCCTTGCCGGTTCAGAACAATGATTTAATCATAGATAAGAAGCGCTACTCGGCTTTTCATGGGACCAAGCTGTCTCTGTACCTGCAGGCTTTGGGGCTTAATGAGATTATTATAACCGGTGTTTTGACCAATTGTTGCTGCGAGACAACAGCCAGGGATGCTTTTATTCGTGACTACAGGGTCTTTTTTATGTCTGATGCAACAGCTACAATCAATCAGGACCTTCATCTCTCCTCACTCAAAAATCTGGCCTTTGGCTTTGCCTATCTCCTTAGCACTAATGAACTTATGGATTGTTTTGGATCTAATTAGGTTTATTTATTTTCACTTATCATTGGGATAGCTTTCGGTGGATCAAAAACCAGTCCTCCATTTCCTTTATCTTTTTGGATAAAGCAAAACGTCCTTGAGCAAAGACTCCATAATCGCCCCCTCCGGCCATGGCTGAGGCAAAGCGGATTTTATTGGCGTTTATCAGCCAGATATTAGACCATTTTTTCTCAATAGCCTCATCAAATAAACTCTTCTTTTGGGCAAGGCCTTTCTCCCAGATAGCAGACATACTTTCTGTAGCTGCCTTTACGGCCTTGTTTGATTGGGTAATGGTATTTTGTAATCTTTGCCAGTGATTGTTTACCCACGAGCTTCCATGACAGGCTTTACAGACAGCTTGCATGCGGTTTTTTCGTGTTTTCTGTTGGGTTGGATCAATGAGTCCGTTTTCAATGGGTTGACCATTGAGTTCAGTAGGAAGATTCAGTCCAGCTGAATTTTTTAATTTGGTTGTGTCTGGCTCACTGGGATGAGGATGGGCGTAAATAAGACCAAAGATCCGCCATGATAGACGAGTGCCCATATTATGTGATCGTTTGGCTATAACTTGGCCGTTTTTATCAACTGTCAAGCTCATGTGGCAAACAGCACATGTTGGCGCTGTAAAATCTTGGCCGACGGTCCATGGGACTTTGGAGAAATTCCAAGAATTGACTTTAGCAAAGAATATATTGCCATGCTTGCTGGCTGAATAGACCTTGTATGCAGGTACATCCGGTCCAATATGACATTCTTTGCAAGTATACGGTTTTCTGGCCTCAGCAATAGAGAAGGCATGTCTTGTATGGCAGGCTGTACAAGAGCCTTTGCTCTTGTCAGGATTTACTCTACCTGATCCTTGATTTGGCCAGCCTTTTATAATCGGGAATTGCATCGGACCCATTGAAGTCTTTCTTGTTTTGTTACCAGTAACCAAGAGTTGGGTGCCGTGGCAATAGTAACAAGATTCAGCCCGGGTAAAGTTGTTGGCCGGCTGAAAGCCAATTTTTGTCTTATCTTCTATGATTGTGCCGTGGATTGTTCTTTGAAGATCCTGATAGACAGGGTTTTGATTGAGATTCTTTCTGGCAAAAGACATAATGTTTCTTGCATATTGCTCTGTCTCTTGTCTATGACATAGGGCACAGTCTTTTGGCGTGACAACAGTATGGACTTGAAACCCAGCGTGGGAAAAGGAGTCTTTATGTGTCTTAGGGGACAAAGTATGGCATTCAGCACATCCAACAGTCACCTTTTGCAGATTTTTGGGGATATCTGAACTCGAAATACGTTTGGCCAATCCCTGTACCTGCTGGCTTTGTTTAGGAGTATTATGGCTGTGGCGGCTTGTTTGCCAGTCTTCTACAATACCAGGGTGGATTGTATTGTGGCAGGAAAGACATGTCTTTGTTTTATCGCTTATAGGAGGAGCATCGGAGCCAAAGCAGCTTTGATATAATGATAGAAGGAAAAATAAAAAAAGAAATGTTGTCCAAAAAGTACGCATAAAGACTCCTTTGATACATAACTTTGAATACCTTAAAATTTTGCCCGCCTGCACTCATTGTTGGGACTTAAGAGAGTAAGCAGGCGGGCAAAATGAATGTCATTCAGCAATCTAGGGAATGGCTAGTTAACAAAAAATAAGGAGACTGATAACTTCTCTAAAGATTATAAAGTTCTTTCGTAACTGTTTAGTCCTTGGCAACTAATTGAAAAAGGGGCTTGAAAACGTAAGTTCAAAAAAACCCCTTTTTCATAGGACTAAACTAATTCGTTCTTTCTTTTCTCAAATGCTTCTATCTTGGAGTTTTGGCACTGGCTGAGGCGTCGAGAGAGCACTGTGTGAAATCGACTGATTTGTGACATTTGGGGCAGGTATGGGCCTTGTCAAATTCGTCTGAAAATATTTCCAGTTCTTCTCCACATTCTGGACAGTTACAAGTAAAGGAACTCAAGTTCTTAAAGCTTTCAAAGCCAGGGCAATGCTGTGGTGTTGGTTTTTCAGGCATAGTATATACTCCTTTAAAATTTGAATTTAGACTATCAAATCCTATATGTCAAAATTAAGAAATTGTCAATATAATAATTTTGAGTATACAGTTACTAACATAGCAGTAATCAAGAAAATAATGGGACAGGAATAATCTATCTATTTGACTTCAAGGCAAGAGCAATCTATATCAGGCCTTGAAGAGAAAAGAGTTTGTTCCCAATTTTTTTGAGAAGCAGTGCAAACATAAATAATGCTATGAGACTTAGAAGTTTTCTTATAATCTTTTTCTTGATGTTGGTTATGATTTTTTCTTGGGGTAACTATACGGTTGCCCGAAAAGTTCAGGACCAATTGGGACGTAATATAGTTATTCCTACAGCCTTGAAACGAATTGTCTCATTGGCTCCAAGTTTAACAGAGTGTATGTTTGCTTTAGAAAATGGCAACAAGCTTGTTGGTGTGACCAAATATTCAGATTATCCCCCTCAAGCTGTTCAATTACCCAAGGTTGGTTCTTATGTAAATCTAGACTTGGAAAAGATTGTTTCTTTACAGCCTGATTTGTGTTTGGCAACCAAAGACGGAAATCCTATCAAAGTTATTGACCGGCTTGAGGAACTCGGAATCCCTGTTTATGCCCTGGATCCTAGAAACTTATCAACTGTAATGGAGACCATTAATGAGTTAGGACAGCTATTAAAGGCCCAAAAGAAGTCGTCCAAGGTCGTCCAGGGAATGAAAAAAAGGGTTGAACTGATCAAGAAACGAGTTGCCAAGACTAACAGTCGTCCAAGGGTTTTTTTCCAAATTGGGAGTTCGCCAATTGTCTCTGTAGGTTCTCGGACATTTATTCATGAGCTTATCAAGCTTGCCGGCGGTGTTAATGTAGCAGCTGGTTCAGTAGATTATCCCCGTTTTTCTAGGGAAGAGGTCCTTATTTTAAATCCGGATATAATAGTCATAAACTCTATGACCAGGGATCAACAAATCTTGGAGTGGGCAAAACAGCGGTGGAGTGAGTTTCCAAATCTTCCGGCTGTAAAAAAGAAACAAATTTATGGAGTCAACTCTGATTATTTTAACCGGGCCGGTCCCAGATTGGTAAAAGGTTTAGAGATCCTGGCCGGTCTTTTTCACCCGGAGATGTTTCCAAAGGCCAAGAACTGAATTTCGAGATGCTAGATGACTTGAAGATACTTTTTGTAGGCAATTGCAAATTTCATAATAATGTTATAACCTAAAAAAAAGATTATATTTAGGGGTTTGAGTGGAAAGAGATTCTCAGAGGGGTAGGTATGTTCTCAAAAGGATACTGTTTGTATCATCAGGGCTTATGCTGCTCCTGGCAATTATGTTTTATTTGGGTCTGGCCATAGGCTCGACAGGATATGACCTTTTTGAAGTCCTAGAGGGGCTCTTCTTTGCTAATCAAGACAATACCGAGTCGGTTGCCCAAACTATTATCTGGCAAATTCGTCTCCCCAGAGTCTTGTTGGCTACTTTTGTCGGGGGCACTCTTGGGGTCGGTGGCTTGGTGTTTCAAGCCTTGTTGCGTAACCCCTTGGCAGAACCCTATATTTTGGGGATCTCGGGAGGATCAGCAGTAGGTGCTATTGTTGGCATGATGTTAGGTCTGGCAATGTTTCCGGGTGTAGCCGGACTTGCTTTTTTGGGCAGCATAGTTACCTTGATTGTGGTTTTGTTCATAGCTACTGGAAGGAGGTTGTTTCAGGAAAATAGTTTGCTTTTGGCCGGAGTAATGGTCAATGCTTTCTGTTCGGCTATTATTATGTTTTTGATTTCTATGACCCGAAACGCAAAATTACAAAATGTCTTGTTTTGGCTAATGGGTGACTTGTCGAATACAGTCCTTGAACAGACCCTTGCCCTTGGTTGCATCTTGCTGCCGTGCTTTATTTTTGTCTTTATCATGGCTCGCCCAATGAATATATTACAATTGGGGAGGGAGACTGCCTTAAGTTTAGGTGTTCATGTACTTGGTGTCACCCTATCTCTTTTGATTGTGACATCACTTATTGTCAGCGCTATTGTCTGCCTTTCCGGATTGGTGGGTTTTGTTGGATTGGTTATTCCCCATATTCTTCGTCTTGTTCTAGGTTCTGATCATCGGATCCTGGTGCCGGCCAGCGTTATAGGTGGCGGTGTCTTTATGGTTGGTTGTGATTTATTGGCCAGGAGTCTGCCTTCACAGGGAGAGTTGCCGGTTGGAGTGGTCACAGCAATTATCGGAGCCCCTTTGTTTATCTTTTTGCTCTACAGGAGCAAAACATGAACCCAATTGTATCCTTGGACAATGTTGGACTCTATTATGGCCAATCACGGATTGTAAGTGATATAAGCTTTCAAATTCAACCTGGGCAATTTTTTGTGATTATTGGTCCGAATGGATCTGGCAAGACCAGCCTGATGAAGTTGATGGCCGGGATTGTCAAACCATCACAGGGTCATATACAGCTTCGGCAAAAGAATATTCAAACTTATTCTCGTAGGCAATTGGCCCGTCATTTGGCCTATGTTCCTCAGAGTTTTCAACATGAGTATGCCTTTACTGTTCGGGAGACAATTCTTATGGGTCGGTCCCCTCATCTAGGACTTTTGGGACTGGAAGGTACCCAGGATGAGGAAATAGCTGAAAGATCTATGAGAGCCACCCAGACTGTTCATTTGTCGTCACGAAGAATGGATCAATTGAGCGGGGGAGAACAGCAAAGGGTCTTGATAGCCAGGGCTCTGACTCAGGACCCGGCCATACTTTTGTTGGATGAACCAACCTCTGCCCTGGATTTGTCTCATCAGATATTGGTCATGGATTTGTTGGAAAATTTAAAGAAAGAATTCAATGTAACTGTAGTTATGATTGCCCATGATCTCAATATTGCAGCCTTGTATGGTGAATGTCTTCTCCTGCTGCATAAAGGCTGTATTTCTCGGATCGGTCCAGCTAGACAGGTACTGACCTTTGATAATCTGGAAGAGGTCTATAGATGTATTTTGCTGGTTCATGAAAGTTCCTTGGACAAAATCCCTCAGGTAAGTTTGATACCTGGACGTTATTTGGATTCAGACCTGACTAGTTCTCCAAATTTGCCATAGCTTGTAGCATTGAGATTGGAATGTAGAGATCTGTCTATCTTTTAAGATCAGGGCTTTTCAAGTGTTTCAAGGAATTGGCAGTGCTGTGATGTCGTCAATGAATCAATATGTTAAGGGGTTACAATGTCTGTTTCTGTCATTGATCTCAAGGATGTCTCCTTGACCATACAAAAAGAGACTATTCTTGAGGAGATTGATCTAAGTGTCAAAGATGGTGAATTTTTGGCTGTACTTGGCCCTAATGGGGGTGGAAAAACAACCCTTATCAAGGTTATTCTGGGTCTTATGAGGCCGACGAAAGGGGAGGTTTCAATATTTGGCCAGAGCCCGATCAAGAACCGTTCCCAGATTGGTTATCTCCCACAGCATGCCTCTATTCAGACCAAATTCCCGATGAATGTTTTGAATGTAATATTAATGGGCTTTGTTGGGAAGAGATCGTTTGGATGGCGATATACCCAATGGGAGAAGGAACGAGCCCTGGTTGCCCTGGAAAATGTGGGGATGCGTCATTATGCTGAATACGATGTTGAAAATCTTTCAGGTGGACAGAGACAGCGGGTTCTCATCGCCCGAGCCCTGGTTTCTGATCCATGTCTATTGCTCCTGGATGAACCAACTTCCAATATTGACCCTCAGAGTCGATTTTGTTTTTATGAATTCTTGTCAGATCTGAGCAGCAAAGTGACTATACTTGTGGTTAGCCATGACTTGAGTATAACGGCCTCCAAGGTTAGCTCTATAGCTTGTTTGAATAGGAAATTGATTTATAATGAAAAGCCGGAAATTACTCAGGATATGTTTTCTTTGCTTTACGGTGTTCATAACCATAATTGTCCCATGGCTAATGTCTTTCCCTCAGAAAGTGTCTTTTTGTCTCAAATCCACACGAGAGATCAATGATTGAGGCCTTTTCTTACGGATTCATTCAGAATGCCTTTTTAGCTGCTATATTGGCTAGTATTGCCTGTGGTTTGATTGGAACTATGGTGGTAATCAATCGGATGGTTTTTTTGGCTGGTGGGGTGGCCCATACTGCTTATGGCGGTGTCGGCTTGGCTTTTTTTTTGGGTCTCCCTGTTATGCCGTGCACAATTGCCTTTACTACCGTGGCCTCTTTACTTATGGCCAATTTTACTTTTCGTCAAAGAAGACAGACCGAAACAATTATTGGGATGTTTTGGGCCGCAGGGATGGCCATAGGTATTCTTCTTATGGATTGTACCCCGGGCTATCATGTCAATCTAATGAGCTATCTATTTGGTAGTATTCTGACCGTTTCCTCTTTTGACATTTGGGTTATGATTGGTTTGAATATTTTCTTACTGATGGCTATACTTATTTTCTATAAGGACTTTGCTGCAATGTCTTTTGATGAGGAGTTTGCTCTTAGTCGTGGGGCACCGGTCAAGTTTCTGTATTTTTTGCTTATGGCTATGATCGCTGTTTCTGTAGTCATGATAATCCAGGTCGTAGGTCTTATTCTGGTTATTGCCTTACTGACCATTCCCCCTTATCTGGCCCAGCTCAGGATATCATCTTTGGGACAGATGATGATGAAAGCTACCTTATGGAGCTTGGTTTTTTGTCTTTTCGGGCTTTGGTTGGCCTATCGTTTCGATCTGACCTCAGGAGCTACCATAATTGCTGTAGCCACAGGCTCCTTTTTCGTTGTTTATGTCTTAAGAAAATTCAAGGTAATAGGAACTTCTTTTTAATTTTTAATGTACGGTAAAGGGTCAAAATAGATCTTTCTTATGTCAACATAACGCAGATAATAGTTAGGTTGTCAAAACCTTTTCTAACCAGTAGGATCTCTTCTTCAAGCCGATCTACAATTTTTTGGGCCTGATTAAACTCGCGGGTTATTGCAGCTACCTCTTCGTTGCTCATAAAGTCAAAAAGTCCGTCGCAACCTACTACAAGTGCGAATTCGTCTTTTGAGATATCTGTGGTTGAAGTTTCAGGTTCAGCTATTATCCCGGCCGGTTTAAAGAATGGGTCGCCAAGGGATCTGGTAGGCATTAGTCCCTGTCCATGTCTTATAACATACGGGGGTATTGTTTCTGTCCCTAGTTGGCGGAGGCGTTTGTTCTCTAGGGAATTGTCGAGCCGATGGTCTTGAGTAAGTTGTCTCAAATGTTTGTTGCCGATAAGCATTGCCCTGGAATCACCGACATGGGCTGTAGTAATTGTTGTGTTGCTAATAAGAAAATTGACTGCAGTGGTACCTGAGTCATCATTACTTATCTCATCCGATATAGCCTGATAGGCTTGAATGAAGGCCTTTTCCCTTTCCTGTCCGAGGTTGAGCTGCTCAATTACCCTTTGATGAAGGTTTTTGGCGGTGTAATGAGAGGCATAGTCACCGGAGTGACCGTCGTATACTCCCCCAAAACACCAACCTAGTCGAGCAAAATTGATGTCTATATAATAGCTGTCCT
>Ga0102934_1003522_pt1 | contig 10652 bp, 12 predicted proteins | sample SalPonR2_A_D1_MG_FD_78175 | JGI IMG/M metagenome (GOLD analysis project Ga0102934, IMG submission 78175) | Salt pond soil microbial communities from South San Francisco under conditions of wetland restoration - Salt Pond MetaG R2_A_D1_MG | ecosystem: Environmental > Aquatic > Marine > Intertidal...
CATACATTGGCGATAGAAAAAGATGGGAATTTTACGAAGATGTGGGCATGAGCGAGTCTCTCGCAGTTACCGAGCGTGTTGAGGGCAAGTCTTTGCGTGCCACTGGAAATGCTTCTTCGAGCGGGTTTACTGGGGATAGCATCTATCTTAGGGTTTTAGGGGAGTCCGATTCTGAGATATTGGCCTATGATTACACCGGTTCGCACAGGATAAGCCTCAACGTAGATTGCAGTGATTTTACAATAGACCATGCCGGTACAAAAATGGCGGAGTTTACGCAGTCGAAAAACTATCTATATAAAAACACCGACGTTATTGGCTCTCTGGATGTTACCAACTCAATCACCGCTGCGCTGGTGGACGCGACAACGGTTGAGGCGGATAATGTTGATGTGGGATCTGCGCTGACAATAGGCGGCAGCGGTAACGTCCCTATAAAATCAGTCACTGAGTATAGCGGTACCTTTGCTGACACCTTTGAGGTTTCAGTGTATATAACGCTTCCAGCAGAAGGACGGTACTATTTAATGTTGCAGGTAGATGATGGCCTCGGCTGGTTGACGTATAGCAGCTATTACGCTTCAAGTACAAATTATTTGCAACTGGACCAATACAATAGCGGTGGGGGGTTTGTAGAGATACGAGCCTATAACTCAGAGGGGAAGTTTAGAAATAAAGCGTATAATTTAATCGCCATAAGAGTATCATAAACCAAAGGAGCAACCCATGCTAAACCTGTCAGCAAAACTACCGGCACCCATTAAGGATACATTTTGAAAAAAGTTAGAATTGTACTCACGTTGCCCAACGGTATAAAAGAAGAAAACACCATTGCTTTTCAGTGTATAAATAATTTAAAGGATACTCTGGAATATCAATTTGAGTATTATCCTGTTATTGGGGCAAGTGTAGGTAAGAATAGAAACTTTGGAATTTCAGAAGGTAATCATCTTAAACGACAAACCAGTTTCAATTTTGATTATATACTTTTTATTGATTATGATATTGAGTTCACTCAAAATGATGTTTTAAGTTTACTCTCTCATAATAAGTTTATAGTTTCTGGTGTTTATCAATTAAAAGAAGATAGGAATAAGTCGGTTTGTGGTTATTGGGGAGTTACTTCGGGGGTTTTAGGAAAATATATTGATTGGAATGATTCGGGTTTGGTAAAAGGGGTTGATTGGTGTGGGGGCGGATTTCTATTGATTGATAAGTGGGTTTTAAAAAATATGAATTATCCATTTTTTACACACCAATTAATAGAATATCAAGATTATTGTTTGGAAACTTCTGAGGATTTAGGATTCTCTATGAACATAAAGAAATTTGGTTTTAGTATATGGATAGATTGTGATTGTAAAGTTAAACACGTTTAAGGAGGAAATGATGAAGAAGATTGATTTGATTAGTGCGTACAACATATTTGAAATGATTCTTGAGAAGAATAAAAAGAATGTAAAGTTCAATTATCTTGTCGCAATTAATAAAAGTAAGATTGAACCCATTAAGAAAATTATTGAGAATATACAGAAACCGTCTGAAAGTCAAACGGAATATGAAAGAAGAAGAATAGAGGTTTGTCAAGCCCATTGTGATAAAGATGAAAATGGTGAGCCCGTCATAAAAGATGTTATGGGGAAACAAATTTATTCAGGACTTAACGATAACGAAGAGTTTAAGAAACGATACAATGAACTCAATGAAGAATGTAAATCTGTTATAGAAGAGATTGAAAACAAACAAAAGCAATTGTCTGAATTGTTGAATGAGGATGAAGATATTGATTGGAAGAAAATAGATATAGATTTGTTCCCAGATGATTTACTTGAAGGAAATATTATTGAGTTTTTCATTAAAATTGGCCTCATTAAAGAGATATAAATAATTAGAGGAAGATATGGCAATTAGACAATATGCAAGTAGGTGGGCTGTCGATTTATCTAAAAACATTGTAAATGATGGTGTTGTATATGATGTGGATGCTATAAATCAAAGTATAGAGTTTATTTTGTCAACTTTCTTCGGTGAACGAATGTTTAAGTTGCGGTTTGGGTCTCCATTGGGTAGGGTTCTTTTTAGCAGTCTTAATGAAAACACTGGTGAAAAGCTACTCAATGGTGTTATAAATGCAATAAGAAGATATGAAAATAGGATTGTTATATTGGATGATGAATCGCAATTAATTTTATATCCCGACCAAAATGCAATAAGATTAAATATTTTGTATATTTTAAATGATAGACAAATAACAAGTAAATTTGATAAAAAAATCTATCTATAGGAACTGATAAAATGGCAAGTAATTTTCTAAATTATACTGGATTGACATTTGATGAGATTGTTTCTCAGGCAGCATCTAAACTTTCTCAAGATAGTAATCTTATTAATTTGAGAGATTCAGAACTAAAACAATTCGTTGTTGATATGTTGGCAGCTGTGGCCGATATGAACAATTACAATATAGAGCGAGTGGCAGAGGAAAATTTCTTTGATTTTTTAAAGAAACGAAGCTCTGCTGTTGGTCTTTCTAAGAATCTTGGATATGATATTACAAGAGCTATTCCATCAGAAGCAAAGATTAAGATTCGTTTAAGTGGAGATTTGACAGCCAAAAATATTCAGGTTGATGATTATTTTCAAATTCCTATTTGGACAAGTTTTACGTATGGCGGTCAAAGTTTAATACTCAAAGATACATTTACTTATATTTTTTCAAGCTCTGATGTTAATAGTATATCAACCAACGGTGAAGATTTTCAACTTGACATAGAATATGATGTTAATGGCAACGAAATTGAGTTGGTTCAGGGAGAACTGACTGATATTGTTATCGATGGTAGTACAAATGACCAGATTGGAAAAACATTCCAAACTTACAAAATATCAGACACTGAGTTTAGTAATAAATATGGATCTAAGGATTATAACACTCCAATGACACGTGTCAAAGTCGGGGAAACCTATGCGGACGCAACAGAATATGTCATAAATAGACGTTCTCTTATTAGTTGGGAAGTTATTAGTAATTCTCAACTTGGGGAAACTCAGAGTGTGTGTGTTTTGAGAAGTACTCCAGATGAAAATATGGAATTGAAGTTTGGTAATGGTCAATTTGCTGAACTTGGAGCGGTTGAGGTGTCTGCCGATGGACCATCAACAACATCACAAAACATATACATTACTTATCTTAAAACTAAAGGGAGTGATGGAAATAAAATTGGTGCAGTTGGAAAGAAATTAAGTACATCTGCGAATGTAACTGTTAATGGGGAAGATATAACTAACAATGTAGAGTTTATTTTCACTACAAATATAAAGAATGGTTCTGATTTTGAATCAATAGAATCAATTTCAACCAATGCTCCCAACATATATTATTCACTTGATAGGGTTGTTAGTAAAAAAGATTATGAGTATTATCTAAAGTCGTTGACTTCTCCCATAAATATTAAAAATGCTTTTGCGTGGGGAGAGCAAGAAGAATATGAAAAAAATAATTACGAACCTATTCCTAAACTATTTAATGTTGCTTTGTTTTGTTGTTTGGCTTCTATTTATAATGTTGATTCGTCTCCATATAGTGTGAGAACTGAATCTAATAATTTGAACGATTCACTTTTAGATTTAGAATATGACGAGGATGGAGTTCAAAACCAAAGTTATTTTAATGTTTATGTAAAGCAAAATGTGGTAGAACAATTGAAGAGATATGAAACGTCTGCTACAGTGTGGGTCACATATGGAGATGAAGAAAGTAATTTTAATGCGCAGAATTTTATAAGTACATATGATACTTCTGCGTTCACGGTCAATTATACATCGGACGTATTTTTGAGTGCTTTCGGGGGGTATCAAGAATTGATACTTGATTTATCAGTAGCTACGGATGAAAATGATATTGCGAGTGAGATACAAACAAAATTAAGAACGGTGACAGATGATAGATTAAACTCCTCACTTAATCCAACTTATGGAGAGTTATTTTTCAGTGCGGTGAATGTAAATTGGGATTCTGTTAATAGTAGGTTTGTAATTTCCGGCGATTCAACAGACTTAGGGTATGTTCAATCAATTGAAGATGATGTAAATCTTGTAAGTACGCTTGGATTAGATAGTAATCTTGCATCTAAAGTAAGTATTTTAAGTGTAAATGATTTAGAAAGTGATAAAATCAATTTAGTTGTTGATGAGTTGGATAAACGATCACAGATAACACTTAAAAATATTTACATATCTCCAATTTTACAGAATTTTAACATAACAGGCACCATATACGTTAATAAATTTGCAGATAAAGAAACTCTACACACCACAATAAAAGATAATTTATATGAGTGGTTTGATAAAAATATAGATTTTAATACAGAAGTATATCTGTCTAACATAGTAGAACAAATAGAGAAATATACTAACGTAAAATATGCTAACATAGATATTGTTCCAAATGTTCCGACACCAACAGGAGAATATTTTTTCAGTGCTGATGATTCAATATTTGATAATGTTCAATATGCCGCTGATAAATCGGCAATTGTAAATGCATTTATTTTTTCACTGGATGATTATTTTACAGTCGGTGGAAATATAGCTACTGATTATTTAACCGAAATAACCACAAATATATATAACTATAACGGTTCAAATAAATCACTGATATATGATAATCTTTCTTGGTTTAATCACATAACAGAGCGCAGTTTTTACAATGATTTTGTTCAGCTTTTATATAACGCCTTACCAAATTATAATTCTAAAGGTGGTACTCCTTTCAGAGACACTCAGGATTTTATACGCACTGTTTCTAAAATACATAAAGATTTGGCTTATATAATAAGATATAATATGCTTGATACACACGGTAACATTGCAGAAGAGAAGAGATATAAAACTGTGAACGGTATTGAAACGTTGGTAAAATATAAAGGTGGATATACGCTGGGCAGTGAGATACCAAAATTCAACGTTAATACTTCCATACAGTATGTGGGGGGTTGATGTGAATGTAAACTACCCGATTAGGTTTGATGCAAATAAGGAAATTTCATTGGATAAAATGACACCTGAATATTTGAAACAGAGTGAGTTTATTTTGTTGATAAATTTCATAGAAGATTTTTTTAATTCGATGTATGATGGTGATGGTTATTATACGATAGAGGAATCTTAATGTCATTGACACAATACACATATCTTTATACGTCTGCTGATAACGGTAAAATATCAATATCAGAAAAAATAGACAGAATAACTGAATTGCAAAATCCAGATTTAATTGATTTGGAACAGTTGCAATATTTGGCCAATAACCTTGGTTACAATATTGATTTGAATAGGGGGGATTTAGGTATAACAATACCAACCGAATTGAGCGCTGATACTTCTGCGGATGAAGTTGGTAAATATTTAAGATTTGTTGTTGAGAATCTTCCAGAATGGTATAGGACAAAAACAACTCGTTCTTCTGTAAGAACAATGTTGCTTTCTTTTGGTATTGTTGGTGATATAACAACCTATTATACTAAAAACTATCTTCCTGAAAGTCAAGGGGGAATTTGGACAAGTGAAGATTATGACTTAAAAGGTTCTGAGTTGACAAACATTCCAAACAGTTTTTATCCAACTCCGCATTTTACACTTTGGGCAGATTTAGATCAGAGTACAAGTAGTTTGAGTTGGGATTTTGAAAAACGTGAACAGTTAATAAGAGCAATTGACTCGATTAAACCAATTAATACAGTATTTAGAAATCTGTCCGCTTTTGTTAAGAGATATGTCAATGTTAAAGTTGCTGCATGGGCAAGATTTAATAGATACATACGGATTGAGAGCGATGCCGCTTCTGATTTTTGGGTATAAATAATAAAAAGAGTTATTTATAAAGGAGACTTTTGAATGTCTAACGTTGTTTTGATGGATAGTGGTCTAACATATGCAATTTCGGCTGCTAATGCTGGACCTTTGATAGCAATAAAATACTTTCTTCCAGTGTATGATTATAGAATAGATTCAAATGTTCACAATGGAGAAGATTGGGGAACATCTGCAATAGACCTTTCTGCATCGGCATTGTCGGATGATACTACACCTCACGGGGAAATAATTTACAATATAGATGAAACTATTAAAAGTTATGATTTTTCAGATACGGATAATTATGTATTTTTAGATGGTACTGAAAATGTAAATTCTGCTACTGGGCCGGGTGGAACGTGGGAAATATCTGCTTCTGTGATGTCAAAGGAACAGTATATTAATCTTTATGATGACACCCCCATGTTTGATTGCGTTTCTGGTACAAGCGTTCAATATGTCAGTGCTTCACCAACGGAAGGCTATTGGGTTGTTGAGGGCGCTGGTATTGTTTCTGGTGATAATTCAATTCCAGCCGAAACTTCAACTGGAACAAATTACTTTTTTCCTATTACTGATTATTATCCTGTTACTGATGGTAGTACAGTTCGTGGTAGTTGGAAATGTAGATTGACTAAAAATATAGGAAATGTTAAATTTAATAAAATAGCTCTATATTGTGTTCAAATAGACGGTTCGGGTAATGAAGTTGGAAGTCCTGTTTTATTTGCACAGGCTATGCTTTCTTCTCCTGTTGTGAAAACTAATTTTGCTGCTAATGGATTTGATGATGTAGTGATTGATGTCCAAGTTAAAATAGATTCTTTAACTGCTGATTTTTCTGAAGTGTTCCATTCTACTTCTGGTGACTATTGGAGTAGAACTCCGGGTGGGCTTTACTATGCAGAAAATATAGGAATTGGTACATTTACTGAGAGTTTAATTGCTCCTCAAGCAAGATTGGACATTAAACCAAGTGATGACACTTCACATATAAGACTCAGAAATGCAAATGATGATAATCATTATTTAGAAATGTCTTTATTGTCGGCAACTAATGATTTACAAATAAGTGCAACCAGCGGTGATGTTATATTTAAAGGTGACGTGTATATTGACGGGTTGTATGGTAATAATACCACAATGTTAATATCTGCATCTGATACTGTTGATTTGCGTGGTGATTTTGTTGATGTTAATGGTTTTACTACTTTTTACAATACCATTGATTGTCGTCAAGCGTGTGGTGTCACTGGTGATTTGAGTGCGATTGGTACAAATTCTTATATATTTGCTGATAATAATTATTTTACTGATATGACAATAGTAAATAAAAGCGATAATAGTAAACGTGGACATATCGCTGCTTTATCGGATGGTAATTTACAGTTAAGTGCTTCTAATGATGTAAGAATATTTCCTAATTGTGATTTTTTAGTTCATCGTATAAGACCAGAAGGCGCGTTTTGGGATGTAATTGATATATCTGCCGATGGGTATGTAACTATAGATAGTGATGTTGGTATATTATTGGGTGGTAATGTTAATGGAACAACTTTTGGTTATCCATATTTAAAACACAACGGTAATAGTTTAGAGGGGGTTGATGTTGGAACTGTTGCTGATGATGTTTTTGGTGATAGATTTCATTTAATAACGAGTGCAACTGATGATAATACATTTACGACATTTAATTTACCAAGTGGATTTTCACACACAAATACTATGGTAATGTCAATTCAAATAAATGTTGGTAGTGATTGGTATGGTTTGTGGGCTTATGGTGGCGTTGCGTCAGAGGATTATTATTCAATAAGTGGAACTGCAAATAGTTTAACTGTTACACACTATTCGTCATCTTTAAGAGAGAAAAATATAAAAATTCTACTATATAAAACGAGTTAATTATGGGTGCTCCTAATGTAGCAAATTCATCTAAATATACGGTAGCTTTTTCTAACATACCAACATTGGATTTAATAAAAGATTTGAATCTGTATGATTGGTATGTTAAATCTTGTACATTGCCTGATTACAATATAATGGAGATGTATTCAGATTTTCAGAGAAGTAGAATTAGGCATGTGGGTTCAAGGTTAAATGATGATATTACTCCTTTACAAATTGAATTTAAACTTTCAGAAGATGGCATGAACTATTTCAATCTTGTGTATTTCATGGTTAAACTCCGGGCCGGGGAACTCACATCTCAGACTGTAAGGGACAATTTAATAAAGCGAATAGATTTTATTCTTCTTGATAATCAAAAACGCGAGAAGTTGAAAATATATTTCACCAAAGCATTTCCTATATCAGTGAGTAGTTTGAATATGGGTTATGGAGAAGATGAAGAAGTTTCATTTACGGTAACATTTACATATGATGAAATGTTTCCAGAAGTCATCGCATAAATACTTATAGGCGTATCGTTTAACAATTACAAAGGAAGTGAATATGAGTAAGTTTGGAGTTGATGTGAAACTGTTGGCGGAACCGAAGATTATTAAAGAAACCCTTTCACGTATGGGTATTGCTAATAAAAGGGATAAAATTCTGTTCCCATCATGTTATCTTTTTCGTAAAGATGATGGTGATTATATGATAACTCATTTTAAAGAAATTTTTCTTTTAACAAGAGATAATGCCTATAATCAAATTTGTGAAGAAGATATTTCAAGGCGCAATGCTATTATTTTTCTATTGAAGCAGTGGGAACTCATAGAAGTGGCTGACGAAGATGTTGAACCACATGATATATATGTATTTTCTTTACCTTTTTCTGAAAAACAGAGTTGGCGAATCGATAATAAAATTAACACACGAACCATTCCAGAATTAAACTAAAGGAGTTATTTACAAATGGCTATTTGGAAAGATTATCTTAAAACTGTCGGCGTTATTGAAGAAAAGAAATCTTCGACTGACAGCGCACGTGAAACTTTGAGTGCTATTATGAAAGCTACTGTTAAGAGTGACAATAAAGATGCTCAGGAAATTTGGAACATGGCAAATGATATTTTGCAGTGGTATGATGAAAATGGCAGTTTTACTCCGGACCAGGCGAAGTGGATATATAACACTTCCCAATCATTTTTTAACAAATAAGGATTTAAAGATGTCAATTTTTTCAACATATTTAAATGAAGTTTTTGCTGAAAAAACTGAAACTTTTAAATCCGTGGAAGAGGTAGTTGACCGCATCATAGAAGAGACTGGTAATAAAAAAGATGCTCTTAAAATGGTCAAAGACCTTGAACGTAAAAACTCATTTGTTAAGAAAAACAAAAAGGAAATCGAGAAATTAATCAATCAGATTCCTAATAATATGTTTTCTGAATCATCTGAAGAATATTTTGGTGCTGATATAGTAAATGATGATGAAGAGGATGAAGATAGTTGGGATGATGTTGAAGAATATTATGATGATGAAGATGAATTTTTCGATGATGATGAAGATGATTGGGGTGATGAAGACGAAATGAATGAGGGTGTTCGCAGGGTGCGTGTGGTTCGTGGTAATAAAGTTATGATTAAAAAGCGCAGCACTCGACCCGGATATAAAATGGTTGGTGGTAAAGAGCGCAGAATGGGAGCATCTGAACGTAGAGCAAGAATGATTGCACAACGTAAGGCTGCGCGTAAGCGAAAAGGTATGAAATCTAAGATTCAACGTAAGCGAAAGATAAGTATGCGCAAACGCAAGGTGTTTTCTCGCTAACTCATATTTTGTTGTTAATAACATAAAAGCAATTGCATTATTCTTTTTGGGTGATGCAATTGCTTTTTAGATATACTTGCATATCATCTGAGAAAAGTTTATATTTTGAATAAATATTGAAAGGTGGTGTTGAATGATAAAAATCGTTTCTGGGTGGAGTAATCCCGGTGGCTCCACGACAGCATTTATTTTACTTACAAATTTACTAAATGATTATGGGTTTGATTGTTGTTTTTATGGTCCTCATAAATGGCATTTAGATAAAACAAAAGCTAATCATTTAAAACAGTTGAAAATATATGAAAACGACATTTGCATTTTTCATTTCTTAAATATTCCAAAAGTTCAATGTAGGAAGCAGATTTTATCTTCCCATGAGCAAGACATATTCCCATTACAGAAAATAGATTATACTATATATGATAAAATTCACTATGTTAGTGAGCATCAAAAAGATTATCATAAGGTAAATCATCCACATTTCATAATTCCTAATGTCCTTCCAAAACTAACAATAAGTAAAAATCCTAATGGGATTTATGGTGTAATTGGGTCCATTGATAGAAATAAACAGGTTCATGTTTCGATTGAAAAAGCACTTGCGGATGGAGCCAAGAAAGTATTAGTTTATGGAAATACTACCGATTACACTTATTATAGTGAGAAAATAAAACCCCTTGTAGATAAGTATAAAAATGTTGAGTTTTTAGGGCACTGTGAAGATAAACAGTCGATGTATGATAGCGTTGAGCGGGTCTATCAAGACAGTGAATTGGAAACGTGGGGTTATGTTAAAGCTGAATGTCTAATGACCGGAACCCAATTCTTTGGAAGTGAAGCAACTAACAATATAGAAATTTGGAATAATGAAAGAATTTTAAAGGCTTGGATAAAGGAGTTAGAATTGTGAAAGTTGAAGTTTCAAAAGTAAAAGTAATTATTGGTGATGTTGAACATGAATTGACAATGAAAGAGTTGAATGATTTAGGATGTGCGATACAAGAATATAAATCAAAACTGAATATCCGAAACGAGTGGAATGGTTATTATGGTTTTCCTTATGTTCACATTTATGATGACG
>Ga0102934_1003523_pt1 | contig 10651 bp, 12 predicted proteins | sample SalPonR2_A_D1_MG_FD_78175 | JGI IMG/M metagenome (GOLD analysis project Ga0102934, IMG submission 78175) | Salt pond soil microbial communities from South San Francisco under conditions of wetland restoration - Salt Pond MetaG R2_A_D1_MG | ecosystem: Environmental > Aquatic > Marine > Intertidal...
CAACTCCTATCTTAAAACAATGTCAATAATAAACAATAACTTATACCATTCTAAAGTGACTTTACGGGGGGATCCCAGTAAGATAAATTAATAACCAAAAGCGCTTAAATCCGGTTTATTTAACTGGGATCCCCCCGTTTTTAGATTAGAACCCAAACTTCAATTTTAATTGTCTCTTTTCCCTTCGTAGTTTCTCCTTGTAAATATTCAATTTTCTAACAGTCACATCAGAAAGAATTTTTGCAATTTGTTTCCCAATCATGTAATAAATATATTTTTCTTTTAACTCATATTTATTTCTAACCTTTTCAAATTTCAGCGGTCCTTTTCTCAGCAGGTACCAGCTAATTTGTCCCATCTCTATATAGATAAAATACATTGTTATCATCAGCAATGTTACCATTGTTTGAATGCTATTAAAATTCATTAATTGAATAGATTCAAGATTATACTGGGTCTTGATATGACGATGATATTCCTCAATATGCCATCTAAATCCATAGGCTTTAAAGCATTTATTGACTACTTTCTCCGGATCTTTTTCATCAATATTTAACAGAAAATAACTATATCCACCATTTAATCTTTTGATTGATACAAACCAGAGTTCCTGCTGATAAGTGTGATTATAGTCAAAATCTTTAAATTTGACTCTAACGGCCCCACCTTTAAAATATTTATTCTTTGTTTTACCATTCTTTTTGACTTTCCCAATTAATTTGAATTTTTGATCTACTCTTTTGCTGATCTCAGGAACACTTAAAGATTTATCCTGATATTGCAGATGCCTGGCTCTACCTCCGCCATTAAGTCTGATAATAAACTTATCATTGTTGCGAAGAAAAGGGACAATCAATGTTTTCCTATCTCCACCTCTATCTATTACCTTTATTAAATCCTTATCTATATTTTTTGCAACCGTCTCAAAGGCGGAAAGAATCTCGGTATTTTCGCTAATTGTGCCTTTTTCAAAACTATATACTTTGTTATACAAGGGAGTCATTTCTTGTCCATTCTTGCTTATACGTAGAACATTCATCATCCAATACCCGGTACCTATATTTTTATTATCACCATCACGAACTTTATCGAGACCTTCCATCTTCTGGGCATATTCTTTTTGGATATCCGATATATCTAATATAGCATAATCATTTTTGCATATTTTGTGCCTTATGTTTTTATTATGCTCTTTAGTTAATTTTTGCCATATCCCATCCTTTTGGAGATGATTACGGAGTCTTTTACAGGTCTTTTTGAGTGGTATTTCTTCCTGAAGTTCCATTGCAATGCGCCTTAAAATAACACTTTTACTTTTCATTATTCCTAAAACCGATTCTTTTAAAAATTGTGTTTCCGGTTTGTTGAAATAATTTTTCATTTTTCGCATATAATAGTTATATTTGTTTTGAATAGGTTTTAGCATTTAGTCCTCCTTTTTTTGGTTTTATAAATAGCATATAATTTACAAAAACTGGAGGACTAAAGCTATGTTTAATTTATACTTATTTGGCTTTGTATTTTCCCCTAAAATCATTAATTTTCTAGAGATAACTATCTCTTGATTAAATTTTGCTCCATTTTTTCAGGATAATTTAAAATATCTCAATCTGAATTTAAAATCTATTATATCCAATATCTTAGCCGGTATTATAACTAAATGACGGGGGGATCCCAGTGTTTTTAAATTTTTCTATTAAATAAATTTTTCATAGATTAATAACCATAAATAAAGGAGATATTATGGGATTCACTTGTGGTCTCGTCGGTTTACCTAACATTGGAAAATCTACAATTTTTACTGCATTATCAAAACATGAAGTTCCCAGAGATAATTATCCCTTCTGTACAATTGATCCTAATGTTGGAGTTGTTAAAGTACCTGATAATCGATTGGGTCTACTGAAAAAAGTTTACGAGCCTGATGAGGTCAAGCCTACAACTTTGGAATTTTTTGACATCGCTGGACTGGTAAAAGGCGCTTCTCATGGAGAGGGACTTGGCAATCAATTCCTCAGCCATATCCAATCGGTAGATGCTATTATTCACGTGATTCGCTGCTTTGAAGACAGTGATGTCACTCATATTGATAGTGAACTGGATCCTGCCCGAGATTTTGAAATAGTAAATAAAGAAATACTGCTTCGTGACCTGGAAGTTATTGATACCTGGATAAAGAAAATTAACAAACAAACAAAAAGTGGGGAGAAAGAAAATCTAAAAAAGTTGCAGGTTCTCGAAGAGATCAAAGATCTTCTGGATGATGGCCAACCAGCCAAAGTCTATCATGCTCACCCTGAAATGGACAATTTTATCAGACAGCTGGGGCTTCTTTCTCGCAAGCCAGTTCTTTTGCTAGGTAACATTTCTGAAGATGATGCTATTTCTGATCAGAGGAGTGAAATTGCAAAAAAATTTGAGAATTTTGCAATGGAGTCTGGAAATCTATTTCTAACCCTTTCTGCTAATCTGGAACTGGAACTATCGGAACTTCCCGATAATGAACGCAATATGTTCATGAACGAGTGGGAAATCCAGGAAACTGGTCTAAATAAATTGGTAAAATCCGGTTATGATCTTTTGAATTTGGTTACATTTTTTACAATGGAATCTAACATTTGCCAGGCCTGGACAGTACCTCATAATACTACTGTAGATAAAGCGGCTGGAGTCATTCATAGTGACTTTGAGGATAAATTTATAAGGGCGGAAGTTCGCCATTGGAAGGATTTCCAAAAAATAAAATCTGAGAAACTTTTACGAGAAGGCGGGCATATTAGGGTTGAAGGCCGCAATTATGTTGTTCGTGATGGAGATATTATAACTTATAAAATTGATAGATAGATTTTGCCTACATTAATCAGATCTTTTTCAAATCATATATATCATAATGACCTGATTCAAAATAATGATAAAATTCTGCTTGCTGTTTCTGGGGGCATTGATAGTTTAGTAATGGCGCATTTATTTGACCATTATCAAAAAAAATCTTCCCAAAATATAAAATTGCAAGCAGCCCATATAGATATCCAGCAAGTCTCGATAGGTTCGAAGAAAATCAATCAGCTGCTGAAGTTTTTTGAAACTCTGGGAATAGATTTACAAACTATTTCTGCGGGAATGGATCCTGAGAGAAAATATAACTGCTATAGCTGCTCCAAGGAAAGGCGCAAACAGCTCTTTACCTATTATGATGAAAATGATTTTTCAGCGATTGCTTTTGGTCATCATCGCGACGATTTGATTGAAACTGGTTTTATGAATTTGATTAATCATGGAACTCTTGAGACTTTGAAGAGCGTTGATTTTATGTTCGATGGTGTTATCAAAGTTATCCGCCCTTTGCTGGCTGCCCCTAAAAAAAACATCCAGTATTATGCCAAACAAAAGCAAATCAAGGTCATTAATAAAAATGATTGTCAGTACGGTTTGAATAGCAAACGGTCAGAAGTTCGCCAATATATTAGACAAATTTCGCAGGATAATAAGGCTTTTAAGAAAAATTTATATAATGCTATTCTGGAATATAATGATCGTGATTATTAAGTCTTGATGTTCTTTATAAATTGTTAAACGGTAATCTCTCGAATCAAAAATATAAAAGCCCCGGCTATTGCTAACCGGGGCTTGTTACTACTCATTAGCAGATTATTTACTTAATTTCGATCTGCTTTTCTTTGGTAACTGTTTCCTTGGACTTAGGAATGGTGACGTTCAGGATTCCATTTTTGAATTCTGCTTCGATTTTGTCCTCTTCAATAATTTCTGGCAGGCGAAAACTTCTCTGGAATTTGCCGAAAACTCTTTCGGAGCGGTAATAATCCTTTTTCTGTTCTTTTTTCTCTTCTTTCTTTTCTCCTGAAATGGTCAGAACGTCATCTTTAAGAGAAATGTTAACATCCTTTTTTTCCATTCCTGGCAGTTCTGCTGTCAGTTTGAACTCTTCACCTGTCTCCTCAATATCCATGGCAGGATCGAATCTATAGACGGAACTTTCTTCTTCACCTTCGAAGAATTTGTTAAGCATTGAATCCATCGTATTTGTAAAATCTGCTAATGAACGCATTCTTGGAGACCATCTTGTTAAAGCCATAATAACCTCCTTTTTTTTGATTTTAATAATTTTCATTTTTCAAAAATCCACCTTTTGATTGTTCAATCTCTATACCAGACTATGGCATATGAATTTTTTGACATAATTAGTGAAAATAATTCACAAAAAATATTTTATATGACTTTTTAGGCATTTTTATTGGCAGAATTAGCTGACAAAATATAAATTTTTTATGACAAAATTGAGTAGTTGTATAGTATTGACTTTACAAGGTCTTTAAGGTTGTATTATCTAATGATTATATTATTTTCTGATTCTATCTGAAGAGCAAGTTTTTCCTAATTATTTTATTTATTGGGTAAACGGGAAAAATTTCTTAATATAAGTCAAAATAGGAGGTGGAATGAGCGAAGGAAAAAAGCAGACAAATGACAATTATAAATTTATTATCGGCATTTTAATGATTGTGATTGGTGTTTTTTTTATGTTTATTCAATCTGATGTGATAGGGTGGCACAATTTCTGGTCGCTTCTGATAATTTTACTTGGACTGACCTTTTTCACCGGGTATTTTGTTGATAGAAATAATTATGGTCTGTTAATGCCGGGCGCAATTTTGACAATTGTTGGTTTCCTTTTTCTGTTTTTATCCTGGACTGATTGGAGTCTAATGCGCTACTTTTGGCCTACTTTTATTATTGCACCTGGGATTGGCTTTTTTCTAATGTATCTGGCAAAAGACAAACCTAATAAATTATATATTCCTGGAATAATTCTTTCCGTTGTTGGATTGGCTTTCTTTCTTCAGTTCTGGGAATTGTTTGCCTATTGGCCCTACTTATTGATTGGAATTGGGGCCTACTTAATATTAAATTTTGCTGCTAAAAAGGTTGCCGAAAATGAGGAGAAAAAGCGCATCTGATTATGCAAAAAGCAGAAAAGACAGTCACTGACGAAAAATTTGAAGAAATATGCAATCGTTGCGGGGCTTGCTGTGGAGCTTATGATAATGATCCCTGTATTCATCTGAAAAAGAACAGGGATGGTACCTACTATTGTGATATTTATGATGATAGATTTGGTTTTCATAAAACAGTGAACGGCAACAGAATAAAATGCATACCAATTAAAAAACGACTTGGCCAGGGGCCCTGGATAGGTGATGGTCTATGTACTTATAAAAAACTGTTGCAGGAAGGTAAACTGACAATTTAATTGTGTTGAGAAAAATTTATAATTTAAAAAATATATGGAAGATAAACCTCTTATAGAAACCCGGGATTTATGCAAGAAGTTCAATAATAACTGGGCGGTTTCCAATTTAAATATAACTGTTCGGGAAGGACAGATCTACGGATTCCTGGGACCAAATGGTGCTGGTAAAAGTACAACAATCCGTTTGCTAATGAATTTGCTGCGTCCCACAAGAGGCAGCTTTAAACTTTTCGGCCAGAAGCCGGGAGTCTTTAATAAAAATATTTACAGTAGAATTGGCGCTATTATAGAAGAGCCCAGTTTTTATAGTTTTTTGACTGGTCATCAAAATTTGCTCTATCTTGGACAATTAATTAAAGATATTTCTGAAGCTAGGATTGACCAAATATTTGAATTGGTTGGACTCACCGAGCAAAAATTTAAAAGAGTTAGCGATTATTCCCATGGTATGAAAAAAAGGCTGGGAATTGCTCAGGCTTTGCTCCATGATCCGGAGCTTTTGATACTGGATGAACCTACTTCAGGTCTTGATCCAGAAGGCATTAAGAAAATTCAGGAGTTACTTCAGCATCTTGTTCATGAAGAAGATAAGACAATCTTCCTTTCCTCTCATCATTTGCGTGAAATCGAAAATATTTGTACCCATGTAGGCGTAATCAATTATGGTAAATTAGTAAGACAGGGTGCTGTGGAAGATTTGCTGAAATCCACTGATTTTTTCATTACCGAAGTTTCAGTAGATAAGCCTTTAGAGGCTTTAGATATATTGTTGGAGCAGAAATGGATTAATAAAGTTTCCCTTTGCGATGAAAAATTAAGATTGCATATTTCGCGAGGCAAAAGAGCCCAGCTTACAAAATTTTTGGTGGATAATGGCTTTGAGGTTTACGCCGTCAAACCCAGAACCTCGATTGAGGACTATTATATCTCATTAATGAAAAGTGAACACAAAGTAAGACAATGAAATTTACTCGAATACTAAAATTTGAACTTTTAAAAACCTTTAGCAGGTTGCGGACATATATTGGCTTTATTACGATTGCTATTCTTTTACCGGTTGTCATGGGACTGGTCAATGAATTTGGTTTCAATGTCCCCAATCGATTTCTCACAGATCTGACCAGTTCCTTTCAGTTTACAGGATCGATTGTCAACGGTTATCTGATTTCTTACTATTTGATGACAATCTTGTGGGTGCATTTTCCTTTTTTCATTATCCTGGTTGCTGGTGATATTGTCTCAACGGAGAGTGCTAATGGAACTTTTAGGATGCTGATGACCAGGCCTATCTCCCGGTCAGCAGTTATTTTGGCAAAATATGTGACAACGATTTGTTACACAATTCTGATCATCAGTTTTTTAGGACTTTTCAGCATTGTGATTGGCAAAATTATTTTAGGTGGTGGTGATCTTTTAGTATTTGATAAAGGTCTGTTGATTCTAACTGAAAAAGAGGCTGTTTCACGTTTTATTTTGGCTTATCTTTTGGCAATCTGGGTCCAGATTGTGGTGGCATCTCTAGCTTTTTTCTTCTCCACACTGGCAAAAAGTTCGGTAGCCCCCATAATTGGCACCTATGCTGTTGTGATTTCTTCTATAATAATTTCGGTTTTGAAAATTGATGCTCTGGATGTAATAAAGCCCTATTTATTTACTACTTATTTTGATATTTTCTTTGCCCCTTTTCGTCAACCAATTCCTTTTGATAAGATTATTAATAACTGTCTGAGATTAGGTGCTTTCTCTCTGATATTTTTTATAATGAGTTATATTAATTTTATTAGAAAAGATATATGTACTTAAAAGTTTCCGGAATGTTTAAAAAATATCTATTTTTTCTAGTTATTCTAATTAGTCTGCTATTGCAGATTTTATCGGGTGCTAGTCAAGCAGACCAAATTGTTGAGCTTGTTCAGAAGCGTTATCAAAATATCAGAAATTTCCAGTGTCTGGCCACATTATCCTTAAATGTTCCGAACATTCGAATGCCGGCCAGAAAAATAAAGATCAATTATAAAAAGCCTGATGAAATAAAAGTGCAATCGGAAGGCTTCTCAATAGTACCCGGTTTTAATTTTTTACCTTTAATAATGATGTCACCGGATTCGGCTGATTACTATTATGATCGCAAGGAAAAATTGGATACGGCCACTTATCATATTATTCAAATGGAATCGCCTAAACTACCAGGCCGAACTGACTTTTGGATAGATTCTACTACAAATAGTATTATTCGGTTGGTCGCTACTGATACAAGTCAATATTTTACCCACATAGATATTTATTATGATGTTTTTGATAATTTTTTATTGCCGGACAGCATATTCTATAGTTTTCATCTCAATAAAAGTATTCCGGAATTTTCACCGCCTTCTATTAATCGTCCTTTTGGCGAGACCCAGCTTTTTAAAAAATTCAGTGATAAAAAAGTGGAGGGGAGTATTGAATTAAAGATCGATTCTTATCAGATTAATAGTCCAGTAATCGATTCGCTTTTTACCAGGAAAAAAAATGAAAATCACGGACAGGGAGATAAATAATTCCAAACAGGATTGTGTCGCTGAGAATACATAGCTATTAAAAGAGGTATATAATGCAGTCAGTAAAATTAAGAATGACTATTCTAGGATTAATTGCCAGGCAGGACAATCATGCCTATCAGCTTGAAAAAATTATAGAAAAAGAGAATCTACGTGAAGGAATGGATATTGGCTTTTCTACTATTTATAGTACACTAAAAAAATTGGAAAAGGAAGGTTATCTGGAAAGTTATATTGAAAATCAGGAGAGTCTGCCTTCACGTAAAATATATTCCATTACCTACGCTGGAAAAGAATATTTGCGAAATATTTTGAAGCAATCTATTGCTCAGCCCAAATTTAATTATTTAACTTTTGATGTGGCTTTATTTTTTAGTGATCTGCTACCGAAGCATGAGCGAAAAAAGGCTCTAGAACTCTATCAGACAGAAATAGATAGACGAATTCAGGAAATCATTCAGGATTTGACTCAGGCCAAACCGGATCAAAAACGCAAAAAAATGATATTAAATAGGTCATTGGAACTTTTGAGGGCGGAAAAAAAGTGGCTAAAAAGCCTGGATATATAAAATAAGAGGAGGAATATATGGAAAGCTGGATAGAATATTTAACTATGCATCCCTTGCTGGCTGCTGCTCTGGCAGTTTTACTCATTTTCTTTATAATTTTTGTTATTAAGAAGGTAATCAAAGTTGCCTTGATAGCTTTTGTGATTCTTGCTGTTGTATTTATGCTGACCTACAGAAAATCACAAAGCCAGGAGTTCCTCAGGAAACTCCAGCATGAGTCAAAACAGATACAGGAGAAGGTCATTGAAAAAGGGAAAGAAAAAATTGATGACATCAAGAAAAAGGTTACCGAAGAAGGACAAAAAGAAATTGATAAGTTCAAAAACGAAAAATTCAAAGAGCTGCAGGATAGTCTAAAAGGAAAACTTAACAAATAGCCTGTATTTTTCTTTCTGAAAATTTTGTCATATAATTCAGTCTTTGGCATATAATAATCCTGAAAATCTGTGGATTATTACTGGAAATCTGGATATTAACCAAATTATCATTTCAAAATTATATTTTCCACCATTTATTGAACGCTGTTCAAAGTGCTTAGTAAAAATATTTACTAATTATAATAGATCTCGCTAATAAATAAAATAAAATTATCCATTTAAAATATCAGATGTACCATCTAAGACACACTAATGTGTCCCTAAGGACACAAAAAACAAACTGGTAAAATCATAAACCCAATAATATCAATAAATTAATATTGTGGCACAGTAGTTGTATATATTATAGTGTTCTTTTAAAATTGCCTACCAATCCCGTGAAATATAAATTGTCAGACCCCAAGTTCTTACCTGACCCTGACAATTAACCCCGAAACCGGGCAATTTATCCCCCCTGATAAATTGTCCGGTAATTTTTTTAAGAGTATCAAAACATCTATCATCTATACCTAATTTCAATTAGTAAAAATCTGGTAAGAATTAAGATTGTAGCTCAATATTGATATTTTTTGGGTAAAACCCGGAGTCTATCTACTATCTTTATTTTCCAGCTATCATAGGGCATTACCGTATTTATTCATTACTACCAATCTGTTAAATTTCTGGAACCTGAATTTTATGGTTTAAATTATAAAACATACGAAAATTTGCAAATCTAACCTGATTTGCATACGATAAATTGGTTGTTTTCTGGTCTGAATAGGACTGTTTGAAAAATTATAAAAATAATTTTCCGTCGAGAAAAACAAAAAATATCAACAAAATAAAAAAAATGGCACAGCCATTGAAACTGTACAAAGCGAGTATTTGAAAAAAGAAACTTTAATTTAAACAAAGGAGAAAGTAATGAAGTTATTCAAAGTAATTTCCGTGATGACAGTTGTAGCTTTGGCAGTGCTGATTGCAGTACCACAAACCACATATGCTCAGGTCGAAAATCCTGAGGATTGTCCTAATTTTGTTGATGAAGATGGGGATGGTTATAATGATAATGCACCGGATACAGATGGTGATGGCATACCTAATGGACTTGATGAAGATTATGAAGGTGGTGCAGGTCAGGGTCTCGGTGGTGGTGTCAATGGAGCCGGTTTCGTAGATGAAGACGGTGATGGCTTCAATGATAATGCTGCTGATAGTGATGGAGATGGTATTCCCAATGGACAGGACGAAGATTTTGTTCCTGGTTCTGGAACCGGTTTCGGTCGGGGTGCCGGTCAAGGATTTTTGGATGAAGATGGCGACGGCTATAATGATAATGCTCCGGATGCAGACGGTGATGGTATTCCAAATGGCATGGACAGCGATTTTGAAGGTGAAGATTGTGTTGGTTCAGGACTTGGTCAAGGTGCTTATGGTGGTGGCCGCAGAAGATAAAAAATATTTATAAATTATTAGGTAGGTAGAAAAGGGCTCCATCTGGAGCCCTTTCCTTTTTTGGGCATCGGTGGATATATTATCTCACTAATAAAATTTTCTGTGATTGTGAATAGATTTGACCATTATAAGTAGCGGCAAGCCTTATAAAATAGACACCGCTGGAAAGTTGTTCACCATTATTATTGCGACCAGACCAGGAAAATGTGTAATGGTCTGGGGTCTGCTGTTCGTCAATTAAGGTAGTTATTTTTGTGCCTTGCAAATTAAATATTTCCAAATTGACAAAAGCTTTTTGGGGAAGGTGATATTTGATTTTTGTTTTTGGGTTGAATGGATTTGGGAAAATGTTATAAAACTGGAACTTTTCGGCTTTTTTTATTTTGGAATTGTCAATTTCAGTGTCATGTTTTTGAAGGTTGTAGGTATCACCATTACTTAGGAAATGGAGAGTGGCTC
>Ga0102934_1003527_pt1 | contig 10646 bp, 13 predicted proteins | sample SalPonR2_A_D1_MG_FD_78175 | JGI IMG/M metagenome (GOLD analysis project Ga0102934, IMG submission 78175) | Salt pond soil microbial communities from South San Francisco under conditions of wetland restoration - Salt Pond MetaG R2_A_D1_MG | ecosystem: Environmental > Aquatic > Marine > Intertidal...
AACTGGCCCGACAGAAGCGGCCCCCCCCCCACGGCCGTCCCCTGCGGCACATTGCTACCCGGCCATGCCCGCAGCATCAGTCGCAAACCTCCGCTGTCACGCCGTGGACAATCCTCATTTTCCTGGTTCACCCTCGATTCCTTCTCTGGCTGCGACCCACTGATCAGGAGCCAGTCACCCGCCTTAACTCTGAGGCGTCGAGAGTCAAGAGAAGAGAGAACCAGCCGGTCTGGCAGGGCGGGTGTTGAAGCTGGGCCACGCCGAAGCACGATATCGTCCAGCTGTTCGGCCATGACTACATCTTGATATTGCTGCTGGTAACGTATTTGTTGTTTTTTGCTTCCAGAAGGCATAGGTTTCGTGAGACTGCTCTAAGGCACTGAAGTAAATGAGGGAGGAGGTTAACCTGTATTAGGGGCAATGTGTGTGAATTACGGACGGACCTTCGCAGGGTTGCAAAAGCTACAGCCGCATAATCATTACTTTGTGCTTGAAATGTGGGTGTCAATCCATGGTATCTATGAAAGCTCTTATTACCTTTGTTGGCGCGAGCGTGCTCTAGGACGACCTGTCCTGCCGCTCCCTGCTTGTCCTCTATTTAGCTGTTCAGGATGACAGATCTTCGCATATTGAATGCCTGTGCTTGTCCGCCTGTTATATGTGGTTGAATTGAGCTTATCCAGGAATTGAAGCAGCTTCTACAGTCTATGCCGAACTGCGCTTCCGCCTGGCTGAGATTCCCGACATGCCACTCCGTGCCCCTCGCGATGAGGGCGATAACCGCGGAGGGTAACACGTTCCTATCACACCATTTATGACTTCAATTTCTTGCTACAGCGTGAAGAAGGGGGACATACTCTTTGATAGCACGCTCGCATGAAGCTCGTGAGTCGAGATGTAAGCGGGAAGGATGGAGCGGGAACCGTCGTGCTGCGGCCTGAGGAGCCCGAGGACATGTGGGCCATCTACAACCTCATAAGTGAAGGAGACCTCGTTCGCACCACCACCTTCCGCAAAGTAGTCAAAGAAAGCGCCACAGGATCAACGACAAGCAATAAAATTCGCCTGAACCTGACCATTCAGGTGCAGCGGATGCAATTCGACCCAGACACCTGCGTTTTGCGTCTGAGTGGCCCTAATCGGGAAGAGTCCGAGCACGTGAAGGTGAGTAGGTCCTTGCCCTCTCTGGATCGAGCATCGTCTCACTCCGGCCTTTTTTGGCCAAACAGATGGGAGCGTATCACACCTTGGATCTAGAGCTACAACGGAATTTTACCATTCAAAAGACGTGCTGGGACACAGTGGTTCTGGACCGCCTGGACGATGCCTGCGACCCGGTCAAGCAAGCTGAGGTTGCGGCCATCGTCATGCAGTCAGGCTTGGCGAATATCTGCCTCCTGACAGGATCCATGACTCTCGTCAGGCAGCGAATAGATGTAAGTCCCTGTGTGCGAGGCTCTGACCCCTTGGCCGGTACCCAGCCCCTACATGCTTTGTACCAATGACTCGCCCCCCGGCTGCTTGGCCCGAAGGTGCATGCTTGTTCTATTTATATCCTGACACGCTTGCACAAAGTTCGGTAAGCCTGTGCTGGTCCGAACACCGGCAAGAGTGGATTCTCAGAAGCCTCCAAATCAGTCGCCTCTCCTTCCTTTCCTCGCAACGCAGATGCCAATTCCGAAAAAGCGGGCAGGGAATGTTGCTCACGATAAGGCCATCCAAAAATTTTACCGCGCCGTCTACGAGGCAGTAACGCGACACATCAATTTTAGTCTGGTCAAAGCCGTCCTGCTCGCCAGTCCCGGCTTCGTGAACTCGGACTTCTTCGCCTTTCTCAACAGCGAGGCGCAGCTCAAGGAGGATAAGTCCTTGCTGCAGAATAAATCCAAGTTTGTGCTCTGCCACTCCTCCTCGGGCCACAAGCACGCGCTGGAGGAGGTATTGACCCAACCCGGGATCCAGGCGCGTCTCGCGGACACGAAAGCCGTGGGCGAGGTGCAGGCGCTGGGGGACTTCTTCGCCATGCTCTCCGCGCAGCCAGACCGCGCGCACTACGGTTTCAACCACGTGCAGGTGGCGGCCGAACACGATGCCGTGGAGACGCTGCTGATGAGCGATTCAATCTTCCGGGGTCGCGACTTTTTGGCGCGACGTCGGTACGTGGACCTGGTGGAGGGCGTCAAGGCCAAGGGTGGTCGCTTTCTTTGCTTCTCCAGCCTGCACGTGACCGGCGAAAAGCTGCACCAGCTCGGGGGCGTGGCGGCAATTCTCCGCTTTCCGCTAGAGATTGAGATGGAGGAGGAGGACCTGCCCCTGGAGGAGGCGGGCGGGGCCGGGCTGGGGGCAGGCGGTGTAGGAGGCAACGGTGCCGCTACCAAAGTTGACCATGGTGCTGCGGCGGGACAAGAGAACTTGACGGGGTCAGAGGGCGGAGGAAAACCTGAGGAGGAGACCGAGGCCGAAGAGACGGCGTGGGCGGGAGGGGATGTAGGGGTGAGCGACGCCGAAGGCATGGGGTTGTGACAGTAGCCGGGCCAAGGAAGAAAATTGAGCCCAGTCAAATTCCATTTATTGTGAGTAGCCAAGAATAGATTTCCCTTCCCATAGGAAGTAACTGCACAAAGCAAGTAAGCAACGAGTTCATCTCTCTTCTTTTTGAACGCTTACTGATTAGTTCACAAGCAAGCCCTCCTCAATTGAAACAATACTTTGAGCCGGCCTAATACTGCACCTACTCCTTCTCTTTCAAAGCCTCAAGAGGCACAGGACCTTGCAGCGCCCGTTGGCGGGCGAGTTCGTCTTGTCTCTCCTCCTCCTCCAGGCGCGCATTGTCCTCCTCCTTCTCCTCATTGTAGCGTTTCACCGCCACCACAAAGGAAGCTACGAAGCCAGGACCTGCTGTTGCTATGACGGCTATCGTGGCAGTCTGTCCCAGAAGTGGCTTACCCCCAGCCAGCTCTGTCAAGGAGCCCGTAAAGCTGATGCCTAGCAGCATGGACATGACCAGGAAGCCGTAAGCAGGAAAGCGAAATGGCCTGTCGGGCTCCGTGCGGACGGCTTTGGAACCTGCACTTGGCAATGGTAACCTGCTTACAGTTGATTTGATGGCTTCTTTTAGGCCGTTGCTTTGATTTGCTTTTTCCACCTCCTCGAAGAGACGGTCTAATTCTCGCTTCTCCGTTGCTGGACCGCTTTCACTTTCATCGGCCGACGCGTAGATGGGCGCAAAATTGCCACTCCTTACGCAATTCTTACGAAGTATATGTGTTGTGCATCTAAAAGGTAAATACCGACTGCGGCCGCTAGGAAGAAAAGCGCAAACGTTCTTCAGGTGCAAAAAGGCGAGGCCGAATAGGAGGGCAACTGTAGATGGAAGGAGTATCCTACGCGCCATGGAGATCTTGTACCCAGGCAAAATTTACCAGGCAATCTGAAAATGTAGAGGGAGAAATCAATCACAAGCTGTTGCCACGGAGGATTGCCGACCGTGACGCGGTCAAGGTGGAGCATGGAGGCAGTGGCAGCTGGAGGCAGCAAGCCCGCGCGCTCCAAGAAACGGTTTCCGGAGATCCGAGCCTCTCGTCTCTGCCCCGCCTCGGCCCCTTCGTTTTATTGCGCACCATGCAGCCGCCCGACTAATCGCGAAGCATACACGACACAGGGATAGTCAGATTAAATATCTAGCGCTTCTCCTGTGCTCCCGCCATAACGCGCCACCTTCTGAGATGGAGGGGGCGCAGGACTTGAACAAAGCTGCAGGAACTCACTACGGTCTAGCGGTAGCTGAGGATGGAGCGGACAAGGAGCAAGTCAGGGAGAAACAGAAAGAGACAGCTACCGAAGGTTGTAGCGATACTATGTCAACAACCATGCTTCCTCAGAGTGTGGCGAGCGTGCTGCAGAAGATAACAAAGTGGAAGGACTACGCGAACTACGGGAATCCCGTTGGCGAATCACGAGTTATTCCCATGAAAACACCATTGACCCTGGAGTTGCAAGGAGCACACTTCCCGCCAGCCACTTCTTCATCACCGTCTCATACGCCTAATACGGAGGTGACTGGCTCGGGCGAGATCTCAAGTAAGCCTGAGGCGGACTTTCAGGTCCACACCATTCAGAAATTCGTACAGGAGCAAGCGATCTTAGGGCGCACCATCGGGCTTGTGGTAGATCTATCAAATCATGAATGTTTATACGAGGAAGACCTCAAACGCGATTGTCCGCATGTCAGTTATGAGCATTTTTTGTTCGTGGCCAAAAACATCCCAGACCGAAACGGGTGCCGGGACGTGGGGCGGTGCATCACCGGCTATCTGGCCGGGAACCCTGAGCACTACGTGGCTATACACTGCAGCTACGGGTGGAATAGAACGGGATACATTTGCGCCGCGTATTTGGTGGAGGAACTTAGGTATACCGCCTCCGATGCCTTGGCGGCCTTTGCCCAAGCCCGCCCGCCGGGAATCAAGCACGAGCACTTCCTGAGCGAGTTCTTGGCACGCTACACTGAAAAGACCGAGAAACCCCCGAGGCAAGAAGGAGAGAGGACAAAAAGCGCGTCATCTGTTGCGGAAACAGCACGAGGACAGAGGGAGATCAACAACGAGACGTTAGGCCCCTCGCTAGGACAGAAAGTGCTGCTTGCTCTGGACGAGGCTTCGAGGGAAGGAGGGGGCGCAAGTCGGCGTGCGGGGGTTTCCAGGGGCTGCCGCCTGTCATAGTCGGCTTGGAAAATGCCCGCATTCGTCTTGTAAGTATTCCACTGTACGTAGGAAGGTTCATGGAGACGCCATTCGGAAGGAAGTATACTGCAGGATAACGAAGCTGCACATGAGAGGAGCGAAATCGCAGGAGACACATTGAGCTGTGTCGGGGCAAACTCAGTTATAAAATGGTCCAATTCCAGATTAACGCATGAAAAAGAAGCCTGCATATGTAAGGGAACGTTCTGAAATATAATACATAGTAGAGCAGGGGTACTCAAGAAGCTTTGTCAGGGTCAGATGACGAAGTGACAGGGAACGAAAAGAAATGGATTTTATCATCAGGTGATAGCCACCTCTCATGTCACATAGCTTCACCATTGCTTTCCTTATTCAATAAACATGCGAACGTGTTGGAGCACCGTAAACGTTCAAATTTCCACGGGTGCACGCTCTAGTCAAGACAAGGGCGGGAGCTCTAGGGGGTCCTGCGTGTCCTCTAACACCTGCTGGATGCGGTAATAAATCACGCGAGCACGCAGGGGCACCTCCAAAGCCGGGCCGGGCAGGGAGAGAAAGGTCTCTTGGTCCTCCATCGTGTAGCAGAAGCCCGCAGCATGCAGCATGTCCACGGCACCAGGGACAGCCACCACCTTGCTCTGGAAAGCCGCATTCTGCAGGCGCACTCGGCGGAACTTCTCCTGTGCCGGATCGGCCAAGACGTTGCCCAGGATGGTGAGGACCGTGGAGGCGGCGGTTCTCCATGCGGGCAAGGGCCGGTCCAGCATGAGGGCCATGGCTGAGTCAGCCTCCTCGCCGGCCTGGAAGGCCTCGGGGCTCTCGAGCTCCTCCTGGCTGAGGGGCGCAACGAAGGGCCTTCGGTCGCCGGAGAGGGACGGCGACAGGGAGGTGGGGGTCCAAGAGGGCGGGGGATGGGGCTGACTGTTCAGGGGCGACAGGGCTGCCGCTGAGGTCCGAGAATTGCTTCCTGATGGTGTCGGGCCCGCTAATTCTATGCGTGCCAGCGCTTGTGCTGTAGGGGTGATCAGGGTAAAAGTGTCATCAGGTGAAAGCAAGCGACAGACGCTATATGGGGCTCTAAACTTATCTCTAAACATTCCGCGCCTCACTACGACCCATCTTGCTCCATATCTTACCACGCGACATGCTGTGCGATTCGTAAGGGTTATATCCCAAGGCCGCTGTCTGAGCCGCTTCAAATTTTTTGATCTGGGCGACCTGGGCCTTGGTGGCCTCATCATCGTTTGCCCCAAATCTGTCCAATCCCTCCCCGCTCTTCTTGGAAGCACCCCTGTGATTGCCACCGGCTTTTTGAACTTTCCGGTCCCACGCTCTGCTGCGCTCCTCCGCCGCGGTCAAAATCCTCCTCCGCCGTTCAACATCGCCAGACTCATCGCTGGGTGGAAGGGTTGGACGCGCCACCGGTTGAACTAGATCTGACTTTCCCGAGCGATGGAAGGAAAACGTTACTGGACGCTCCATGGCACAAAGAGCGACCTCCAAACTTTCGTAGCTGGTCACGGGATTACCATCCACGCTCATCACAATATCGCCAATATGTACTCCTTTGCGGCTGGCTGCACCACCAGAGACAAGGCTTCCCACCACCGGAATCCCGGTCTGGGAGCATGCTATTGTCATGCCCAACAACGCATCGTTGCCATCGAATACTGCATCGTATGTGGAAAAGCTGCCACTACGAGTTTCTCGGGTGGGGGCGCTGTTGCTAGGCCCGCTCGGCCTACTGGTGTTGACTTCGTTGCCGAGAACGTTTCCCTTGTCCTTTTTCAAACCTAAAGCGCCTTTCAAGTAATTCATACAAACTGTGAAATTTTTGAAAGACGAAGTCAGAGGTGATGATATCGGCGCGCGGAGTGGAGCGTAAAGAAAACAAATGCTTAGCCGGTTGCTGCCTCGCTCTCGTCAGCCGCGCGAGGGGGCGAGACGGCGACGTGCAAGCGAGTATGGCCCCAAGCTGTTGCCTAAAGTGTCACCGTCAACATTGCCAGCGCATCAAACATGTTATCTGAATCAATCAACAGAATTAAAGGACGATTCATCAAGGACCCGCGCAAGAATTCCTGCTACTATATTCGACACAATTGTGCCAATTGGTCATGGCGTCCGATCCCGCTGACTCCTCCCTCCAGCAGGCGCAAGTACGGGTTGAAAGCCAGGGCAGACATGGGGTCATGTCCGTCACGCACAATTGTATCAAGGCTTCAAAACTAAAATCGACTCTAGGCCTGATGTCCTACGATCCAGGTACTTGTCCCACGGCAGACAGTGGAACCCATTTTATTCCCTTAACTAAAACCTCCATGCGTAGTAGCAATATTCTTCAATTTGAAGCAAATACGACGTATGACTTCGATACATCCATGCCTCCACAACTCTCTCGATACACCTTGCGCTCGAAGTATTTTGTAGTGCCCTCCAATTTGTTTCCGCAGGGATCCTTCATGCTGGAAACGTCAATCGGCTTCAGGGCGTCCAGCGTGATCACTCAATGTGCTTGAACTATTTCCATTAGGCAGCCTCTGTTGTAAAGATGCCGCGTCATTGTTGACTGCGTGATATGAAATATTTTGAAATGTTTCTCCATCTTGTCATTTATTCTTCCGACTCCGCCCCTTTATCCTCAGGGTACATGAATACCGCCGTCTGCACGAGCCGCATCACCTTCATTGATGGCGAAAAAGGTATTCTACGATACAGGGGCTACCCGATTGAGCAGCTAGCGTCCAAGTCTAGCTTCATGGAAACAGCCTTCTTGCTGTTGTACGGAGAGTTGCCCAGTGAGGCGCAGCTGAAGCACTTTTGTGCCCGCGTTTACCATCATCAGACGGCGCTGCACGCCGATATAGTGGCACTTTTGCAGACTATCCGGCACGACGCGCACTGTATGACCTCCGTCATCAGCGCACTCGCTGCCATGAGTGCTCTTCATCCTGAGGCCAACCCCGCACTGGAGGGGCAGGGGGTGTACAGTTCTCGAAAAACGCGCGAGAGCCAGATGTTCACCCTGCTCGGCGCTTTCCCCACTTTGGCCGCTCATGTCCTTCTGCGCCGCTCGGGCTCCTCGGTGCCTTGCCTTCCCGCGCCATCTTTAGCGACGCTGTTGGACCCCGCGAGGCCTCGGGCATACGTGGAGCACTTCTTGGTCTTGCTGGGCTTGGGCAAGGCCCGTCCCGGGGAGGAGGGCCCCGACCCGCGCGTAGTGCGCGCCCTGGACGCAATCCTCCTGGCGCACGCCGACCACGAGCTCAACTGCTCCACTGCCGCCGTTCGCCACCTCACAAGCTCAGGCGTGGATGTCTACACGGCCGTCGCAGGCGCCACGGGGGCGCTGTACGGGCCCTTGCACGGGGGGGCCACCGAAGCTGTCCTGCGCATGCTCCAGCAGATCGGCACGGAGGAGCGCATCCCAGCCTTCCTAGAAGCTGTGAAGGCAAAGGAGGCTAAACTCATGGGCTTCGGTCACCGCGTGTACAAGAACTACGACCCGCGCGCGGTTTTGGTGCGAGAGGTGGCGTACGAGGTCTTCCAGGTCTACGGGGCTGACCCGCTTATTCACGTGGCCACGGCCCTGGAGACAGCAGCGCGTTCGGACGATTACTTTGTCTCGCGGAAGCTGTACCCAAACATTGACTTTTACAGCGGGCTCGTCTACAAGGCCATCGGCTTCCCCCTTGATTTCTTCCCCGTCCTCTTCACGATGGGCCGCATGGCTGGCTGGCTAGCCCACTGGGAGGAGCTCTTGATGGGGCCAGAGGAGGAAAAGAAGATTGTGAGGCCCCGACAGATCTATCTCGGCCCCGCGGAGCGAGCCTTCCTCCCCATTGAGGCGCGTGGGCACGTCAGAATCGCCGCGGAGCCCGAGCGACTCCTTCCTTCCACGACACGAGCGAGATTGTAATCAGAAGCAACAAGGAAGTACAAACCTCCGAGCAAGATATATGTGCAATTTTTCTTTTTCAGGTGTTTAAGTATCTACAAAGTCTGTGGCTGGTCCCCGATACATCGTTGACGACCCAGCTTTCCCTGCACGCCCCCCAAGCTTTTACGTGGTCTTCACGCTCGATAATGGTAGCCCAGCTGTTTTTCTTCGAGCAGGAGAAACTTTGCTTGTAATATCGAGTTCGTACACGAGAGCCTCCTCATCCTCTCCTTCGTCTACTACCTATCATTCCTTCCCTACCGAGGCTACTTGACGGCGGCCTCGCCTACCCAAGGACAGATTCCCATACTTTCGTCTCTAATCGCGCCGATTTCCCCCCAAGAGCTGCAAAATAAAGAGGAAGAGGTTTATGACATCAAGATAGAGCATAATGCTGGCGGTGATGGCTTCGTCGGGTCCGAAGCGCTTGGAAAGCAGCCAAGTGTCGTAGACGATTAGGGCCGAGAACAAGAGGGCTCCAAAGAGCGAGTACCAAAACGTTGAGCGCCAGCCCGTCAGCCACGAAATGAGGCCCCATACCATGAGGCCGATTAGACCCGCAAAGCAGAATCCGCCCAAGAAGGAGAAGTCCTTGTCGCTGTAGAGCGTATAGGCCGTCAGCCCGACGAAAATGGCCAGTGTGATCCCAAAGGCCTGCAGCACCAATTCGCCAGCCCCCTGCCGGTAGTAGATAGTGCAGATCAAGCCAACAAGAAAGGACTGACAGAGAGTGAACACCCCCAACAAAATCAAGTTCATAGGGTGTTTTTGTTTGAAACAGAAGAGGCCGATCAAGCAGGCGAAGGATAGAATCAGAGCCACAGTAAAGAGCTGAGGTGTAGCCAGGACGAAGTCGCTGATACCTCGATTGAAAGCAAACAAGCAGGAAACGGCAACCGTCACAAGAAGTTGCAGGGACAAGATTGTGTACACCTTGCGGAGCAACGCGAGTCGAATTTCACCCTGAGTCTTGTCCATAAAAGATGACGGCCCTTGTTCACCCGCTTGTGCCGCCTCGGGATCGTAAAACTCTTCCATGCCTCTGGGGTATGCAGGTGGCTTCGAACCAGATTGATTCGGCATTTCTTGGTGAGGAGAATGATGGTGCGGGTAAGGCGCTGGGTGATGGTGATAGGACGGATAATACTCCGCAGGCATGGCCTGCGCAGGAATAGCTTGGCCCGTCATCACAGGTGTGTGAGCTTGTTGTTGATAATAGTACGGCGACGAGGAAGCCATTGGTGGCTCCATATCCCCTCCACCAGCCATGTCCGCGCTCCCACGCTTGGGATCATGGTAACACGAAGAAGTTTTCATGACCTTTTTAGATTCTTTGTGTCCTTTCCCTAATTGTGAGCACAAGGGTGTGTGTGGAGAGCAAGACATGTAAGTCGGACTCCAAATGGATCTCTCAACTGACCACTTACAAATATAACCATCTCTTATGCGTTGAATATGTAAGCCATTTGCGTTGTGCAAATGATTCTGCCACGCATAAGGCAAGTTCCGCTCTCACTCAGCCTCCCTCTAGATCGCACAAAAGATCAGTCCGACTCAACGCTGACAATTAGTAGGAGAACAAAAATCGTGCTATTTAGACAAAGGATAATAATGCACATAAATTGATAAACAAATCCGCCGTAATTTGTAAGTTATATGGTGGGCAGTACAGGGAATGATGCAAATCCTTGACTGAGCAACGACACTCGCTCTCTGTCCGTTCCGAGAAGGCAATGAGAGAACGGTCGGTAGCTCTACATAACCACTAAGCCGCAGGAGTTGTTTCTACATGGAACTTTCCTGCCAGAAAAGCTCCAGCGTAAAGGTGCCCAATGCCTTGAGAGAGTGCACGGTAAAAAGCATCAATTCGAGGTGGATCTGGGAAAAAATCAAAAAGAGAAGCTCCCCGGCGGGGAATTGAACCCCGGCCTCCTCCGTGACAGGGAGGGATTCTGACCACTATACTACCAGGGACTACCACA
>Ga0102934_1003529_pt1 | contig 10644 bp, 11 predicted proteins | sample SalPonR2_A_D1_MG_FD_78175 | JGI IMG/M metagenome (GOLD analysis project Ga0102934, IMG submission 78175) | Salt pond soil microbial communities from South San Francisco under conditions of wetland restoration - Salt Pond MetaG R2_A_D1_MG | ecosystem: Environmental > Aquatic > Marine > Intertidal...
AAAAAGAAAGATTGGGGCAAAAAAGGAAAGAAAAAAGAAGTAGGGGGTAAAGACAAATATTTGCGAGGTTATTTAAGGGGTCGATCTTCAAAAAAATTAGGCAAGGAAGGTAAGGCCATTGATAAGCGTATTGAAAAATTAAAAGATAAAGCTCAAAAACCAAATGAAGAAAAACCACTTAATATTAATATTGAATCTCGAGAAGCAAGCCATAGAAACTCTATTCAGTTAAACAATGTCAAGTCAGGTTATAAAGACGGATTTACTCTTAAGCCAATTAATATAAGGGTTGATTATGGAGAAAAATTAGTCTTAGTTGGTGAGAATGCTTCTGGAAAAACTACTCTTTTAAAAACTATAACCGGAGACATTGAGCCTCTCTCAGGTGAAATGAACATCGGGAAAGAATTAAATATTGGTAATTTTAGACAACATCATAGTCGTTTGCCCTTAGAAAAAAACATTTATGATTATTTAAAAGATAATTCTGATTTAGAAAAACACGAAATATATAGAATTTTAGATTATTTTAATTTCAATACTGATTATGCTAATAAAAAAATATCGAAATTAAGTTTAGGTCAGAGGGTTAGATTGGTATTAGCAAAATTTTCAGCTCAAAAGGTTAATTGTTTGGTTTTGGATGAACCTACAAATCATCTTGATTTAGAATCAATAAACGCCTTAGAGGAAACGCTAAATTCTTACCAAGGTACAGTGATTATGGCATCTCATGATCGTTCTTTTATCGAAAATATTAAGCCAGATGGTTTTTATTTGATCTCAGACAAAAAGTTGAAGTTTTTGTTTGACTATAATAAGTATGTTAATTCCATAAGAGAAAGGACTAAAAAATATTTAGATTAATATAATTTTATAAAACTAGAATATAACCAATGTTTATTTTTGGGAAAGGACTAAGTTTAAAGCCCGAATTAGGATTTCGGCAATTATTGTTAATGGCTATTTCGAGCACATTAAGGGGGGGGTTTGTTTTAAGGATTTAAAAAAAAAAGAGGCATTATCCCTTATTAAAATAGTTCTAACGTTGCTCAGGATTGGGGTTTAATAAAAGGCTTAAGAAGGCCTTTTTATTTTTTATTTATCTTGACAAAAAACCAAAAATGTGCTATTTTAAAAACAATAAATTGATAGATCTTTGAAATAAAAAAGGGGGATTCTATGTTACTATTTTTTGTTTTTTTTCTGGGCTCATTGGTTATTCTCAAAAAAAGAGATTGGCCTAACTTTTTCGCATGTTTTGTTTCAGGAATTATTGCCCTTATTGGTACATTTGTTCTGGGTGTTTTCATTTATGGTTTTTCAGACTGCACTGATGAATATAGGGTAGTATCAAAACAAGAGCTTGTTGCTATATCAGATCAGGGAAATAATCTTAATGGTCGTTTTTTTCTAGGATGCGGTAGTATTAAGGATGAATTTTATTATTTCTGCTATATTCAAGAAAAAGACGGGACTATCTCATTTTCTAAGTTTCTTGCTTCTGATAAAAAAGTTAAGATTTTGGAAGAAAAAAGAGACAAAGGAATTTTAGAGAAAAGAAAAATTTTAAGATCGTTAAAGAAAACAGTTGTGAATAAAATACTGTTATACCCATTTCTCTCTCGCTTTACGGGTGAGGAATTCTGGTTTCGAGTGCCAGAAAAAACAATCAAGAGAAACATGTCTCTTGATTTGAATTAAAAAAATAAGGGTCAATATATTTGGCCCTTTTTATTTATTTAATTTTAATTTATTAATTTAACAGTAGTATAAAATAAAACACAAACTCTTCTCGGTTTTTTATGTTTGCACTTGAAATAATACCTATTCTATTTTATAATTTAGTAAATGATTGGTTTTGAGTTATATAAATAAAAAAAATGAAATTGCTAAAATTTTTAGAATCAAAGGATAAAAAAAGCATTAAGTTTTTACAACAAACTAAAGATGGTCATATTATTGAAACGGGTTATTACGACTTGGATGAAGAAATAATTTGCATTTCTTGCCAAATTGGTTGCTCTATGGGTTGTATTTTTTGTGCCACTGCCGAGCCCATTGATTCTTTACATGCTGAGCAAGCTTTTTTTCGAAATTTAACTGTCCAAGAAATAGAAAATCAAGTCAAGAATATCATATTTTTTTTAAAAAAAGAAAATCGATTACAGAATAAAAAAATTCTATTATCATATATGGGAATGGGGGAGCCTTTTCTAAATTATGAAAACGTATTAAAAAGTATTAAAAATTTAGCTAAAAGTTTTCCTAATTCACGAGCAACTATTTCTACCTTAGGTACTAGACCAGATTTAATAAAAAAATTAGCTAAGGAGGACATTGGGATTACCTTAAAATTACACCTTTCATTGCATGCGTCCAATGATAGTTTGCGAAAAAAAATACTTCCCTCTGCCAAACCAATTAAGCCCGGACTAGAGGCCTTAAACTTTTTTGCTAAAACCAAAAAGGATTCAATGAAAGTTAATTATATTTTAATTAAAGACTTAAATGACTCTTTTAAAAACGCTCTTGAATTAGCGGAACTAATAAAACCCTATCCCTTTGTTGTTAAATTGAGTAGTCTTAATGGTAATTGTGGGGGCTTAAAGCCTTCTAAAATAACCAAGTTTGAACTTTTTGAGGAAGCTCTTCATTCTCAGGGAATAAAAACTTGCCGCTTTATTTCTAAGGGAACTGATATTAAGGCTGGCTGTGGTCAATTAAGAAGACATTTTATTAAAAATAAAATCTAGAGGAAAATATTTAAAGAAAAAATTAAGATAATAAAACGACTTGTGTAGTTTTAATTAATTATTAAAAAATAAAAATGGTTTCATTAGAAAATAATCACGAAAATTTATTAAAGAAAAAAGAAAAAGACCCCCAATTAGAAACTAGGCAAGAGTTAATTAATTTTGCAAGCCAAAAAACCAAAAGAATTATAAAAAAGATAGAAGATAAGATTTTAAAATACTCTACTGAAACTCCTCAAGAAGATTTTTTAAAAGAATTAAATGACGAAATTTTAAATACTATTAATTTTATTCAAAGAACTAAAGTTGGTTCAACTTTTTCTGAGAAAAAAGAAGAACACGATGAAGAGGGAGGGGTTGAGAAAAAAACAGGGGAAGATAAGAATGAAAAAGAAATAGAAAATTCTCAAAAAATTATTCTCTCTATTTTTCGTCATGATATTGGCAATAAACTATCAACCTTATATTCAGGGATTAACCTTCTTGGACTAGAGGGCTGTGATCAAGAATTTATTTTTAAAGAAATGAAAAGGCAGGTCAATCAAATAAAAAATCTTTTAAAAGGGGTAGAAGATTTAACAGAGAGTATTTCTTCTGGGGAGTTTATGCTTCAAAATATTAAGAAAATAGCCCAGCGTATCCAAGAAGACCACGATGACTTAAATGTTGAAATTGAAAAAGATTATTATGGCCAAAGTTATGTTAAGACTCATTTTTCTTTTTATTCAATGTTAGATAATATTGTTGCCAATGCCATTCGTCATGGACAGGCCACAGAAATAAAAATTAAAATTAAAAAACAGGATGACGAATTTATTTTACTGGAAATAGAAAATAATGGTACTAAATTAAAAAAGGGGATTGAAGAAAAAATATTTAAAAAAGGCTTTAAGGATAAAAAAACCGGGAACACTGGCCTGGGATTAACTTTGGTAAAAGAACATATTGAAGATGGTGGTGGTAAGATTTGGGCAGAAAACACGGAAAAAGGGGTAAATTTTATAATTAAGTTTCCCTTATTAGAAGAAATCTAAAATATAAAAAATTATTGATTTAAAGGCAACAATGTCTTAATTTAATGAAAAATATAAAATTTTTTAAATTAAAATTATTAATATTATAAAATAGCGATGGCAATTTTAAATAGTTGTCATTTTTTTAATTAAAGACTAAGACAACAAAGATGTTTTCAGGATTTTTTTTAAAATATATAATTGCTGGATTTTTTGCAAAGTTCTTTGCTAGTTTTGATGATATGGCAGCTAGAATACCAATCATTGCCCACTTTGCTAAGGACAAGAAAGGCAGAATAGCTTTTTGTTTTGGTAATTTAATCGCAGTTTTTATAACAGTCATTATAGCTTATTTATTGGCTGGATTATTAGAGGGCTTAAAAAATATCCATATTTTCACTTCTTTATTAATTGTTATATTAGCTTTTGTAGTATTTTTTGACTTATTTGGGAAAAAGAAAGATGAAAGGGTTAAAGATAAAAAAAAGAAAATTATTAAAAAGGTACATAAAACAAACAATTTTCTAAAATTGACTTTTGTTGGATTTATATTTTCTTTAATAACCCTTTTAGATGATTTAATAGTTTTAGCTCCTTTGTTTTTGACGTCACTTATTAATGTTTTATTTATAGTCTTTGGGATTTTTGTTTCTACCTTTATTCAGCTTTTTGTTGTTATATATTTTAGTGAAAAAATCAGTCGCTTAAATCATGTTAAAGAAATAGCTTCGATTGGTTTAATAATCTTAGCGGTTTTAATTTATTTACAAGTTTTATAGTAGTGAAGGGTTATCCTTTCTAGGGTTGTTATAGGGGTAAGATATATATTTTTGATGTAAAAATAATGGTCTAGTAATTATTAGCGGCTCTTTCTTGTTTTTTAAAATGATTTTTTAACCGCTATCTCTGGTTTAATTTTTCTTTAAAGACATTTTAATAGAAAATTAAAATTAAACCCCTTTTTTGTTATACCAGACCCTAATTTTGATCATAAAATTTGCCTGATTTGAGTTATTGAGAACATTTTTAACTTGTGCTAATATATAAACATAATAAAAAAAATTTATGATAAAAAAAATAATTACTATTATAACAATGTTGGCTGCAATTATATTAATACTTTTCTATGCTGGGGTAATACCAAGAAGTATTTTTGTAACAACTCCAATATTTGATAAAACAGATAAGGGCGAAGTAGAAGAAAAAGAAATGGCTCAATTAAAGGTAGGTAGTAAGATTGTTGGTAAAAGTATTGAAATTAAAAATATTCAAATTACTAATAACCCTGGTAAAAATAAGGTTTTAACAGATGTAGATGGTAAGGGGAATGGTGTTTGGATGGATATTGATAAATTAATAGAAGAATCAAGTACAAATTATAGTAATAATAGAATATTTTATATTCTAGGTATATTTTTATCTGCCTTTTTGGTTATTTATTTTTTAAAACCCAGAAAAGTTAAACCAGATTCTTTAAAAGAGGAGAATCAGGATAAAGTAAACCTTTTAAATCATAAAGATAAATAAAAAACATTATTTTATCTTAAAGATAAAAATCCATTTAGTGAAATCTTTTAGCTAGGTGGATTTTTAGTTTTAAATGTCTTGACATTAAGGCAAAAATTTATTATTATTAAAGCATATGTCTAAGTATTATAATTCAAAACGAACAAGTAATCTTTATAAACCCGGCATGAAATTTCCCCTTAGTCGTTCTAAGATTGATCTTTATGTAGATTGTCCTAGATGTTTTTATTTAGATAGAAAGTTGGGCGTTAAAAGGCCCCCCTTTTATCCCTATTCTTTAAACTCTGCCGTAGATAGGCTTTTAAAAAAAGAGTTTGATGTTAAAAGAGTGAATGGTACAAAACATCCCTTAATGGAAAAATATGGTATTGATGCCATTCCTGCTCAAGATGAAAACATGGAAGATTATCGCAACAATTTTAAAGGAATACGATTTCATCACAAAAAAACTAATTTTGTTATTTTTGGGGCCATTGATGATTTATGGAAAAATTCAAAAGGGGAGTATATTATTGTAGATTATAAATCAACCAGTAAAAGTGGAAAAATTACTAAATTGGATCAAGATTGGCATGATTCTTATAAAAGGCAAATGGAGGTTTATCAATGGCTTTTAAGACAAAACGGTTATAAGGTTTCTGATATTGGATATTTTGTTTATTGTAATGGAATAACTGATAAAAAAGCTTTTGATGGAAGATTGGAATTTGAAGTTACCTTAATAGATTATAGGGGTAATACAACTTGGATAGAGCCTCAATTAAAAGAAATATATAATTGTCTTAATTCTCAAGAAATTCCTGAAAGTTCTAAAGATTGTGATTATTGTGCTTATAGAAATTCTGCTAAAGAGGTTATGGGAGAGGGAAAGAAAAATATTCAAAAACAAAGTAAATTAAGTTTTTAAATAAATTGATTTTTACAAAAAAACAAAGGAGGAAAAAATGGCAAAAATTTTAGCCTATGATTTAGATCTTTTGGTTAATGATTTATCCTGGTCTTATAAGAATTTGCTAGATTGCAAAATTTATACTGATTGGCGTTATAAAATTAACCATATTAGAGGGAAACACTTGGTGATTCGTTGTAATTGCCCAAAGCAGTATGTTCCTGTTGTATTAAAATGGTTAAGGATCAATAATGTTAATTATGACAGCTTGTCTTTAAATCCTGACATGCCAGACTTTCAAGAAAAGCCAGTTGTGGCAGTTGATATGGATGGTACCTTAACTCAAGAAGTTTGCTGGAATGAAGATCAATGTAAAAATGCAAAACCAAGCAAATTGATTCATAATCTTATATCTTCTAAGGATCTTTTTATAGTCCTTTGGACTGCTAGGCAAGAAAATCTTATCCCAGCTAGCCTGGAGTGGCTAGAAAGGCACAAAGTGCCCTTTCAGGCTATTTCAAAAAAGAAGATGGCAGCTACCCTTTATGTAGACGACAAGACAGTTAATCCCGTGCCTGACAAGGCAAAGAGGTTGGCTAAAAAATTATTGTCAATTTAGCTTAAAAAATAAGCCCGTACTAAAAAGTATGGGCTTTTTTATATTTTTTTAAATATGTTATTATAAAAATAATATGGAAAATAAAAAACAAATTATAAATAAGGAGAAAAAAATTGATTATAAAAAAGAATTAAACCCTTCTCAGCTTAAAGCTGTTCAAAGCTTAAAAGGGCCAGTCTTAATTATAGCTGGAGCTGGTTCAGGAAAAACAAGAACTTTGATTTATAGAGTGGCCCGGCTTGTAGAAAAGGGAGTTCCCCCTAAAAGAATTTTACTTTTGACTTTTACTAGAAAGGCGGCTAGTGAAATGGTGGGACGAGCTTCTAAAATTTTAGATAAAAGATGTGATAAGGTTTCTGGGGGGACTTTTCATAGTTTTGCTAATAAAGTTTTAAGGCAATATGCAAATTTAGTGGGCTTTAAAAATAACTTTACTATAGCTGATAGAAGTGATGCTCAAGATATCATAGCTTTATTTAGGACTAAAGCAGATTTTAATTTAGGTAGGGATTTAAAAATACCTAAAAAAAATACTATTCAAAATGTAATTAGCAAAAGTGTTAATAAAAATGAGTCTATTAATAAGGTTTTAGAATCAGAGTATCCTCACTTTCTTGAATATGCTAATCTTTTTAAGATAATTGCCAAAAAATATCAGGAGTATAAAATTGAAAGAAATATAATGGACTTTGACGACCTATTAATTTATTTTAAAAAATTATTACAAGAAAATAAAAGAATATCTGAAAAATTATCACGTTTTTATAGGTTCATAATGGTAGATGAATATCAAGATACAAATCATGTTCAAGGAGAGATTATAAAGCTTTTAAGTCTTAAACATAAAAATATTTGTGTTGTAGGTGATGATTCCCAAAGTATTTATTCTTTTAGAGGGGCTAATTTTAGAAATATCATGGACTTTCCTAAGATTTTTCCAAATACTAAAATAATTACCTTGGAGCAAAACTATAGAAGCACTCAGCCCATTTTAAATTTAACTAATGAAATTATTAAACAAGCTGAAGAAAAATTTTCAAAAACTCTTTTTACTAAAAAAAAGAAAGGCGAAAAGCCATTTTTTGTAGAAACATATAATGAAAATCATCAATCTAGTTTTGTGGTAGATAAAATACTAGATTTAATTAATAATCATCAAATAGATTTAGATAACATTGCTGTACTTTTTAGAAATGGCTGGCATTCTAATGACTTAGAGGTAGAATTAGCAAGAAGAAAGATTCCCTTTAAAAAATATGGGGGATTTAAATTTGTAGAAGCTGCTCATATTAAAGATATTCTTTCTTTTTTAAAAGTTGTTCAAAATTGGCTTGATGCAGTAAGCTGGAATAGGCTTCTTTCTCTTATTCAGGGAATTGGGAGAAAAACTGCTCAAAAATTAATTTTTGAAATCATTGAAAAAGAAAAAAACTTAGCAGGGCTTTTAAGCAATAATTTTAATTCTAAAAAGTATTTTAAAGACCTTAAAAAATTAAAAAATACCCTAGAAAGGGGAGATCAAGAAAAAAATATTTTCAAAAAGATTGAAATAATTATAGATTTTTATAAACCTTATTTTAAGTCAAAATATGATGACTTTCATAAAAGAGAAGATGATTTTAAATCGCTTTTAAATATTAGCAAAAGATACAAAAGTTTAAAAAGTTTTTTATCAGATCTTACCCTTGATCCCATAGAGTCAAGTCAGGTTGGTTTAAGTCCTAAGGAAAAACAAGGGAAAAGTCTTGTTTTATCAACCATTCATTCTGCTAAGGGATTAGAGTGGAATACGGTATTTTTAATATCAGTGGCAGAGGGAATGATTCCTTCAAAACGCTCTATTAATAATATTGAAGATTTAGAAGAAGAAAGAAGGCTTTTTTATGTTGCTGCTACTAGAGCAAAGGAGAGACTTTTTATTATTAAGCCAGAAATTAGAAGATCAAAATTTTTAAGAGTTTCTAGATTTTTAAGGGCTGGTGATATTTTAGAAAATTATACTAAAAATTTATATTTAGTAGACCAGGAAAAAGATTTTGATGATTGGGATAGTGAGGTGGATGCTGATAATCCCTTTTTTTAAATAATCTTAATTGTTAGATTTAAGATGATACAAATTTATAAAATAAATTATTAAAAGAATTAGGCCAATAATACCTACAATAATTTCAGTTGTATTTGAAGATTGAAAAGAAAACCATAGTATGTTATATTTAGGAGGGTGTGGCTCAAATAAATATCCCTTAGCTACGTATTGTAATACTCTTTCATAAATTAGCGACAAACCAAAAGCAAATGAGCCAAATAAAAGTAATAAAAACCTTTTAAGGGATAAACTTAAAAATAAGGCTGTTATAATAGCCCCAGATATTCCCAAAAGCTCAAGATTTCTAAAGCTATGATAGTCTAAAAAACCCCTTCCTTCTTGAAAGTTATGAGAAATTATTTGATTATTTATTCTTTCCTGGTTTGAGCTCCAAGTAAAGCCTTCAGTAGCTCCTTCTGCAAAGCAATAAATTAAAACAAAAATAATAAAAATTATTGACAAGATGATGGTTTTATTTTTTAAGCTCATATATTATAAGTTAAATATCTATTATAAATTAAATTATAACATAAAAATTTTATGAAAAAAACAAGTTTAATTAGAACAATTTATTTGTATCTTTTTTCAATGCTTGGTTTGGTGCTTTTAGTAATTGGCTGTGTTCGTTTTGTTGATATGGGGCTTAAAACCTTTATTTTTACTGAAGCCGATCTAGAACAAAGAATTAATTATCAAAGACCACCAATGTATGCCGCTAATATTAATGATTTAAAAGCAATAAAAGATGGGGAGACCTTAAAAGAAGCCCAGGAGGAAAAAATTGAAAGATTGATTCAGGACTATGAAAATTGGGAAAAAAGAAGAGAAGAAGTTGATCCTATAAAGTCAAGAAGACATAGAGATAGTGCTACTAACCTGGCTTTAATATTAGTAGGTTTGCCACTTTATCTTTATCATTGGAAAGTAGTTCAAAAAGCTAATTTATCTTAAATATGAAAAATTACGATATTATAATAATAGGGGGTGGCCCAGCTGGATTAACGGCTGGCATTTATGCTACAAGATATAATTTAAGTAATTTAGTTGTTACCAAAGAAATAGGCGGAATGACCCTAGAAGCTCCTGAGGTTTGTAATTATCCTTCTGAAAAAAGTATTACAGGATTTAAATTAATAGAAAAGATAAAGGATAATTTAATTAGTTTGGGCGGGGAGATTAAACAAGATGAAGTGGAGGATGTTAAAAAATTAGATAAAGACTTTTTATTAACCCTAGAATCTTCAGATAAAATTAAAGCAAAATCAATTATTTTAGCCACTGGTACTAAAAAAAGAAGTCTAAATTTAAAAAATGAAAAAAAATATTTAGGTAAGGGGGTTTCCTATTGTGTTACTTGTGACGGAGCCTTTTTTAAGGATAAAAAAGTAGCAGTTATAGGAGGCTCTGACAGCGCTGGCGCTTCAGCCGTTCATTTATCCAATATTGCTAAAGAGGTTTATGTTATATATCGTGGCAATAAATTAAGGGCTAATCCTGGTTGGAAACAAGAAATTGAGCACAACAAAAATATAAAAGTACTTTACAATACTAATGTTTTAGAGCTCCGTGGTGATCCCATGCTAGAATCTGTTCTTTTAGATAAGCCTTATAAGGAAAAAAGGGTTTTTGATTTAGATGGCCTTTTTATAGAGATAGGAGCAATTCCAATAACTTCTTTGTTTAAAGATATTGACATTAAGACTAATAATAAAAACTATGTAATGATTGATGAAGATCAATCTACTAACATAGAT
>Ga0102934_1003530_pt1 | contig 10642 bp, 10 predicted proteins | sample SalPonR2_A_D1_MG_FD_78175 | JGI IMG/M metagenome (GOLD analysis project Ga0102934, IMG submission 78175) | Salt pond soil microbial communities from South San Francisco under conditions of wetland restoration - Salt Pond MetaG R2_A_D1_MG | ecosystem: Environmental > Aquatic > Marine > Intertidal...
TCAATTTACCTCCGCGGGGACGAGTTCAAAATAGAATCCCCAACTAAGGCAATCGAACTAGGTATCGGGATGGTGCACCAGCACTTTAAACTCGTCGAAAACCATACCGTCGCGGAAAACATCGCCATGGGTCTTGCGGGAGCCAGTACGATTCGCCCAACACAGGATATCAAAAGAAAATTGATTGAGCTGGCAGGACAGTACGGCCTGAAAGTTGATCCGGACGCAAAGATCTGGCAGCTCTCTGCCGGGGAAAAACAACGAGTGGAAATATTGCGAGCACTTTACCGGGGAGCAGAAATCCTGATCCTCGATGAACCAACATCGGTCCTCACACCCGGTGAAACGGAGAGGTTATTTACAGTGCTCGAGGACATGAAATCCGAGGGTCGGACGATCATTTTCATTACCCACAAGCTGGACGAGGTAATGGAGATAAGCGACGTGGTCACGGTGCTCCGGGAAGGCAAGGTAATGGATACGGTAGAGACTGCCTCCACTGACAAGTCGGAACTTTCCCGAAAGATGGTCGGTCGTGAGGTCCTGTTTGATCTGGAAAAGTCCGGCAGGGATAGGGGGCCGAAGATTCTCGAGGTCGAGGAGTTAAACGCAAAAAACGATAAGAGAGTTCAAGCGATTAACGACCTGACTTTCTCCGTTCACGAAGGTGAAATACTTGGCATTGCCGGCGTTGCGGGTAACGGCCAGCGAGAGCTTGCGGAAGTGCTTACCGGCCTGAGAGAATCGACCTCCGGTAAGGTCCTGATCGACGGGGAGGACGTGACGAATACGTCTCCAAGGAATATCAGCGATAAAGACGTGGCCCACATCCCGGAAGATAGGATGAAGCAAGGTATAGTCGGGGATTTAACCTTAAAAGACAACGTAATTTTAAAATCCTACCGCTCAACTCCTTATTCCAAAGGGATTTTGATCAACTCTAACCTGGTCGATGAACATGCTCGAAAAATCATTGACGAATTCGACATCAAAGTTCCCGGTCCGGATACACCTGCAAATCTCCTATCCGGGGGCAATATTCAGCGGTTGATCCTGGGGCGGGAGGTATCGTCGAATCCAAACCTGATAATTGCTTCCCACCCGACTTACGGACTTGACGTCGCCGCGGCGGAACAGATCAGGCAACTCCTGCTGGAACAGCGGGATAGCGGTGTCGGAGTTCTGCTAATTTCCGAAAACCTGACGGAAGTAACCTCCATCAGCGACCGCATCGCTGTACTCTTTGAAGGAAAAATCATGGGTGTAGTGGAAAGCGGAGAAATGGAGAGGGAGGAACTGGGGCTCTTAATGGCAGGAACCCCTCTGGAAGAGCTTGAAAAGCGCGAGGAACCGGTCCAGGAGTGAAAATGTTAGATAAACTACCCTTTGAGATCAAAAAAAGACAGAATCCTACCGGGCTTGCGGTTATAACTGTTTCTTTTCTGGCTCTGCTTGGCGCATTTCTAGTTGCGAGCATCATCTTCTGGGCTTACGGCGCCAACCCAATAAAGGCCTATCAGGTACTTTTCAGCGGCGCCTTCGGCGGAGTGTACGAAATATCGGAAACAGTCAGAAGAGCCACCCCTCTCTTACTGGCCGGAGTTGGTTTGGTGATTGCCTTCCGGGCCAAGTTCTGGAACATTGGAGCCGAAGGTCAGCTCCTTCTCGGAGCCATAGCGGCAACCTGGGTTGCTCTCTTCAGCCCGATCCCCGACCCGTTCATCATACCGGCCATGTTCTTTTTTGGTTTTCTTGCCGGTGCAGCCTGGGGGTTAATACCGGCCTTTCTTAAGAGCAAGCTGGGAATAAACGACGTGATCACGACCCTGATGCTGAACTACGTCGCCATCAACCTGGTGCTTTTCCTGGTCCAGGGCCCGTGGAAGGGAGACGAGCAGTGGGGCTTTCCCTACACGAACGAGTTTTCTCCGGCCGCCAAACTACCGACAATCGGAACCACCAACGTCCACTGGATCACCCTGGTTATTGGAGTTCTGGCAGCGGTGATCATTTACTATTTGATTAACAACACTACTCCCGGATGCGAAATTAAGGTACTAGGCAGCAGTCCGGCTGCCGGTCGGTTTGCCGGAATGAGTTACGTGAAGACGACGCTCTTCGTCATGTTTGTCTCCGGCGGCATGGCCGGAATGGCCGGCGTCGGTGAAGTAGCGGGAATTCATCACATGCTACGGAATCCAAACGAACTATCTCTCGGGTACGGCTACACGGCGATAATCGTGGCCTGGCTCGCAAGGAAGAACCCGCTGGCCGTCATAGTTACTTCGCTTTTCTTCGGGGCAATTTTTGCCGGTGGAGACGCAATTAAGGTATCACTCGGGCTTCCCTTCCAGATCACTGACGTATTTAACGGGTTAATCCTCTTCTTTTTGATTGGAAGTGAACTATTAATGAGTTATAAAATAAACTGGAGTGGAAGCAAATGATAGAAGACTGGGTTGTCGGTACGCTCAGCAGGACTCTTGCCTACGGTACGCCTCTGCTGCTGGCGACGCTGGGGGAAATATACTCCGAACGATCCGGCGTCTTGAACCTCGGCGTCGAAGGAATGATGATTCTCGGGGCCGTAAGCGCGTTTGCCACGGCGTTCATTACCGGTAATCCCTGGCTCGGGATGCTGGTCGCCGGATTTGCCGGAGCAGTCGCCTCGCTCGTTCACGGTTTCGTTTCGATAACGCTGCGGGCAAACCAGGTAGTTTCCGGACTTGCCCTGACCATGGCGGGACTTGGCCTGTCCGGCCTATTTGGAAAGGGTTTCGAGGGTGAACCGCTGAACGCTACGATCTCTAACGTCTCCGTTCCCGTGTTAAAAGAGATACCCTATCTTGGCGAAATACTCTTCGTGGACCAGAACCCGATAGTCTATATAGCTCTTGCAATTACGCCGGTTCTTTCCTTTGTTCTCTTTCACACTTCGATAGGAATAACGATTCGTTCCGTAGGCGAGAGCCCGTCCGCCGCTGACTCTTCCGGGATAAACGTTTGGCTGGTCCGCTACCTGTGCGTCGCTTTTGGCGGCGTCCTGGCGGGATTTGCCGGGGGTTATCTCTCGATAGCTTACAGGCCGGCCTGGACACAGGGGATGACAAACGGAATGGGCTGGCTGGTCATTGCACTAACCATATTTGCTTCCTGGAACCCCTCCAGAGGTCTCTTCGGCGCTTTCCTCTTCGGCGCTTTGATGCACCTGTCCTACCGGCTGCAGCCTTGGGTTGCACCGGAGCTGCTCAAGATGATGCCGTATGGAGCTGCAATTCTGGCGCTCGTGGTGCTTTCGTTCGGTACGCTGAAGAAGAACATGGGGGCGCCAAACGCTTTACAGCAACCATACAGAAGAGGCGAAAAATAACCTCTTAACACCGATGGAGGTGATAAAAAAACCATTTCGGAACGATAAGTTATTAGTTATCAGACGGATTTGAAGTCTCTTTCTCTCTCGGCAGAATACCAAGGAGGTAAACATGTTCGAGAAAAAATGGTATAGTATCATTTCGTTTTTGGTTATAGCTGGATTTCTGGCCTTCGGTCTTTCCGGCGTGGCAGTTGCTCAGGAAGACGATACGCTCAGAGCCGGCTTTATTTACGTTGGCCCGGTCGGTGATTACGGTTATTCCAAATCCCACGACGTAGGCAGAGAACACGTCGAAGAACTTTACCCCTGGCTCGAGACGTTTTACACGGAAAACGTACCCCCGTCCGACGTCGAGTCGACGATAGATCAATTCGTCAACAACAGGGACGCCGACGTAATATTTACGACCAGCTTCGGTCACATGGATCCAACGATCAGCGCGGCTGAAAGGTACCCCGACACCATCTTCTTCCACTGTTCCGGTTACAAGCGGGCCAAGAACGTCGGTACCTACTTCTCCGGTTTGTACCAGACTTACTACTTGAGCGGGCTCATGGCGGGCGCTCTTACTGAATCCGACAAACTCGGTTACGTCGGAGCAGTTCCGACTCCAGAAGTAAAGCGCCACATCAACGCGTTTGCAATTGGAATTCACGAGGTTAACCCGGACGCGACCCTGCACGTACGATGGCTAAACGCCTGGGTCGATCCGAGCGGAGCCAAAGAAGCAACTCAGGCCCTGATCGAAGAGGGCGTAGACGGATTTGCCTACACGGAGGACTCCCCCGCGGTTCTGCAGACGGCCGAAGAAAACGGGGCATTCTCCTTCGCCCATTACAACCCGATGTACAGGTTTGCGGAAGAGGGCGCTCTCAGCGGACAAGTCTCAAAGTGGGGAGCAATTTATCAGGACATTCTTTATAAGGTATACTACGGAGTTTACACTAACGAAAACCTAAATAACGTGGACTACTGGTGGCTACTGAAGGAGGGTGCCGCGGTTCTGCAGGCCAAACCAGGGATGAAGATAAATCCGGAATACGAGGACGAGCTTAAATCAGTGACGGTGGAAACCGATTACTTCGGCGAGATGAACGTCTATGACCTGGTAATGAAAAGACTGGAACAGATGAAGGCCGACCGAGTCACGTTCGACCCTTACGTCGGTCCGATGGAGGACCGCCAGGGAATCCAGAGACTAAAAGAGGGCGAATGGGCAACTCACGACGAACTCTGGCAGATTCAGTGGGCCCACCCGATTGTCAAAGGTCCCTGGCCCGGTGAACCGAAGGAATAAGGACAGTTTAAATGTTAAAGCACGTAACTGATTACCATTATCCCGGCTCTCTCGAAGAAGCAGCATCGCTGCACGATCGGGAGAGCCGGTCGTTTTTTATAGCTGGTGGCACTGCTCTGGCCCTCTCCGACTCGAAACGACCAGTCGAGTTAATTGACGTAGGAGAACTCGGGCTTGACGAACTCGGGCTGGACGAGGCCGAGGGAAAAATAGAAATCGGGGCCACTACAAGTATTCAGAGAATCGTCGAACACCAGGGAATAAAATCGGTTCTCAACGGTTTTCTTTCCGAAAGCTTAGAAGAAATTGGTAGCTACCCGATCAGGAACGCCGGTACGCTCGGAGGCTCGCTGGTCCGTCCGTTCCCCTGGTCCGACGTCGTTACAATTCTGTCAGTTCTGGATACGGAAGTGGCCTATTTCCATAATGGGGAAAGGAAAACCCGTGACTTTTCACGACTATACGAAGATGATTTCCGGTCGGAACTGAACGAGTCAGTTATCGAAAAGCTTAGTATTGATCTGGAGGACGAGACCAGTGCCGCGGCCAGTTTTAGGAAATTCAACAGGTCCGAGTTCGACGTGGCAGCACTCAACCTTGCCTGCAGGATAAATCATGATCAGGGAGAAATAGTTGAGGCGAGGCTGGCGGCAGGAGCACGACCGATGCTCGCCGAGCGGGCAAACGAGGTCGAAGAGGAACTAACTGGTGAAAAACTGGGTCCCGAACTCGCCAGAAAGGCCGGAAATATGGCAGCGCAGGTTTTTGAACTCGGCGACGACAAGAAAATCAGCGGGGAATACCGGGAGACGCTGGTCGAAAAAATGACAGCTGACGCAATCAAAGGGATTTACCAAGAGGTTTCAACATGAATCTCGAAGCCACGATCAACGGAGAAGAACTGACGCTCGAGGTAGAGCCAGGCGAAGTACTGCTTGACGTATTGCGACGTAACGGTTTCAAGAGCGTGAAGGAGGGGTGTAAGACGGGGGACTGTGGTGCGTGCATGGTTCTCGTCGACGGCAGGGCGATGACCTCATGCACCTTATTTGCCGCTCAGGTTCAAGGTGCGGAAATCAAGACGGTCGAGGGGCTAAACGACGAGCTTGCCGAAAGCCTCAGGGAAAACTTTCTGGACAAAGGTGCGGTGCAGTGCGGTTTCTGCATCCCGGGGGTGCTGATTAGCGCTTATTCACTTTTAAGCTCCAACGCGGATCCGACGGAAGAAGAAATCAAGGCAGCTCTGGACGGAAATCTCTGCCGCTGCACCGGCTACGTGAAACAGATCGAGGCCATAAAAGAAACTGCAGAAGAACTGGGGGATTCTTAATGGTTGCAACCAAAGAAGAAGAGTCGAGTTTTGACGTAGTCAATCGGAGCCTGAAAAGGGTGGACGGCAAAGCTCTCGTCAATGGAAAGCCGGTGTTTGCCGGGGACTTCGACTACCAGAACGGTCTGGTAGCAGGTTTGCTGGAGAGCCCCAAGGCTCACGCGGAGATAACGGACATCGATACTTCGGAAGCGGAAAAGGTAGAGGGAGTAGTATCCATCCTCCACCACGGAAACGTACCCAGGGTCCCGCATACTACGGCCGGTCAGGGTTACCCCGAACCTTCGCCTTACGATGCATACGTATTCGACAAAAAAGTCAGGTTTGTCGGTGACAGGGTAGCTACAGTGGCCGGGGAGAGCAAAGAAGCCGTGGAAGGAGGACTGAAAAAAATATACGTAGAATACCGTGAACTCGAACCGGTGCTCGATCCGAAACAGTCAGCAAGCTCAGAAGTTACAATACACGACGAAGAGGATTCGACGGGAATTTACGACCCCGAAAGGAACGTTGCCGCAAACGTCGACATAGAGGTCGGCGATCCGGAAGAAACTCTCCAGAGTTCTGACGTGGTAGTTTCCGAAAAGTGCCGAACCCAGTTTGCCCAGCACGCTCCGATAGAACCGCACGTATCGACCGCGTACATGGACGAAAACGACAGATTGGTCGTCAGAACTAGCACCCAGGTACCCTTTCACGTCAGAAGAATACTCTCTCAAATACTTGATATACCAATCAGTAGGATCAGGGTTGTCAAACCGAGGGTTGGCGGCGCGTTTGGAGTAAAGCAGGAGCTGCTGCTGGAGGACATAGTTGCCGTATTTGCACTCAGAACCGGAAGACCGGTGACAATGCAGTATTCTCGCAAGGAGGAATTCGTTTCCTCCAGAAACCGGCATCCAATGGAAGTCGAAGTGAAGTTGGGCGCAACGGACGAAGGTAAGCTGGAAGCAATTACGATGGAAGCTCTAAGCAATACCGGAGCTTACGGGGCACACAGCCTGACGGTTCTATCGAACGTCGGCAGCAAAACCTTGCCGCTATACAACGAAGCGCCCGACGTCCACTTCCTCGGGAATGCCGTCTATACCAACCTGCCAGTGCCCGGTGCTTACCGAGGCTACGGCGCCCCTCAGGGTTACTTCTCTCTTGAAAGAGCCATGGACACTCTAGCCGAAGCGGTCGGAAAGGATCCGATCGAGATCCGGAAACTCAACCATATCCGGGAAGGCGAAACTTCACCGATCTTCGAGAAGCTCGGTGAAGGGAAGGAGGGGACCGTCCAGTACATCAATAGCTGCAAACTGGATCGGTGCATGGACCTCGGTGCCGAGGCGATCGACTGGGAAAACAGGAAAGATAAAGAACCCGAGGATGAAAACAGGGCAAAAGGATTTGGTCTCGCCGTGAACATGCAGGGTTCGGGAATACCTCTCGTCGATCTTGCCGGAGCGAGGTTGAAGTTGAACGAGGATGGCTCTTTTAACCTGTACGTCGGAGCTACGGATATCGGAACCGGAAGCGACACGGTACTATCACAGATGGCCGCCGAGAACCTGGGAGTAGAGCTGGACGATATCATAGTTTACTCTTCCGATACCGACTTCACACCGTTCGACTCGGGTGCCTACGCCTCCAGTACCACCTACGTTTCGGGCAATGCCGTCAGGAAGGCCTCGGACAAGATCAAGGAAAAGATCATTGACGCCTTTGCCGAAAGGTACGAAGAGGACCCGGAAGAAGTATCACTGGAGAATGGGCAGATAATTGGCAAGGATACGAAGAAGGAACTGGCGGAGTTCGCTCTTGCCCTGACATCAGGTGAAATGGAAGCCAATCAGCAGCAAATAGAGGCCTCGGCTTCGGAGGTACCGGAGGAATCGCCGCCGCCGTTTGCCGCCCATTTCGTCGAGTTAGAAGTGGACAAGAGGACGGGAGAAATAGAACTCCAGAGGTACGTCTCGGCGGTTGACTGTGGAACAGCGATAAACCCGAACCTGGCCGAGGGCCAGATGGAAGGGGCAATCGTGAACGGGATTGGCTATGCACTAACAGAAGAGATGGAATTCACCAGTGACGGCCGGATGACCAATCCCAGCTTTTTCGACTACAAGATTCCGAACACCGAGGACATTCCGGATATTGAAGTTATCTTAGTTGAATCTTCCGAACCCACCGGGCCAATGGGGGCGAAAAGCGTCGGAGAAATTGGAATAAACGGGGCAATACCGGCTATATCGAACGCGGTCAGGGATGCAGTTGGAATTCAGCTCAAGAATCCGCCCTTTACCCCGGAAAAGGTCTGGGAGAAATTGAAGGATTAATAAAAAACGCCTCAACCCTCGGTATCAAATATCGGGGGTTGAGGCGGACAAACTTCCCTTTACTGCAAACTTGCTTTTAGCTCGATTTCCGTTGCCGATAGTGCAACTGACACGGGACAGTTTTCCTTCGCTACTGCCGCTGCTTCCAGAAAGGCCTTTTTCTCTATTTCCGGAACGACGCCTTCGGTGATAAGTTCTATTCCGGTAATTTTGTAGTCCCCTTCGACTTCGTCCAGGGTAACCTTCGCGTCGGTTTCAATCTTCTCCGGCTTATAGCCCTCCTCCTCCAGCACGTTTGACAGTGCCATCGAAAAGCAACCAGCGTGGGCCGCCCCGATAAGCTCTTCCGGGTTGGTGCCGCTACCTTCCTCAAACCTGGAAGCAAAGGAATACTTACCCTCGAAAGCCCCGCTGCCGAGTTTCATTTCCCCGCTTCCGTCAACCAGATTACCGTTCCATTCGGCTTTTGCTTCTCTTACCTTCATATGAACCTCCTTTTCCTTCTGTTGAATACTCCAGGATTGGTTGAAGGGCCTAGTCCTCAGTCATTACTCTGTTTCCCGCTTCCACCCAATCCTTCTTGCCGCCTTCGTAGTCGTAAACGTTCTTGAAGCCAAACTTATCCAGCTTTTCGGCGGCCGCAGGACTGGCGCCGCAGTCCTCGTCGGCGCAGTACACGATTATTTCCCGTTCCGTATCCAGTTCGTCCTTTACTTCCTTGCCGATATCCGCAAGTGGAATGTTGATGGCACCCGGTAAGTGTCCTTCTCCGTACTCTTCCTCTTCCAGTACTTCTATCAGCGTATATCCGCACTGATTCTCCAGCTTGTTTTCCAGCTTTTCTCTATTTATTGTCCCGTACATGGTTGTTCACCTCCGCAAAAATTGGAACTAATCAAACCCTCTTTCGCCTTAAATTTCAGAGCTTTCGCCAAACACTCCGGTCGAGAGGTAACGTTCCCCGGTATCGGGGAATATGACTACAATCGTCTTATCCCTGTTTTCCGGCCTTCTCCCGATTTCCAGGGCTGCCGTTGCCGCTGCTCCGGAGGATGGTCCGGCGAGGATCCCTTCTTCCGCCGCCAGTGCTCGCGTCGTCTCCTTTGCCTTCGAACTTTTCACCTGGTATATTTCGTCAATTATATCCTGATTGAGTACTTCCGGTATAAAGCCGGCACCCACTCCGGGGATCTCGTGTTCCCCCGGTTCACCGCCGGAAAGTACTGGCGATTCGGCGGGTTCGACGGCCACCGAAATCAGGTTCGGTTTCTTCTCCTTCAGCTTTTCCGAAACGCCGGTGATGGTGCCGCCGGTTCCCACGCCTGCTACGAAAATATCCACATTGCCATCCGTATCCTCCCAGATTTCTCCCGCAGTAGTTTTTCGATGAATATCCGGGTTGGCCGGGTTTTCGAACTGAAGCGGCATGTAATAATTGCTTCCCGAAGTGACTATCCCCTTCGCTCTACCTATTGCCCCGTCCATACCGTCGTCCCCGGAAGTGAGCTCCAGTTCAACCCCGTAGGCCCGTAAAAGATCCCGCCTTTCCTTGCTGGCCGAATCCGGCATGACCAGGATCAGGTCGTAACCCCGTGCCGCACAGACCATGGCAAGACCTATTCCCGTATTGCCGCTCGTCGGTTCCACTATCGTCGTCCCGTCATCTATCAGGCCCTGCTCCTCGGCCCTGTCGATCATGTTGATCCCGACACGGTCCTTGATGCTTCCTCCGGGATTTGTCGATTCCAGCTTGCCCAGGACCCGGGCACTCTTCTCCCCCGGCAACTTATTCAACCGAACGAGTGGACTTCCGGCAAGTTCAGTAACGTCGTCTGCAATCTCTTCCAAGGTAAACCTCCCAGGTTGAAACCCTCCCGAAGTAACGGTTGAAACTTAACTTTTACCCAGATACTTCAATACCTCAACCAGCTCTTCTATTTTTCCTTCGCCTTCACCTTCTTTGATGGCTTCCGAGACACAGACACGCATGTGGTCCTTGGTCAGGAGGTTGGCCAGTTCGGAAAGAGAGGACTGGACTGCTGCAATCTGTTTCAATATGTCAATACAGTACCTCTCTTCCTCTATCATACTCTCAATGCCTCTGGAATGGCCTATGACAGTTCTTATTCGATTTAGAGCTTCCTCCTTTTCCTTCGGAAGCTGCTCTAAACTTCCTTTACCTCCATCCTCTCTTGCCTCAAGCTCCATTCCATTAAATTCAGCACAAGACATTAGTGACTCCTCCTAGTTATCCCGGATGGTTTTAAGCAAAGTAACTATCAGCAGTGTTATTAACAAAACACCGGTTATCCAGAACA
>Ga0102934_1003531_pt1 | contig 10639 bp, 9 predicted proteins | sample SalPonR2_A_D1_MG_FD_78175 | JGI IMG/M metagenome (GOLD analysis project Ga0102934, IMG submission 78175) | Salt pond soil microbial communities from South San Francisco under conditions of wetland restoration - Salt Pond MetaG R2_A_D1_MG | ecosystem: Environmental > Aquatic > Marine > Intertidal...
CCACGCCTTTTTTAGTTGCAGCGCCGCATTTTTAATACGCAACCAATGGACGTATCCAAATGACCTTGGTATCTGATGTCATCGCTATAATGGACGAACTGGCGCCGCCGAAGCTGGCGGAAAACTGGGATAATCCGGGGCTTCAGGCCGGAAGCCCGGCATGGCCGGTAAGAAAGATCATGGTGGCTCTGGATGCCTCGCCGGCGGTGGTAACCAATGCCTGCCAGCAGAATGTGGATCTTTTGATTACCCATCATCCGTTTATTTTCACGGCTATGAAGCAGATCGATTACAGCACGCCGCTCGGGCAGATGATTGAAACCGCAGTGAATCATCGGCTTTCCATTTTTTCAGCCCACACCAATCTGGACTGGACCGCGGGCGGTTTGAATGATCTGTTTGCCGAAATGATCGGCCTGAAGAATGTATCCGTGCTTGAGCCGGTGCCGGATGCTTCTCCGGAAAGCGGCCTGGGCCGGATAGGGGAGATTGCTCCGCCCATTGATCTCGCCGGCGTGGCCGGAAACATCAAGGCGGCTTTAGGCCTCCAGTCGCTGCGCGTGGCCGGCCCGTTCGATATGGTGGTCAGCCGAGCGGCCATTTGTACCGGCGGCGGTTCCGGTCTGCTCGATGCGTTCTTCGCGAGCAGCGCCCATGTTTTTATCACCGGCGATCTCAGGTATCATGACGCCCGCAATGCCGAGCTCTATCATCGCGGCCTGATCGATGTGGGCCATTTTGCATCTGAACATATTGTGGTTGACTTGCTTTGCAGAAAGTTAGCAGACGAATTGGCGGAAAAAGGTCATGACGTCTCTGTTATCGGTTCTGACAAGGAAAGCGAGCCGTTTATTAATTTTTAGGGATTATATTTATTGTCGTCCCGTTGACATTTATGCTATAAGCCGGATTTCAAAATTTATCGGCATTTGTTTGGCGAAGCGGCCGATCAAAAAGCGAATAACCCATTAGTTGGTTCGGGAATTTTTATATGGCCAGTCAGACCCTAAAAGAACAGATTGAATTGCTGATCGATCTTCAGGATAAGGAGATCGCGGCAGCCCGGATAGATGCCGAGCTTGAAAAGATGCCAGCTCAGATTTCGGCAATGAATGCCAGCCTGGCGGATATAGAAACTCGGCTCGAGGCGCAAAAGACCTCACTGGAAGCCCTGAAGAAAACTTACCGTGCCCAGGAAGCAGATATCCAGACCAATCAATCCCGCATTCAAAAACGGGAATCCCAGCTCCGCTCGGTTAAAACCAACCAGGAATATCGGGCCTTATTAAAGGAAATCGCCGACATCAAAGCCGCTAACTCCGGCATTGAAGATAATATGCTTCAATGCCTTGATGATATGGAAACTGCCGAAAAACAGATTGCCGAGCTAAACCGTGAATACCGGCAGGAACAAACACAGATAACCGAGAAACAGGCTGAGATGGAAGCCCATGCCGAATCACAGCGCAAGGTTCGGGATCAATTGCTGGCTGAACGAGAAGAAATTATGCAGCATATCCATGCGGATATGCTTAAGCGATATAATTTTGTCAAGCAGCAGACCAGCGGGCTGAAGGTCATCGTGGCCGCGCGGGAGGCCATTTGCATGGGGTGTAACATGAATATACCGCCCCAACTGTATAATGAACTCCATCGCGGCGATGAATTGAAATTCTGTCCGCATTGTCATCGTATGCTATATGTCTTATAATAAATATTCGGTCGGCGGTGTCTGAACGATCGCTGGATACCATATCCGGAGGAAAGTCCGAACACCGCAGGGCAGGGTGCTCCATAACGTGGAGTCACGGCAACGTGAAGGCTAGTGCCACAGAAATAATACCGCCCCGCAAGCCTTCTTGTTATCCTTGGGTGGATAATAAGACGGATGCCGGGGTAAGGGTGCAACGGTGCGGTAAGAGCGCACCAGGTCCCCGGGCGACCGGGGATGCTCGGTAAACCCCACCCGGTGCAAGACCAAGTAGGGAAGCTTTTTAGGGTGGCCCGCCCAAAGCTTCCGGGTAGGTCGCAGGAGATAACGGGCAACCGTTATCCGCAGATGAATGATCGTTGGCCGCGTCAGGGCAACCGAGCGCGGCAACAGAATTCGGCTTACGGACATCGCCGGCCGTTAATTTTTTTTCTAAACTGAAGGCGTAGAAGATGTTACAAATTGAGGATCTTGTCGTTAAGATCGGGGATAAAACGATTTTAGACCGGATTAACATGGAAATCCCTGAAGGGGAAACCCATATCCTGTTCGGCCCTAACGGCTCGGGCAAAACCTCCCTGATGATGACCATCATGGGATTTTCCGGCTATGAAGTGACCAGCGGCCGCATCCTGTTCAGGGGTGAAGATATTACCTATATGCCGATTCATGAGCGCGCCCGGCTGGGCATCGGGGTCTCCTTCCAGCGCCCGCCCACAATCGCCGGCCTTAAAACAAAGGATGTGGTTTCGCTGTGCGCGCGGGGACGGGATGTGGATATTGAATCCCTGGCGGATCAGGTGAATTTTTCCCAATTTCTGAATCGGGATGTCAACCACAATTTTTCCGGCGGGGAAATCAAGCGCTCGGAACTGCTTCAGCTGATGGCGCAGCAGCCGGAGTTGGTGCTTTTGGACGAGCCGGAATCCGGCGTGGATCTTGAAAATATCGTTCTTTTAGGCGATATCGTCAACACCCTGCTTGAAAGGGGGATCAAGTGCCCAAGAACCCTCAGCCCGAATCCCCATCGCCAGAAGCGCACCAAATCCGCCCTGGTAATTACCCATACCGGGCATATTCTTGACTATATTACGGCAGATCAGGGGCAGGTTTTGTATGACGGCCATCTATGCTGTTTGAAAAATCCCCGGGAAATTCTGAAATGGATACGGGAATACGGATATGAGGAGTGTGTTCGATGCGCGATAGTGTAGACAAGAAAAAATCCGCCAACCTGGATTTAAAAAAATATAAGCCGTCGTCCGGATCCCATCAGTATATCGATGATTTGAGTCTGGCAAACAAGGATGATTCCCAGCGCTGGATTAACGTGGGCGTTGACATTTCAGAACATAACCGGGCGGCGACATTTATCCAAAAAGACAGCTCCGTGATTCACTCCCAGGCCAGGACCGAAGAGATTGAAATGCTTTCCATCAGTGCTGCTCTGGAAAAATATGAGTGGCTGAATGATTATATGTGGCAGCATCTTTCCCCGGATAAGGATGCGTACACCGCCCAGGCGACACAAATGCCGTATAACGGCTACTTTATTCATGCCAAGCCCGGCGCCAAAATTGCAGAGCCTGTTCAGTCCTGCCTTTATATGTCTGAAGACGGGGCGGTTCAGAACGTGCATAACATCGTGATCGCCGAAGAAAATTCGGAGATGCACATTATCACCGGGTGCGCCACGGCTTCGCATGCCATGTCCGGCCTGCATCTCGGGGTGTCAGAATTTTATGTTAAAAAAGGTGCGGTGGTTCACTTTACGATGATCCATGACTGGGGCGAAAAGGTTAACGTCCGGCCGCGCACGGCCATCCACGTGGAAGAAGGCGGGGTCATTGTCTCCAACTATATTTCCCTTCGCCCGGTGGGGTCTTTGGAAATGAATCCGCTGACCATTCTTGACGGCAAGGGCGCGGTGGCCCGTTTTAACAGCATATTGGTCGCCACCCATGATTCCTGGCTGGATGTCGGCTCGCGGGTCATGCTGAACCATCCGGATACCCGGGCGGAGATTATCTCCCGCGGCATCACCGCCGGCGGTACGATCATCGCCCGGGGCGAGCTTATCGGCAAAGTGGCCGGCTGTAAGGGCCACCTGGAATGCAAGGGATTGATTCTAAAGGACGGGCTGATGCACGCCATTCCTGAACTCCAGGGCTATGTGCCGGGGGTGGACATGTCCCATGAGGCGGCGGTCGGCAAGATAGACCAGCGGGAGATTGAATATTTGATGGCCCGGGGCCTTGATGAGGATGAAGCGGTGTCAACCATTGTTCGCGGCTTTTTAAATGTGCAAATCGAGGGTCTGCCGCCGGCGCTGGCCGCGGAGATCGACAGAGCCGTGACTGAAACCCAGCAGGATATGATGTAGGCAGCCATGAAGCTGGATAATCAAAAAACCGGTGCTTGCGACATTTCGTTTGCGGAAAAGGTACGCTTCTATTCCCATGACTATTTGAAATGTTTCCTGTATCTTTCCAAGTTTGATTCGCCGGAGAACATATTCTCCAAAAGTTTTTTTTCCAAGCTGATCACCACCTCGCACCTGCTTGAAGACTTTCTGGATTTTCACGGGGCCAAAAATAACTCCAACTGGTACTTTTACCGGGAGTTGACCGCCGCCATCCGGCATTTGAGCCTTGGCGGCTATTCGCAAAAGCATATCGGCAACCGGCTGGTATTCTATGACATTGACAGTAAAGAGGATTTCCGCGTTCACGGGGAATTCGTGCTCGAATTCATGACCCACGCGCTTTTGCATCTGGCGCCCATGGTCATCGAAGAAGCCGAGCGGTTAAACATTCAAATGCCGGAAACCGAGTTTTCTTCGGAGGATTTCCCCGGGGTGACGACTACTGAGGTGCTGGATTATGATTTTGAGGATGAGGAAAAGGATCTTCAGCGCAAACATCTGGTATGGGTGGCCAATGAATTTCTTTCAATTGCTAATGATTTTGACGCCTATGAATTCTATGATGTCTATGACCAGGAGGAGTTGAAAGATCTCGTGCCCAGCCGGGTCAACGAGGTGGAAATCCGGCGTTTTGAAATGCTGGTCCATAACCTGCAGTCCTCCTTTGACACCTATGTGATCCACGGCGGTTATCGCTACGGCAACCGGCAGCTGAAGCAGCTTCGGGCGTATTTTTCCGTGATTTTCCATCTTCTGCAGATTATGGGACGGCTGCTTCATTTCTACGAGCGCCATCTGATCGAGGTGGGGTATAAACAGGCCTATAAAAACGCCCGGGAGAAATTAAGTGAACTGGTGGACCCCGATATTTTGCTGGATTGCACCATAAACTACGGGCTTCACTATGTTAACCGTTATTTTTCCTCCGGCCGGGCGGTGGCCCGGGACATACTAAGCGAGAATGTTGAGCGCACCTCCATCACGGTCAATATCCCCCAGGATCTGGGCTTTCATGCCCGCCCGAGCCTTTTGGTGGCTAAAATTGTTCAGAATTACGGCGGTCAGGTGGATTTGATAGTAAATGGCGACCGTTTTGATGCGAGCAGTGTCCTGGATATCCAGTGGGCAGGCGGAAAAATCCAGAAAGAAAAGATTCAGCAGGTGATCTTTGAGGGCGATGCCCGGGCGCTTGAGGACATCGAGGTCCTTGCCAGCGTCAATTACGGGGAAGATCGCATGGGCAAGGGGATACCGCTGCCCAAGAGCCTGCAGTATCTCAGATAAGAGCTTAAGGCAATGACGGGTGAGGCCATTGGGATCATCGTTGCCGGCGGCGAAGGCGTCCGCATGGCTTCCGGCATGCGAAAGCAATACCTGATGTTAAACGGCCTGCCCATCCTCAGCCGAACCATTCTTGCCCTTGCCGCTGTTCCCGAAATTCAAATCATTTATCTGGTGGTGCCGGAATCCGATTTTGCCTATTGCGAAAGCGAGGTTCTGGCGCCCATCGCTGTGGATCAGGCTATCACGCTGGTGGCGGGTGGTAAAAGCCGCCAGGAATCTGTTTATAAAGGGCTTTCCGCCGTATCCATTGATGCAGGCATTGCGGTAATCCATGACGGGGTGCGTCCCTTTGTTGAACCAGCCTGTGTTCGCGGTTGCATCCAGGCGGCAGGAGCGCACGGGGCATGCATCGTCGGGGTGCCGGCAACTGATACCATCAAGCAGGCAACAGCTGCCGGATTCGTGGCGCATACGCTGGACCGGCAGGCCCTGTGGGCGGCCCAGACGCCCCAGGCATTCGATTTGGGCTATATCCGTAAAGCCCATGAATATGCCCGAAGCAAAGGCTTCGCTGGCACAGATGACGCCTCTATTATAGAGCATTACGGGGGGACTGTGCGGATTATCCGGGGAAGTCCCTGGAGTATCAAGATTACCACCCCGGCGGATTTAAGGCTTGCACAATTGATGATTGATGCTGATTTTTTTAACGTGTAACCAAAGTCTAATGCCAAGGAGGGACCATGCAGGATCTGATGAACGTAATCAAGGAAAGGCGAAGCATTCGGAACTATGAGGACCGGGATGTCGAGGAAGACAAGCTGCAAGCCATTCTGGAAGCCATTCAGTGGAGTCCGTCCTGGGCCAATACTCAGTGCTGGGAAGTCGTAGTGATAAAAGATCCGGCGGTGAAGGAAAAGATTAAAGAAGACGCCGTGCCCGGCGCCAATCCGGCTTCAAAGTCGCTTACCCGGGCGCCGGTAGTGCTCGCTTTGTGCGCAAAGCTCGGGACGTCGGGGTTCTACAAGGAACAGGCCACTACCAAATTCGGCGACTGGTATATGTTTGATCTGGGTATTGCCGTCCAGAGCATCTGCCTGGCGGCCCATTCTATGGGGCTTGGCACGGTGATCATGGGCCTGTTCGACCATGGCAAGGCAAAGGCGGCGCTAAATGTGCCGGATGGCTATGAACTGGTTTCTCTGATTCCCCTGGGATATCCGTCCAAAGTGCCGTCTGCGCCCAAGCGCAAGGAAATTTCCGAATTTACCCACACGGATACCTTCTAACCAAAGAGTCCATGACAACTCTTTCTAATGAAAATAAAACTAAATCCGCCCGGGTCCGGGAAGTTGTCGAACTCCGGAGTCAGATCGAAGAGCTCCGGAGCATCGCCCGGCAGCGTGAAGCGGCTGAAATTGCCCTAAAAAAGAGCGAAGAGCGGTACCGCAGCGTCTTTGAGAATACCGGCACAGCCACCATCATAATAGAAGATGACATGACGATCTCCATGGTCAATGCCAAGTTCGAAATGCTGACCGGCTATTCCAAAGACGAAATCGAGGGCCGGATGAAATGGACGGACTTTGTCGTGGCCGAAGACCTGGAGCAAATGAAAGCCTATCATGTCAAACGACGTAAGGACAACCGGGCGGCGCCCACGGAATATGAATGCCGGGTATTCAACCGGTACGGCGAAGTTAAGGATATGTTCCTCCGGATTGATATGATCGCCGACTCCCGGTCAAGTGTGGCGTCTTTCATGGATATTACGGCATTCAAGCAGACCGAGGCGGCCCTGATGGAAAGCGAGCGGAAGCTCTCCAAGCTGATGGGCAACCTCCCGGGCATGGCCTACCGGTGCCTGAATGACAAGCACCGGACCATGAAGTTTGTCAGCGCCGGCTGCAATGGGCTGACCGGGTATCCGGCCTATGAGCTGATTGACAATTCCAACCGCACCTTTATCGATTTGGTGCACCCGGACGACCGGGCGCATGTGGATTCCCAGCTGCATGAGATTCAGGCGGCCGGCCGGCCGTTTCAGATGGAATACCGCATTGTCACCGCATCCGGGGCGGTGAAGTGGGTTTGGGAAGAGGGCGTGGGCATTGTCGCTGAAGACGGGGAGCTCCGGGAGGTGGAAGGGTTTATCTCGGATATTACCGAGCACAAGATGGAGGAGCAGCAGCTTCGAAAAGAGAATATAAAGTTAAAGTCATTTATTAAGGAACGCTATAAATTTGGCGATATCATTGGAAAAAACGCATCAATGCAGGATGTGTATGAACGGATTTCCAAGGCCGCGGCCACCCATGCCAACGTAATCATCTACGGGGAGTCCGGCACCGGCAAAGATCTGGTGGCATGGGAGATCCACCGGATGAGCGACCATCCGGACAAGCCCTTTGTCCCGGTCAACTGCAGCGCTATTCCGGAAAACCTTTTTGAGAGCGAGTTCTTCGGCTATCAGAAAGGCGCGTTTACCGGGGCGGTTAAAGACAAGCCGGGCTATTTTGATCTGGCCAACGGCGGCACTCTTTTTCTGGATGAACTGGGCGAGATCGGCCTGGCCGCTCAGGTGAAACTGCTGCGGGTGATCGAAGGGGGCGGTTATACGCCGGTCGGGGGAAACGCGGTGCGGCATGCGGATGTGCGGATTGTGGCCGCCACCAACCGGGATTTAAAAAAAGAGGTTCAAAATGGGCGGATGCGGGAGGATTTCTTTTACCGGATTCACATTATCCCGATTACCCTGCCGCCGTTGCGCGAGCGAAAGGATGACCTGCCGCTGCTCATCGAGCATTTTTTAAATGTTTATAAGGATAAAGGCGATGCCCCGAAAATTAACGGAAAGCTCCTCGGTCAGCTCTATAACTATGACTGGCCCGGTAATGTCCGGGAGCTTCAGAATGTGCTCCAGCGGTTTATTACCCTGAAGTCGCTTGATTTTCTGACATCTGCGGTGGCTGAATCCGACTTGCCCATGCCCGTGGATGCGGCTGACGAGGGCGAGGACTTTGAAACCCTGAATGATGCGGTTGAGCAGTTTGAAAGAAATATGATTTTAAAACAGCTTGAGGCCAACCGCTGGCACAAATCCAAAACCGCGGAACAGCTCGGCATCAATCGAAAGACCCTGTTCCGGAAAATGAAGCAGTACGGTATTTTTTAGCCCCTTTTTGTCCCATTTATGCCCCATCAAACTTTTATATATACATTACGATAAGTTATATTATATATCATTTAAGTTTTTGGGTTACATATGACCCATATCAGCCCTCCCGTACGAATCCTTTTTTATCCCTGATTGTTGCTTTTTGATGCCGGTTTTGTGACTTTCCGGCACGTTATTTTTTAAGTATATGATTTTATATTTAATTATATAATACTCTGCCTTTATCCGGTCGCCCGCCCGTTTTATGGTATGTGATTTGCATGTTATACAGCCTGCTTTTGATGCGGGCAGGACCAAAATTTATCTGACTGCCTTGCGTTTTTGGCAGCGAAGATTAACTTGCTTATTCCGCGGCCCATTTAGGGCATGGAGCGATAAAGGAGGAAATAAAATGGTTCTTGATAAACTATCACTGCTCAATATCAGCCTGGTTGCCCAAAAGCCGGACACGTTGCCGACCGATTTCGGGTCGATGTATTATCTGTATCCCTCGGAGAATGAATACTCCGGATTTGAGGTTAGCGGCTATGTGGAAAAACTGGTGGATCGGGTAAAAGGCTATTTTAAAAAAGAGGATGAAACAGCTTTTTATAAAAACGATTTTTTTTGCTAATGCGGGGTTATTTTAAAAACTGACGGGTCATAACCTCCATTCACCTCAACAGGCGCCCGATTGGCTGGATTTAACCGGCCATCCCGGGCGCTTGTTTTTTCCTAGCCCTTTTTCACCGCCCCACTCCGTCTTAATCTTACTCTTACTCTTAATTTTACTCTAAAAAAACGATTCCCCGGCGATGATCTATTTATACGCTATCACCGGTGTTGCGCAGGCCACGGGCCAAACACCGGCAATGGCTTAAGCAAAGGACGTCGCTACTGGAAGGTTTAATTTCCCTGCCAGGCGGTAGAGAAGTAATTTTTCGAAATGAAAGATAGCTAAAAGGGTAAGATTGCATCATCCGTATATTTATGGTACGACACAAGTATCTGAAATTAATGCCAGAGGGGAGAAGTATGGGCTTTTATGTAAGGCAATGTCAACGGGGTTTTAGCTGTTCCATGAGCCCTGCCGAAACACGCCTATATATTTCTGCCTTGAGGTTCTTCCTAAGGATGGTGATGCCCGGGATGTGGCTCTAATGCTTCGTATCTTTGAAGAGTTACAAGAAAGAAAAAAAGATCTATTCCCCAATATTCGGTACTTTATTTTGGGGCATGATCTAAGGATAGATGGTGAAAACATACAATCGGACATATCATCTTAGCCAATAGGCGAAAAAAATAGGCTTATCGGTGTGAATAGGGTTCGGGTAGAGTAGAGGACAGGCTGGCCTGCCCGCTACTCTACCCGGAATTCAGTTGACTGGTGTTCCGCTGTCCCTACACACTGGCAGGTGAGCAGATCGTTAGGCCAATAATATACACATGAAATTTCAAATGACAGGGGTTTGAATGGAGAATGGACAATTGAACTGGATCGCCAATTTTATCTGGGGCATTGCGGACGACGTTCTGCGCGACGTCTACGTACGGGGTAAGTATCGGGACGTCATCCTGCCGATGACGGTGATCCGCCGTCTTGATGCCTGCCTGGAGTCCACCAAGCAGGATGTGCTCAAGATGAGCGAACAGCTCGATAAGGCGGGTGTTGCCAACAAGGTCGGCGCTTTGTCCAGGGCGGCCGGCCCGGACGCCAACCACGCTTTTTATAACGACTCGCCGTTTACGCTCCGCGACCTTCAGGCCCGCGCTAAGCAGCAGCAGCTCAAGGCCGACTTTGAGGCCTACCTGGACGGCTTTTCACCCAATGTCCAGGAGATCCTGGAGAAGTTCAAATTCCGCAATCAGATTTCCACACTGATCGATGCCGACGCACTCGGCCCCCTTATTGAAAAATTCCTTGACCCGGACATCAACTTAAGCCCCCATCCCATCCGGGACGCCGGGGGCAACATCCGTCTGCCCGGCCTGGATAACCACGCCATGGGAACCATCTTCGAGGAGCTGATCCGCCGCTTTAACGAGGAAAACAACGAGGAGG
>Ga0102934_1003532_pt1 | contig 10639 bp, 8 predicted proteins | sample SalPonR2_A_D1_MG_FD_78175 | JGI IMG/M metagenome (GOLD analysis project Ga0102934, IMG submission 78175) | Salt pond soil microbial communities from South San Francisco under conditions of wetland restoration - Salt Pond MetaG R2_A_D1_MG | ecosystem: Environmental > Aquatic > Marine > Intertidal...
CACAGGCGGCTAACCGAAGCCAATCCCAATTTAAGCGTCGATACCGACACCATCAACCCCGACGGGGACGTAGATCTCGATGATGCGATCCTCGCCAGCTTCACCATGGTGCACTGCTTGGAGTGCGGCGGAGACTTGAAGCCCGATGTCGTCTACTTCGGCGAGAGCGTGCCACCCGAGCGAGTCGAGTTGGCCTATCGATGGGTGGATCGGGCTCGATCCGTGGTGGTGATCGGATCCTCGCTCACCGTGTACTCCGGACGCCGCTTCGTCATCCGTGCGCATAAGGAAGACAAGGCCGTCGCCATCGTCAATAACGGCCCCACGCGCGGAGATGAGTTCGCATCCGTGCGGATCGACGACGACGTCTGCGATGTCCTCGAGGCACTCCTGACATGACGAACACCGGGGCGATTTCTCCTGCCCCGGTGTTCGCTCGTCGGTGACGGCTCAGGCCCAGCGACCCTTGCCTTTCTTGCCCTGCTTGGACTGCGCTCCTTGACCGTTCCCGTCGCACTCGCCGGTGCCGTTCACGTCACTTTCAGCCAGCGAAGTGAAGGCGGCGAGGTGGCGCTGCGATCCGTTCAGCAGATTCGTGAGGACACGATCGATGTCGGCCGGTTGCCCGGCGTCGAGTGCCTCCTGCAGATCAGCGATGTCGATCTCCTCGATCGCGATACCGACGGCAGCTGCGGCATCGAGCGACTGGCTGCCATCGGCAACCATGTCGTCGTACATCGCCTGGAAGACCGGATCGTCGAACTCCCCTACGGGATCGCCGACGGTCGGATCGGTGACGTCGTACGCATCGAGCAGAGTGCGCATCGCATCCTGGTGGCGGGTCTCACTCGCCGCAATGCGATCGAAGGTAGGGACGTCGTACATGTCACCGAGGGTGACGTAGACGTCATGCGCGACCTTCTCTTCGGCCACCATCGCTTGGAGCAGTTCCACCGTTGCAGGATCGGTGTCGGCCTGCACGGACGTGGCAACCAGTAACGAGCCGGGAAGTGCGATCGCAGCGGCGGCCAGTCCGGCCAGTGTGCGTCGTGTGGTGGTGTTCATGATGCCCTCCTCGTGAGTGGCCCGTTGTGGGCAACTCCGTTATCTCAAGGGCATGTGTTGCAACGGTTCGACGAATGTCAGGGGTGTGTAAGTCCGAACGAGATGTCCGCGAAAGGAGTGCGAGCCGGGTCTTTCGGCTCTAGTGGCAAGGGACGAAGGACCGATCAGGAAGACAGCGCCGCAACCACCTTCTTGTTGCCGTCCTTGTACGTGGCGAGCAGACCGACCCCGCCGGTCAACTTGATCTCCTTGTCGCCTTGACGCAGGTCGAGGTGTTCGCTTGCTCCGAACTTGCTGAGATCGACCTCGCAGGAACTGCGATCGAAGGCGATGAGTTCCTCCCCTGGGTTCTCGCCGGTTGCCCCGAGTTGATAGAGGCGAATGTGGTCAGCGGTAACGGCGAGGAGCATGCGCAAACTGACGCCTTGTCCTGCTGCGTGCGCCTCCCGCGCGGCCCTTATCCCCGCGGCCGCACCGACGCCCTCGGCCACGGCGTTGTCGAAGAGTTCGTCAGCCGCGGCGGAGCCACCGATGGCTCCGAGGGCGTTGGTGAGGTGATCGTCTTGGACAGCGAAAACCCCCGCGGCGAGTACTTGTTCACCGGCGGGGGTAACGCGTTGAGCGATGTCGATCAGTTGCTGCGCATTGGCCATGCATAGCAGGTTAGCGCTTGAGCAGCACCGGACCCGACACGCGAACCTTGCGGTTCTTAATCGGCTTGCAGGAGCCGGTCAGGTTGCAGACCTCGTTGAACCGCTTGTGGGTGCGGAAGGACTTCTTGCCCTTAGTCGGGTAGACGATCTGCTGCCAACCGTCCGGTCCGGTGAAGTTGCAGCGAACCTTCGTCTCCTTGTTGTTGGTCACGCACCGGCGGAAGCGAGTGCCGACGATCCATTCCTGCAGGGTTTCCATCGCCATTGCGCCGGGGGTGCCGTTGTAGTACTGGATGCCCCACAGATCGTTGAACGGCTCCCAGGTGTACATGTATACCCGCGAGATGCCTAGGCGCAGGGCGTCGAGATAAGCGACCGCGGTCCAGTTGGCGGCCCGCGCACCCTCGATGTCCACATCCGGGTTCTGTGGGCCGGGGCCCTTTAGGCCGAAGTTGTTCTCGGTATCCCACACGGGAAGCTTCGGAGCGTTCTCTTGCTTGAGCAGCCGGTTGAACTTCTCCGCTAGGACGCCGCGGTCGACAGGGGTCTCCAGGCTTGCCGGGTAGGTGTGCACCGCGTAGGCGTCGATCGGCCACCCGCGGGCCTTCAACGCGCGCAGGTGGGGGCGGTACCAGCGGTAGAACTTGTTGTTGCGCGCACCGAGGCGGGTTCCGACGCTGGTGGCGACGACATCCGCGACCGGATCGATGCGCTTGACAACGTCGTAGGTGATCTTGGTCAGCTCCGCGAGTTGCTGCGGGGTGCCCTCGAAGAAGGTGAGCAAGTTGGCTTCGTTCCACGGCTGGTAGGACGAGATACGCCCCTGGTAGCGCGTGACGGCGGCTTCGACGAAGCGTTGATAGGCGCCGAAGTCGGTGGGGACACCCGCAGCGCCATTGGTCGGCAGGCAGGCCGGGGCCACACAGGTGCTGTTGCTGTAGAACGGCGGGGTACCGGCGATCACGAACATGATGTCGGTGACGCCGTTCGCCTCGGCGTTAGCCACGGCGTTGTCCAGGTTCGTCCAGTCGTAGACGCCTGGGGCGACCTCGATCTGGGACCAGGCGACGTCGTTGTCCCATAGGCGCAGGGAGCCGAACGGGATCGAGGGCCAGACGCCGTACTGCTCGTTCTTCACGTGCAGGCCGAACATCTCCGGCTGAATGATCTGCCCGCGCACGCTGTCGAAGTTGACCAGGCTGTTGTACTTCCTCGCTTCAGCCGGTCCAGCCAGCGAGAGTGATAGGCCAGCCACCAAAGCAAGGGTGAGGAGGGCTACGAAAGATCTGTATACATGGGGAAGTGTCAATCGCATGCAGTCATATTGCCATGACCGGTCGGCATACGGTCAAGACGGTCACATCATCACGCTGCCATGTCGTCGACCGCGCCCGGATTCCGGCGAGCACCCTGGCAAGCACCTCGTCGGCGTCCTGCCGGACGGGCGCATCCAGGCTGCGGATGATGCGCGAGATGTCGTCCGGCTCGAGGTCCGTGCCGTCGGCCCCGTGGCCTTCGATGAGTCCGTCGGTGAAGGCCAGGAGGCAATCCCCACGTCCAAGCGGCACGGTCTCCTGGCGCCAAGAACCGCCCAGGCTCGACAGCAACGGCCCGGTGCCCTCGCACAGCACCGTCTCCTTATCCGCCGTGACGAGCACCGCTGGTTGATGGCCGGCATTGGTGAAGGTCATCGCTTCAGCGTCGGCATCGATGATCGCGATGAACGCGGTGACGAAATTTTCGTCATCACGACAGGACACGGCAGCGAGATCCGCCGCTGCGGCGGGATCCAGACCGGTGGTGAGTGCCCCGCGCAGCAAGTCCTTCACGCGCAACGCAGTGATGATGGCAGCGGTCCCGTGGCCGGATGTATCGGCGACTACTACAGCCAATCGGTTCCGATCGATCGCGATGGCATCCCACCAATCACCAGCCAGCACACCCTCCGCCGAGGAACTGGTCCCCGCGATTTGGATACCAGCAACGTTCGCAGGGGATCGTCGATCGAAAGCCGAACGCATCTGCGCCACGAGCGGTGCATCCTGGGCTAGGCCGGTGCGGGCAGCGCGCGCTTCGTCGATCTCGGCAACCAAGGATCTGCGCAGCGACTCCGCGTCCTTGGCAACAGCGATCAAGTCGGGCGGCCCGGTGCCCCCGATCGGATGGGTATGGGTGTCGGTCGTGGCTTTGGCCAAGTCCCGACGAATCGACCGTAGGGGGAACAGCACCCAGGAGTTCAACGCTACGAACGAGGCACCCACGATCGCCAGCATCGCCAGCGCCATGAACAACAGCCACCACCCGAGCTGGCGCGCGAAAGAATCGACTCGGTCTCGAGCGGTATCTCGTTGCACTTCGATGCTGTCCCGGAAGTCGGTCGTCGCGGCGATCATTGCGTCGTAGGAGTCCCACGCCTGCGGTCGATTCGTGGCGCGGGCTGCACCGGATTCATCACCTTGTTCCATGAGTTCCAAGGTGGGCGCAGCGTCCTCGTTCAACCAGACTTGCTGCGCGGCCCGTACTCCGGCGAGTTGTCCGACCAAGGCTGCGTCGTCGTCGAGGGTGACCTCCAGAAGCCGGATCAGGGCGTCGGCATTCTCGATCGAATCCTGGTGCGCGCGTCGGGCTCGGTTCCGATCGGTCAAGACGTAATCGCTGAGATCACCGGATGCCGATGCCTGGGCCAACAGCAAGTTGTCCGCCAACTCGGCGGCGGGGGTCAATCTTTCCTGCAAGCGGACCGCGCCGTTGTAGGTAAAGAGGTACTGCAACCCGACGATCATGCCGATGAGGGAGAGCGAGCCTGTGATCGCAACGAACCCAATGAACAAGCGCCGACGAAGGGGCTGGTCGCGCAGCTTCGTCCGCAGGTCCATGAGGGCAGGTTGCCAGGTTCGAGCCGCGGCGAGCCGCAATTACCGAGGTTCCCTACCCTGGGGCGTGTGAGTTCACCCCGACTGCGTCCGGAGATCGAGTCCCTTCCGGCATATAAGGCCGGCCAGGCCCCACTTGAGCGGACCGACATCGCCACGTACAAGATCTCCAGCAACGAGACACCGTTCGAGCCGCCGGGACGGGTGCGCGAAGCCATCGAGGCGGCCGCGCGTGAAGTGCACCGCTACCCGGATCCGTTCAGTCGGCGGTTAGTGCAGGCACTCGCACAGCGCTTCGAGGTATCGCCCGATCAAATCGCCCTGGGAACCGGGAGCGTCGCGGTGGTAGGCCAGTTACTACTTGCGGCCGCCGGACCGGGGGACAGCGTTGTCTATCCCTGGCGAAGCTTCGAGGCCTACCCGATCTGGGTGCAGATGACCGGCGCGCGCAGCGTTCAAGTCCCACTCCTCGACGACGAACGTCACGATCTAGCGGCGATGGCCGAAGCCATCGATGAGACCACCCGCGTGGTGTTCGTGTGCAATCCGAACAACCCCACCGGGGAGGCGGTGCGCGAGAGCGAATTACGTGACTTCCTAGATCGAGTTCCCTCCGATGTGATCGTGGTACTCGACGAGGCGTACCGGGAATTCATCGTCGATCCTGAGGTTCCCGACGGCTTGGAAATGGCCCGCGGGCGGGAGAACGTCGTCGTCATCCGTACTTTCTCGAAGGCCTACGGACTCGCGGGCCTGCGGGTCGGTTTCGCGATCGCGTCCCCGCGGATAGCCGAAGCGATTCGTAAGACCGCGCTCCCGTTCGGGGTATCGAGCATCGCCGAGGAAGCTGCGCTAGCCGCTTTGGAGAGCGAGCCGGAACTGCTCGAGCGGGTGCAGCAGCTGTCCGAGGAACGCGATCGGGTCTGGCAATCCCTCGCAGAGCAAGGCTGGATGATCCACCCGAGCCACGCGAACTTCATCTGGCTGCGACTCGGCGATCGAGCAGAGCAGTTCGCTGCGGCCTGCGAGGCGGCCGGCATCACAATCCGCCCCTTTCCCGGCGAGGGCGTTCGGATCAGCATCGCAGAGAGCGAAGCCAACGACCGGGTGATCGCGGTGGCGCAGGCCTTCCGGCAGGAGTTCGCCTCGTAAACGGTTCACCCGCGTTGCGCGCGTTTTTCGGGACCAAAGTCCCGGTTAATTCCGACCCTTGTCGGGTGTGAGCACCATGTCTTGAGCGGAGACTTTGGCTGCAGACCTGAACGAGGAGCAGACCATGGGCAGCGCGCTAGACCTTTCCCGCTGGCAATTCGGCATCACGACGATCTACCACTTCCTGTTCGTGCCACTGACCCTTGGCACCGTGTGGTTCGTCGCCATGTTCCAAACGATGTGGCACTTCACCGGCAAGGAGATCTACCTCAAGCTCACCAAGTTCTTCGGAAAACTGTTCCTCATCAACTTCGCCATGGGCGTGGTGACCGGCATCGTCCAGGAGTTCCAATTCGGCATGAACTGGTCGGAGTACTCGCGTTTCGTGGGCGATGTATTCGGTGCTCCGCTCGCCATGGAAGGTCTGCTCGCGTTCTTCCTGGAGTCGACATTCCTCGGACTGTGGATCTTCGGGTGGGATCGCCTACCCAAGAAGCTGCACCTGGCCACGATCTGGGCCGCGGCAGTCGGCACCATGCTCTCGGCGTACTTCATCCTGGCCGCCAACGCATGGATGCAGCATCCGGTCGGCTACGAGATCGATCCGGCGACTGGTCGTGCGGTGCTCAACGACATCGGCGCGGTGCTGTTCCAGAACACCGCCGTGATGGCGTTCTTGCACACCATGACGGCTTCGTTCATGGTCTCCGGTGCCGCAGTGGCCGCCGTAGGTGCCTGGTTCCTGACCAAGAACCGTCAAGTGGACGTGTTCCGTCCGGCCATGAAGGCCGGTGCTGTCGTGACGCTCATCGCTGCGGTGGGTGTCTCGATCACCGGGGACCTTTTCTCCAAGATCATGGTCGAGCAACAGCCGATGAAGATGGCGGCTGCTGAAGCCCTCTACGAGACCCAAGAGGACGCCCCCTTCTCGGTGTTGACGATCGGGGATGTCACCGGCGACACCGCTACACCGGTCATCGAGATTCCCGGTCTGCTGTCGTGGCTGTCCACTGGCGACATGAACGCGACGGTCGAAGGGATCAATAACCTGCAGGCCGCCTACGAGGCCCAGTACGGCCCGGGCGACTACGTGCCCTACGTGCCCGTCACCTACTGGAGCTTCCGGCTGATGATCGGTGTGGGCATGCTTGCTGCCGCGTGGGCGCTGTGGGCGCTGTGGCGCTACCGCCGCGGTCGAAACCCGCAAGGAACCGGGCCGGTCAATAAGGCCTTCACGGTCGCGACGCCGTTCATCGTTCTCGCACCGTTGGCAGCGTCTACTTTCGGCTGGATCTTCACCGAGATGGGTCGACAACCATGGGTGGTGTTCGGTGAGCAGCTCACCGCCGATGCTGTTTCGCCGTTGCTCACCACGACGGAAGTGTGGATATCGCTTATCGGCTTCACGCTCGTCTACGCGATCCTCGCTGTTATCGAAGTCGCACTGCTGCTGAAGTACATCAAGCAGGGGGCACCCGAGCAGGTGGTCGCCGATCCCTACGAGGAAGCGGCGAAGCAAGCAGACGAAGACAAGCAGCTGTACTTCGCTTACTGATCAGGAACGACGAAAAGGGCTAGGGAGAAATCATGGATCTGGTAACCATCTGGTTCATCCTGATTGCGGTGCTGTGGATCGGGTACTTCGTGCTCGACGGTTTCGACCTCGGAGTCGGAGTGCTGATGCCGTTCATCGGCAAGGACGACCTTCGTCGCCGAGTCATGGTGAACACCATCGGACCGGTCTGGGACGGCAACGAGGTGTGGCTGCTCGTCGCCGGCGGTGCAACCTTCGCGGCTTTCCCGCTTTGGTACGCCACGATGTTCAGCGGCTTCTACCTTGCCCTGTTCGTGCTCCTGATCGCATTGATCATCCGAGGGGTGGCGTTCGAATACCGCGGGAAGCGGGACTCGCAAGCATGGCGCGACCGTTGGGACAAGGCGATCTTCGTCGGTTCGGCGGTCCCGGCACTGCTCTTCGGCGTGGCCTTCGGCAACGTGGTGGGTGGATCGCCCATTGCCCCGCTCGAGGGAACCACCGCAGACAACGCCAGCAACCTGAACTATGTCGGCAACTTCTTCGATCTGCTCAATCCGTACGCGCTGCTCATGGGCGTGATGACACTGACGATCTTCACGACCCACGGAGCGATCTTCTTGATGCTGAAGACCCGCGGTGAGGTGCGAGCCGCAGCGCGGAGCGCAGCCCTGCGAGTCGGTGTCGTCGCTGCGGTGGCAGCGGTGGCCACCTTGCTGTGGACCCAAGCGTTCTCCGAGCGGGTGTCGATCACCTTGCCGATGGCCCTCGTGGCCGCGGTGCTGTGGCTCGGGGCGCTGTGGATGGTGCTCAAAGGCCGGGACGGTTGGGCCTTCTCACTCAGTGCCGGAACGATCCTGGTAGCGGTGGCTTCATTGTTCGTAGGGCTGTTCCCGAACGTCATGCTCAGCTCGATCGACCCGGCCTTCAACCTCACGGTCACCAATGCGTCGAGCCAGGAGTACACCCTGACGATCATGACCTGGGTCGCAGTGATCATGACCCCGATCGTGCTCGCCTACCAGGGTTGGACCTACTGGGTCTTCCGCAAGCGCATCAGCACCAGCATGATCCCGCCCCAACCGTCGGCGGGTCGCGCCGACGACCGCTTCGCCACTACGAAATAGTCCAGGCGTGCGGCCTGTCGATCCGCGGTTACTGAGGTACGCCCGAAGCACTCGGGGTTTCCTGATAGTCGCCGTAGTCATCGGCGTCATCACAGCCGGGTTAGTGATCTGGCAAGCCCGGCTGCTGTCCGGGGTGATCGTCGATGTCACGAGCAAGGGAGCAACCTGGGCGAACGTCTCCGGTGCCGTTGGAATCCTGTTGGGAATATTCGTACTCCGCGGCCTGTTGGCCTGGTCCGCCGAGGCCGCCGCGGTGCGTTCATCGGCGCGGGCTAAGCGCGAACTTCGGGAAGCGGCGTTGGATCACGCCCTCGCTCTCGGCCCGCAGGGACCAGCAGGACGCGATCCTGCAGACCTCAGTGCGCTCGTGACCCGCGGCGTCGATGCCCTGGACTCCTACTTCGCTCGATACCTGCCCCAGCTGGTGCTCGCGGTGATAATTCCGATAGCGGTATTGGCAACGGTCCTCGGCCAAGATCTGCTCTCCGCGTTCATCATCGCTGTCACCCTTCCGCTGATCCCGATCTTCATGATCCTGATCGGTCTGTATACGAAGCGACGCGTCGATCGGCAGTGGCGCACGCTGTCCTTGTTGTCCGGTCACTTCCTGGACTTGGTCTCCGGTCTGCCGACCTTGAAGATCTTCGGTCGGGCGAAGACCCAAGCCGAGGCGATCGACGCGATCGGAGACCGTTACCGCAGCACCACCATGTCCGTGCTGAAGATCACCTTCTTGTCGTCCCTCGCGCTGGAACTACTGGCATCGCTATCCGTCGCGCTCGTGGCCGTATCGGTTGGCTTGCGGCTCGCGGAGGATCAGATCGTCTACTCGGTCGCCTTGTTCATCCTGGTGCTCGCCCCGGAGGCCTACCTACCGCTTCGGCTCGTGGGTCAGCACTTCCACGCAGCGGCCGAAGGGCTCGGTGCCGCAGACCGGATGTTGACGATCATCGAAACGCCGCTACCGGTCGCCGGTGGCACGCGCTCGTTACCGCAGGCAGCACCGATCACGGTGGGAGGCGTCGTCGTCCGCTATCCCGACCGTCCCGAGAGCGGATCGGCGCCAGTGACCTTCACCGCACGCCCGGGAACCGTCACGGCGCTGGTCGGACCCTCAGGCGGTGGGAAGTCGTCGTTGTTATCCGCGCTGCTGGGTTACCTCGCACCGAGTGAGGGACGCGTGAGCGTCGGTGACATCGACCTTGCCGAACTCGATCTCGATCAGTGGCGAAACAGCATCGGATGGCTGCCCCAGCACCCACCGATCGTCGATGCGCACCTCGATCCCGAGCCCACCATCTATGCGTGCGTGGATGTCGGACGCGGACTCGCTGAAGACGATGTGCGCACTGCGCTCACCGCAGTGGGGTTGCTCGAGGAAGGCGCGGCATTGGAACGCCGCTTGGCGGCAGACGGTTCCGGTCTGTCGATCGGTCAGCGGCAGCGGCTTGCCTTGGCCCGCGCGATCGCAGGGCGTCCGCAGGTCCTGCTGCTCGACGAACCGACGGCTTCCTTGGATGGCGATAGCGAAGTTCGGGTTATCGAAGCGGTGCAGGCCGCGGCGCGTCGTGGAGCCATCGTGATCGTGGTGGCGCACCGCCCGGCCCTCGTAGACGTCAGCGATCAGGTGGTGCTCGTTGCTCCCGCTGCATCGTCAGCTGCGCTAACCCAGCCAGCGGCAGCGGTATCACTGCCCGGACAGCGGGGGTGGTGAACGTGTCCGAAACGACGACCACGCACTCCGCTTCGGCCATGCGGGCGCTATGGAACGACGTGTCCAGCGAGCGACGCGAGATCTACTTGGCCGCCTTCCTTGGATTCCTCGCCTCCGCTAGTGCCGTCGCGCTGCTGGGCACCAGTGGGTGGCTCATCGCCCGCGCAGCCGAGATGCCACCTGTTCTCACGCTCACCGTCGCAGCGGTCATGGTGCGCACCTTCGCGCTCGGCCGTGGACTGATGCGCTACCTGGAGCGACTGGTCGGGCACGACGCCGCCTTCCGCGGGCTGACTACCTTGCGGGTGCGCGTCTACCGTTCGTTGGAGTCGATCACTCCCCTCGGACTTTCCCGATTCACCCGCGGTGATCTGCTAGCCCGGCTCGGTGCGGATGTCGACACGGCACTCGATCTCCCGCTTCGCGTCGTTCTCCCATGGGTGCAAGCCGGGATCGTCGCCTTGGCCACGTCGGCTTTCGTCGTCTGGCTATTGCCGCAAGCGGGAATCGCATTGGCGATC
>Ga0102934_1003534_pt1 | contig 10636 bp, 6 predicted proteins | sample SalPonR2_A_D1_MG_FD_78175 | JGI IMG/M metagenome (GOLD analysis project Ga0102934, IMG submission 78175) | Salt pond soil microbial communities from South San Francisco under conditions of wetland restoration - Salt Pond MetaG R2_A_D1_MG | ecosystem: Environmental > Aquatic > Marine > Intertidal...
AATCCAATGATCACAAATGCAGATATTAAAATATATTTATAAAAAGTGGAATTACTGTTTTGGTCAATTAATACGGAATCGTCTTGCAAAATTTTCCTCCAATACTTCAATTGGGCTAAAATTTTAGTATTTTTTGCCGATGACAATAAATGAATTTATTTATTTCAAAAACTATAAGTAACTTTCCCTTCTAAAAAACCAGTCTTTAGTCTGATAAAATTAATACCAGATTTGTTGATATTTTATTTCAATCTAATATTAGATGAGGCAAGATATTTTATTTACCTCTTTTCTTGGTTGACTTTGTTTTTTAATTAATTCTTATCTACCCATGTGAAATAACCAATTCTCAATAATATATGAATAATTGCGCATTTATCAAACTAGATAATTCTATTTTCAGATGCTTTGAGCGTTATCATATAAAATAAATTACTATTAACCTGGCTTATTTACGCACTAAATACCAGACTCTCTTTGTCAACTGTCGGGGTATCTCCCAATTGATAACCAACAAAATCTTTCATTTACAAGTAAAAAATTATAATTTACTCTAATGCGTAGTTTGGCAGTGCGTGGATAAGTTGGAGGATTACAGAATGGATTCAAATATTTACTTTTATTTAATACCCCATATAGTCGGGATTTTTATTTCACTTTTCCTGATCTACTCTCTTTATCCCCGGCGAGATAATTTACTCATCAAGATTTTTGTTTTATTTTTGACTTCGGCAGTTGTTTGGTCTTTCGCCTATATTTTTGAGTTAATGGCTTATAAACAGGCGCTAAAATTAATGCTACGGCGTATAAAATTTCTCGGAGTAGTATCGATTCCAGTTCTATGGATAATCTTTGCTGGATATTTTGGTGGTAAAAGTGAATGGATAACCAAAAAGAATGTATTGCTGCTTTGTATAATCCCCTTTATCAGCCTTGTTTTATTATGGACAAATCAATTTCATAATCTATTTTATATTGAGACTAATATATACAGAATAGGTGGCTTGCTCATTATTCGTGATATAGACGGACCGTTTTTCTTGCTGCATTCCATTTATTCTTACTTGATTCTCTTGCTCGGTGGCCTGATAATCTTCAGAAAATTTCTCCACTGGTCAAAAGTATTTGCCAGTCAATCTCTGGCCATTTTATTTGCTATCTTACTTCCTTTTATTGGAAATATATTTTTTGTAATGGGTATCAATCTTTTCAAAATTCCCTATGATATAACGCCCAGTCTTTTTGCTTTTTCAGGTCTGATTCTATGGTACAATATGCTTCGCCATAATTTTCTGGACATTGTTCCCATTTCCCGGGAAAATCTAATTGACAATATTAATGATGTTATCCTGGTAATTGATAATAAGGAACGGATAATTGACAGTAATAAAAAAGCTCGAAATTTAATAACTCAGTGTTCCACTTCTCTTCAGGCTGAGGAGGTTATAGGAGAAACAGTCCAGAAGGTTTTTGAAAAGTATCCCCGCATCATTAAAAAATTAACAAGTCAAAATATTCAGAGAACTGACTGTACAATGACAATCAATGATGAACTCTATCATTTTGATATTCGTATTACCAGGCTACAAAATTATGATGAATCTACCTTTGGAAAATTGATCATTATGGAGGATAAAACCCGCCAGAAGTTAACTGAGGAAAAATATCGAGCCAGTGAGAAGAATTTCCGTAATTTTTTCGAGACACTTGATGAAATGGTATTTATTATTAAGAAAAGTGGTAAGATTCTGGTCACTAATTCAGCAGTATCAGAAAAGTTGGGTTATGAAAAAGAAGAATTAAAAAATATGCATCTTTTTGAAATTTATCCTGATGAATTCAGCATGAAAGTCGAAGAGTATTTCGAAGAGGTGCTAGGTGGAGATCAGGATTTTTGCCCCTTACCATTAAAGCATAAACAGGGCTACAAAGTACCGGTAGAAACCAGAGTTTGGCAGGGAGAATGGGACGGGCAAAAAAGAATATTTGCCATCTCAAAAGATCTGTCTAAACAACAGGAAGCTTTTCAAAAATTTCATCGCCTATTTGAAAGCAATCCCAGTCTGATAGCTGTTTTTTCTATTCCTGAATTTAAAATTGAAGAAGTCAATAATGCTTTTGTTAATGATCTGGGCTATACCAGAAATGAGCTGGTTGGAAAGTCAATTCAGAATATTGATCTTTTTGCCGAAGAATTGAATCTGGAAAAACTATATGAAGAATTACAGAAAAAAGAGCGCATTAAAAATAAGGAAATAAAGCTAAAGAATAGTTCAGGTCATATATTGTCCGGACTGCTTTCCATGGAAATGATCGACTATCAGGGTAAAAAGACAATTCTATCTGTGATTAATAATATTACCCGCATCAAAAACTATCAAAAGCAATTGCAGAAACGGCGGGATTTGCTTTCTGCTGTAGCCAAATCTACAAAAAAACTGCTCGTTAATCCTGATTTTCACCTGGCTCTGAATGAGTCATTATCAATGCTTGGAAAAGCGATGGGCGTTGACCGTGTCTATGTTTTTGAAAACGAATATGACCATGACGAGGAGCAATACATTACCAATCAGCGTTTTGAATGGAATTCCGGTGGTGCTCAGCCACAGATAAATAATCCCGAACTCCAGAATGTTCCTCTGGATACTTTTGAAAGTTTTATCACTCCTTTATTGGATCAGAAACCTTTGATTGGACTCGTCAAAAACATGGACAAAACAACTCAGCAGATTCTTGGCGCTCAAGATATTTTATCAATTCTTGTTTTCCCAATCTGGGTAGATGATAGTTTTTGGGGATTTGTGGGATTTGATGAATGCAAATACGAAAAAGAATGGACAAAGATAGAAAAGGATGTTCTATTGTCCTTTTCAGCAACAATTGCCGGAGCCATCAAACGGAAAGAACAAGAAGTTCACTTGAAAGAGGCCAAAGAAGAGGCCGAACAGGCTAACCAGGCGAAATCAAAATTTTTGGCCAATATGTCCCATGAAATCAGAACTCCTATGAATGCAATTCTCGGATATAGCGATCTTTTGACACCTCTTGTTGATAGTAAGACGGCTCGTGATTATTTAAACTATATTCAATCAGCAGGAGAAAGTTTGCTCAGTCTGATCAACGATATTCTTGATCTTTCTAAAATTGAAGCCGGTAAAATGGATATTAATCCAACTCCGGTAAATCTGGAAGTATTATTCAAGGATATTAAAAATATATTTTCAGTAGAGTGTGAGAAAAAAGAAATAATCTGTGATATTGACATTGATTCTGATCTTCCTGACTATATTCTTCTTGACAAGATTAGAATGAGGCAAATTCTGCTCAATCTGGTCGGTAATAGTATTAAATTCACCGATCATGGCCATATTTCTCTAAATGCCGAAAAAATTTATGAAAATAAAGATTTAAAGCGACTTGATCTTGAGATTTCCGTTGAAGATACAGGAATTGGTATATCGAAGGAAAAACAGGATGCGATTTTCGAGACTTTTAGCCAGCTGTATGGTCAGGATAATAGTAAATATGGTGGAACCGGTCTCGGCCTGGCTATTACTGAGCGTCTGGTCAGCATGATGGGTGGAAAAATTAAGGTTGAGAGCCAACCTGACAAGGGCAGCACATTTATAGTTCATCTTAATAATATCAGCATACCGGATGAGCAGAAAGGTCATCTTTCTGAACTACAAAGTAAGGATCTGGAAAAAGAAAATATACATTTTAAACAACAAAAAGTACTTATAGTTGATGATGAAAAGACCAATCAGATTTTAGTTGAATCATATCTTAAACCAGTCGGATTGAATATTTTTACTGCTGATAATGGTTCTCAGGCCATAAGAATGGCTACTGCAACGGAGCCTGATCTGATTATTATGGATCTTATGATGCCGGTCATGGATGGTGAGGAAGCTGTTTCCAAACTTAAAAAGCAAAAATCAACCCGGGATATTCCTGTTATTGCTCTGTCAGCCCATGCTGTCGAAGTTGATCCCCGTGAAATGAAAAATATAGGGTTTGATGATTATCTTACCAAGCCAATAAAAAATAGTAATTTAATAATGACTATAAGAAAGTATCTCGATTTTACAAAACAATCTAATAAGGCTGAAAATAAAACCGTCAATGATCGGGAAGATTTTGTTGAAAATTTGGATCCTGATGTATTAAATCAACTTCTGAAAGTACTCAATACTGACATTCTGCCCCAGCTATCCAATCTGGAAGGTGGATATGATATTGATGAGATCAGTGAACTTGGTCAAAAAATTAAAAAGGTCGCTGAAAAATTTGAAGTTAAACAACTCCTTGAATCCGGACAGGTATTAATTGAAGCTGCCAACAATTTTGATATCAAGGCAATTGAAAAGAGAGCCGGATATATTTCCAAAATTATTAAAAGACTGGATGAACGGAATAGTGAGCTATAATTGATGCTCGGGAAAGTTCCTGGGTTTACCGGGAATAAATCAATCATGAATGAAGCAATTTTAAATAAAAAAGGGATATATTGAGATTTGAAAGATTATAGTTCTGAAATTAATCTGTAAATTTTTCTCAATGTTTTATAGATTACTGCAGCTGGGTAGAAATTTCAACTCAGCGTTGGTTGATTAAATCATGGCGAGGATTTTGACTTGATTGAAGAAAATTTTGAAGCAAAAACTTTTAAGATTCTGGTAGTTGATGACACCGTTGATAATTTGCAATTACTGGGCAAAAATCTAAGTAGGGCTGGGTTTTCAGTAGGTATTGCTCAGAATGGTCGCAATGCTTTGCAGCAGGCTCAGGGAAAAAACTATGATCTTATTCTACTTGATATTATGATGCCTGATATGGATGGCTATGAAGTTCTGGAAAGGTTGAAATCCGACCAAAAAACTGATTCGATTCCTGTCATTTTTTTAACTGCTAAAACCGATAAAGAAAGCATTGTAGAGGTTTTGAAATGGGGGCTGTTGATTATTTGACCAAGCCCTTTAATATGGAAGAACTTCTGGTTAGAGTAAAAACTCATTTGGAATTGAAATATACCCGGGAATTGGTCAAAAAGCAGCTTAATAAACAGGAAGTTTTATTTGATAGCATTCCGATTTCAGTTTACGAAAAAGACGCGGATCTCAATTATAAAAAAGTAAACGCTAAATTTGCCGAGAAGTTTAACCGCAAACCAGATGAAATAACAGGAAAAAATGATCGGGGATTGTTTCCTCAGGGTCTGGCTGAAACTTTTGAGAAACAGGAAAAACAATTGTTAGCTGATAATAAAGGCATTTCCCAATATGAATATAAGATAAGATTGCCTGATGGCCGGGAAAAATGGTTTATTAGTGATAAAACGCCCTATTTTGATGAAAACAACAAACCAGCGGGAGTTATTGGAGCCGAACAGGACATTACTGAAAATAAGCGGATGAACCAATTCCTCAAATATCATAACAAAGTCGAGAGTGTTATTAATACTCTATCAGCCCGCTTCATTAATATTAATGCTGATGAACTTAATAATGAAATTGATAAATTCCTGGAGACCATGGCTGAATTAATGAACTTCTGCCAGGGCTCTTTGATGATGACCGAAGATGATGATTCGCAAAGAGTAAATATTATTAATGAATGGTATAAAGATAATAAAGCCATTGCTAGAATCCAGTCATTGAATAGGGAAGGTGTCTTCAAATATTATCAGCACCAGGAAGTCCAACAACCAATTATCATCAATTTTGCTGGCGAAGATGATGTTTTAGAGTATTTAGGTGTAGAGAAAATTGACTGCAATGCAATGCTGATAATTCCGATTCGTTATAAAAAAGAATTAAAAGGAATCTTGTGGTTTACTTCGCAAAATCCGATCGGTAAAACACAGGAGGATATTAATCATTACAGTATTTTTGGCGAGATTATCAGCAATGCCATGGAAAGAAAACGATCGGAAGAACGGATAAACAATCTATACCAATCTTTGTTGGATGACCTTAATGTCGCTGCTCAGGTTCAGTCTTACTTTCTGCCCGATTGGGTTCAACTTTATGATAAAGCTCTATTTTCGTCTCTCTATGTTCCCCATAATAGAATCGGCGGTGATCTTTTTGATATAATTGAAATTGATCCTGATTGCTATATTACCTATGTTGGCGATATCTCCGGCCACGGAGTCCAATCAGCTCTATTTATGGCCGCTGTCCGTTCTCTGATCAAAATAACTATAAATAATTTTGAAGGACAGCTGGAACCTTACCGCATTTTGAATCGGCTAAATGAACTTCTGCGCATGGATATTTTGAGTAATAATGATACTTATATAACAATGGTCATGACCCGAATCAATCTTAAGGAAGAAAAAGTTAGCTATTTTAGTGCTGGTCATCCGCCGCTTATGTGCTATGATTCAAAAAAGCAGGAAATTCAGACAGTGGAAGATCTAGGCTCGGTCCCCCTCGGCTGGTTATCAGGACAGCCTTATAAAAAAGAGGAACAAGGACTTTGCAGAATTAATCCAAATAAGTGTTTGCTCTACTATACTGATGGTCTTTTTGAATGTGTGGACAATCAGGGAGAACAACTTGGTCTTGAAGGTTTGCAGAAAATTATGCGTCAGGATTTGATTCCAGTTGATGACTTTATTGAAATACCCTATAGATTCAAGGAGCGTCTGGAAAAATTGGGGTATGATACAAGCCAGGATGATTTTACTGTGCTGGCATTTAAAAAGTTAAAGAAACATCCTGAGAATGAATTTGTATTTAAAATTAGTAATACCAATAAAGCTGTGGCAAGGATCGGCCAGAAATGTGAAAAATTTGTTTATGAACGCCTTAATGACCAAAAATTGGCTTCTAAAATTGAGCTATTAATTAATGAATGTCTCAACAATATTATTGAACACGGCTATCAATTACAAAAATTGGTGCATGTGATTGGATCGATAAAAATTAGAGAGAAAATAGAAGTAGTATTCTGGGACAAAGGAATTGAATGGCAGTTCGCGGATATGGAAAAATTTGAAGACAAAGATACAGGCAAGCTCAGTGAAAGAGGCCGAGGACTGCAGATCATTCGTTCAATCACAGATAATCTTACTGTTAAACGCTATGGTGATTTTAATAAGACTGTCATGACCATACCAATCAAAGGGAAATCCAATGCCTAAAGTCAGTATTATAATGCGCTCAATCAACGATATGGATTTTATCGAAGCAACTTTTCAGGGCATCCAGGAACAGAATTTTCAGGATTTTGAAATCGTTAATGTTGATTCTGGATCTACCGATGGAACTTATGAATTAATCAAAAAATACAATAAAGGAACTGTCTATCAAATCCGTCCTGAGGAATATGTACCGGGGCCGGTTTTAAACACGGCAATTTCTCGTTCGAAAGGTGATCTGATTGTTTTTAATAATTCTGATTGTATTCCTCAAAACCAGGACTGGCTGGGCAATTTAATAGCCCCTCTTTCTGATTCTAATGTTGCTGCTAGCTTCGGTCGCCAGATTCCGCGATCAAATTCTCATCCGCTGGTAGCGAAAGATTATGAGCGGGCTTTTGGAGATGGCTTGATAAGCAGTCAATGGCACCATTTCTTTTCTCTGGCTACCAGTGCTGTGCGCAAAGACCTGATCACCAAATATCCATTTGATCCGAAGGTACAGTATTCCGAAGATATTGAATGGTCTTACCGCATGAAACAGGAAGGGTATAAAATTAAATACGTGCCTGACGCAGTTGTTGAACACTCGCATAATTACACAATGCCGCAGGTTTATAAAAGATTTTATGAAGAGGGACGGGCTGAGGCTTTTATTTATGGTCCTGAATTCAAATTATTTTCAAAATTTTTACGGCCTTTAGGTATGGAAATTTTGCGCGATATCTTCTATTTAGTAAAGACGGGAAATTATGATCAGATTCCCTATGGATTCCAATACCGTGCTGTTCAAAAATATGCTATTTACAAAGGCAATAAAGATTTTTTCAACGGTCATACTTACCAAAATTAATAGGGGAGGGTTAGGTATTATGAAAGTAATTCAAATCATGCGAAGACTTGCGTTTGAAGAATGGGGTGGCACAGAAACTGTGGTCTGGAATTTATCGCGGCAATTATACAAAAAAAATATTGATAACCAGATCCTTGCCACTCAGGCTCTTTGTGATCGTTCGGAAGAAGTGATTGAAAATATTCAGATCCGTAGATTTCCCTATTTTTATCCTCATTATCCTCTTGATGAGCAACAAAAACTTGCTCTGGATAAAAAAGGCGGGAATCCCTATTCCTGGTCACTTTATAAATACATAAAATCCCAGGATTCCGATATTTTGCACTGCCATACAATGCAAAGAATTGCCAATCTTGTCCGCAAAGCTGCTCGGTCTAATAAAATTCCTTATATTATTTCTTTTCATGGTGGATTTTTTGACGTACCTGAATCGGAAATTCAGGAAATGATGAAACCGCTCGAAAATACTTTTAATTATGGTAAGGTCATAGACTTTTTTACCCGTAAAAATCGCTTTTTAAAAGATGCCGATGGTATTCTTTGCGTCGGTCACAATGAATACGAAGCAACCCGGGAAAAATTCCCCAATAAAATGGTGGAATATCTCCCCAATGGTGTAGATTATGACAAATTTCAAAATGGCGATGCTTTAAGTTTTCGCAAAAAATATAAAATTCCCGAAGATCAGGAAATTATATTATGTCTGAGCAGAATTGATTATCAGAAAAACCAGCTTATTCTACTAGAATTGCTCAATTATCTAAAAAATAACAGTCCCGGCAAGCATCTGCTTTTGATCGGACCTATTTCATCTCAATCATATTATGAAAGCATAGAGAATAGAATTAAAAATTATGAGCTTGAGGAAATTTGTACGATTATTCCGGGACTGGAAGCTGATGATCCTGATCTGGTTGCCGCTTATCAGGCTGCTGATTATTTTATTTTACCTTCTATTCATGAACCTTTTGGGATTGTTGTTCTGGAAGCCTGGTCGGCCGGTGTGCCTGTAATTGCTTCTCAGGTTGGCGGACTGCAACAATTGATCAATGAAAAAGAAACTGGACTTTTCTTTGAGAGTGAATCTATTGAATCTTTGATTGATGCTTTTGAGGCACTGGAAAAAGATAAGAAACTGCGGGAAAATTTGATAAAAAATGCCCGGAAAGAAGTTAAAAAGAATTATACCTGGGAGATTATCGCCCAAAAATTACTCGATTTTTACAAGCGGGTAATTGATAATTACAAGAAATGAACGAGCTGCTATGAAAATATTGTACGTCAATACCACTCAGGGCTTTGTTGGAGGAGTAGAACGCTATCTCCACTCAGCTGCCGATCTATTATCCGATCAGCATGAAGCGGTGGGACTTTTTGAGCATAGTTTGCGGGGCTATTCCGACTTTTCATCTGTATTCAATCAGACCTTTTTGTATAATGAACTTGATGAAGATGGACGGGAAAATTTAGCAGAAGAAGTTAATGTAGCCTTCCTTCATAAAATTTCTGATCCAGAACTTTTTGAGTTGCTGGTTAATAATTTTAAAACAATTCTCATGGTTCATGATCATGATTATTACTGTCTCCGACATCATAAATATTATCCATTTTTGCGCATTAATTGTAAACGACCCTTTCAACCATTAGTTTGCAGTTTATGCTCGGGACTTATTGAGAAACGCAAGGGCAGAATTCAACCCATTCCCTTATTAAAACGGATGCAGATTTTAAAATTAGCCCGTCAAACTGACAACCAGATTGTTTTGTCAGAATTTATGCGTGAGAATTTGCTCAAAAATGATTTTTCCGCAGACAAAATCCAGAAAATTCATCCTTTCTATAAAATCCAGCAAAAGAAATCGGAAAAAGCCGACTCAAGTCCTGCTCAACTCCTGTTTGTCGGTCAAATAATTCGAGGAAAGGGCCTTGATCAATTAATTGACAGCCTGCAATATCTAAAAAATCCTTATACATTATCAATTATTGGCAAAGGAAATGATACTGCTTTCATTCAAAGTCTGATCAAGAAGTACAATCTTGAAAAACGGGTTTGTTTGGAAGGCTGGAAATCCAATGTTGACGAATATTACAGTAAATCTGATATCTTAATAGTGCCTTCTCGCTGGCAAGAACCTTTTGGTTTAATTGGTATGGAGGCTTTTTCGCATCACCTTCCAGTGGTTGGTTTTGATGTAGGTGGTATTGGAGAATGGCTGCATGATGAAGAAAATGGATATTTAGTCGAGCCAGGTAATACTCGAGCTTTGGCCAAAAAGATTGATGAACTTATCTCCAATCCCAAACTCAGAGAAAAAATGGGTAAAGCCGGTTTTGAATTAGTAAAAACTGAATATAATCAGGAAAATTTTGTAGAACGGTTTAATAAATTATTAAAGGAATTAGATGCTTAACATATTTGTAAGTGGTCTGGCTTATGATAGTGGTCAGTCTGGGATTTCGGACTATATTGAGCATGCTGTAGCCGAACTGGTACAGGAAAACGAAGTCGTCCTTTTTCTGATGGAAGAGGACGAAGAAATATATCCTGTTGAGCATCAAAATTTAGAAATCAAGACAGTTCCAAACTGGCTCGGTTTTCCAGTTCTGAATATGATCTGGCATTTGCTTGTTTTGCC
>Ga0102934_1003535_pt1 | contig 10635 bp, 8 predicted proteins | sample SalPonR2_A_D1_MG_FD_78175 | JGI IMG/M metagenome (GOLD analysis project Ga0102934, IMG submission 78175) | Salt pond soil microbial communities from South San Francisco under conditions of wetland restoration - Salt Pond MetaG R2_A_D1_MG | ecosystem: Environmental > Aquatic > Marine > Intertidal...
CCAACGCCTGCTCGGAGAGCGCGTCCATGCCCAGGGTCCAGGGTGCCGTGCCGTACGTGGGGTAGAGGACCTTGTCGGCGAACGTGATCGAGCCGAACACGGGAATCTGGAACACCGGCAACAGGAACAGGTAGATGAGGCGCAGCATGTGCGAGAGCCTGGGAAGCTCCGGGACGCGGCTCATCAGCGGCCACCACATCAGCAGGGCGGTCGCGAGGAAGAGCAGGTGCTCCGCATGGTGCAGGCTGGGGTTCCTGAGCGCGCCTTCGTAGATCGCCGGGACGTGCCAGGCGGAGAAGAAGAAGGTGAACAGGCCGATGGCCACGACCGGGTTCGTGAGCACGCGCGCGACCGGCGCGATGCCGGGCCGCAGGAGCCACGGACGGAGCATCCAGACCGGAACGCTGGCCAGCAGAAGCGGCGCCGCCAGGTAGGCGATCCCGAGGTGTTGGACCATGTGCGCGGTGAGGCTGTAGCGCTCGGCGAGGTCGTGCAGCGGGGAGCCCTCGAACAGGTAGAGCAGGCCGAGGGCGGCGTAGTAGGCGAGCGCCGATCGGACGGGGAACGGCCGACCTGGCGCGAGGCGGTGGCGGAGCGGCCCTGCCGCGAGGGCGTAGAGCGTCGCGAGGGTGATCAGGCCACCGAGGAGGACGGGATCGGCTTGCCAGCCGAGGTAGAGCTCAGGCATCGGACCTCCATGCTACGACGCGGGCCGGGGCGCACGCCCCGGCCCGCGAACACGGTTCTCGGCGCGGACGGCGCCGCCGGTCAGGGCAGCGCGAGCTCGCCCCTGAGGTCGTTCACGTCGCTTCCCGAGAGACCTTTGCCGCGCTCGGCGGCGACCTCGTCGGGGCCGAACGGGGCGAAGCCGTCCGGCAGGTCGGCGGCGTTGTCCCACTCGTACGACACGAAGCTCGCGACCGCCGCGATCTGCTCGTCGCTCAGGTGGCCCCAGGCGGGCATGACGCCGTTGTAGGTCTGACCCGAGACGCGGATCTGTCCCTGGAGGCCGTAGAGCAGGGTGTCGATCAGGTAGGTGCGGCCGCCCTCGGGCGCGAGGAGCTCCGGCACATGCCCGGCGAGCGGCGGGAACGCCCCGGGGATGCCCTGTCCGCCGGCTTGGTGGCAGGACGCGCAGTTCGCCGTGTACGTCTGCTGGCCGAGCTCCTCGTTCCAAGCGTCGTCTGAGGCCTGCGCGGCAGGAGGCGCCGCTTCACCCTCACCCTCGCCCTCGGCCTCCGCGTCGGCCTCGGCCTCCGCCTCGCCGGGCGCCGCCTCGGCGTCCTCTGCGGGCGCCTCGACGGCATCGCCCTCCGCAGCTGCCGGAGCGGCGACCGTGAGCGTCCAGCCTTCGGTCCGCGCCGCGGGCGGTGCGACGGACCAGGAGAGGTCCTTCGGTCGCGGGTCGCCCAGAACGGCAGACAGCTCGCGAGCGTAGCCGTCCGACTCGATCAGCGAGACCGTCCGCTCGTCCAGGCCGTGGTCGCCGCCGTGATCGTCCTCGGCTGCTGCTTCGCCGTGCAAGAACTTGCCTTCGGGCGCGACCTGCGAGCGGACGAAGCTGAGGCTGCTGGGCGCCGTCATCAGGAAGGCGAAGGCGACGAAAGTGCCCAGCCCGATCACCATGCCGCTCCCGAAGAAGCCGGAGTAGGTGACGTCGTCGTCCTTGAGGTGCATGAAGAAGAGGATGACCATCACGAACTTGACGACCGAGAGGATCATGAGCCACCAGAGCGTCGCCGTGTCGCCCAGCCAGGCGACCTCGTACTCCACGATCCAGAACTCGACGTAGGTGATGACGGCCAGGATCAGGGCGACGACGACGTACTCGCCGATGCCGTGCTTCTTGTGTTCGTTTCCGCCGTTTGCCATGACCGCCTTAGATGAAGTCCACGAGGTAGACGAGCGTGAAGATGACGATCCAGACGATGTCCACGAAGTGCCAGTAGAGGCCGGCGACCTCGAGGTACGTCGCGTCTTTGGCCTGCCAGTGCTGCGGTCGCACGTAGCTCGCGACCACGATCGACAGCAGCCACAGCACGCCGATCGCGACGTGGACGCCGTGCGTGCCCGTCAGGACGAAGAAGGTCGTGCCGAAGAGGTTCCGATCCAGGGTGAGGCCGAGCTCGACGAAGTGCCTGAACTCGTACACCTGGAACCCGAGGAAGATCGCGCCGAAGAACGCGACGCCGAACGTCCAGAGCCGGAACCCGGGGATATTGCCCTGGCGAAGCGCGTGGAGCGCGATCACCATCAGGAACGAGCTCATCAGCAGCACGAAGGTGCTGACCGTGGTGAGGGGGATGTCGAGCACGTCGAGCGGATAGGGGCCGACGATGCTGCGCCCCTTGTAGATCAGGTACGTCCCGATCAGCGTTCCGAAGAACATCACGTCGGAGGCCAGGAAGATCCACATCAACAGCTTCGTGTCGGGAAGCGTGCTGCTCCGCCAGCCGTGGCTCTGGGCGGGCGCGGGCGCGCCTACGGACGGTGCTTGGCCGGCCATCAGTCTCCCGCTCCTTCCTGCGCGGAGGAGCGCGGGTGCACGTGATGCCCGCCGACCCCTTCGAACGCCCAGCCGTAGGTCGAGGCCACGACGACGAGCCCCATCAGGATCGCGAGCGGCCAGTTGTCGTACATCACGCCGTAGCCGCCGATGAACACGGCGAAGGAGAGCAGGAACGGATACCAGCTCTGGCCGGGCATGTGGATGCCGCCCGCGTCGAAGTCGATCCCCTCGTACGCGCTTCCGTCGTCGGCGTGCGCGAGATCCGGGTACTTCTTCGCCCACCAGGCGTCACGGTCGGTGGCGATGGGCTGCTCGTCGAAGTTGTGGTGCGGGGGAGGGCTGCTGGTGCTCCACTCGAGCGTGCGGGCGTCCCACGGGTCGTCCTCGGCCGGCTCGCCGCTGCGGAAGGCGTGCACGAAGCCCAGCACGATCATGATCATGCCCACGCCCATCACGAACGTGCCGGCGGTGGAAACGAGGTTCCAGATCTCGAGGCCCAGCCCGGCGTCGTACGTCTGGATCCGACGCGGCATGCCCATCAGGCCCGCGAAGTGCTGCGGCATGAAGATCATGTTGAAGCCGATGAAGAAGAACCAGAACGACGCGAGCGCCCAGCGGTCGGAGAACATCTTGCCGGTCATCTTCGGGAACCAGTAGTACAGGCCGGCGAGGAACGCGAACAGCGCGCCGCCGCCCATGACGTAGTGGAAGTGCGCGACGACGAAGTAGGTGCTGTTCGCCTGCGCGTCGAACGGCGGCATGGCCAGCATGATCCCGGTGATCCCGCCGATGACGAACATGAACAGGAACGCGAGGGCGTAGACCATCGGCGTGGCGAAGCGGATCGCCCCGCCCCACATCGTGCCCAGCCAGTTGAAGATCTTGACGCCGGTCGGGATGCCGATCACGAAGCTGGTGAGGCTGAACGCCGTGTTCGCGACGGGTCCGAGCCCGGTGGTGAACATGTGGTGGCTCCACACCGCGAAGCCCATGAAGCCGATGAAGATGCCGGAGAGGATCATCACCGGGTAGCCGAACAGCGGCTTGCGCGAGAAGGTCGGGATCACCTCGGAGATCACGCCGAACGCCGGCAGGATGATGATGTAGACCTCCGGATGCCCGAAGATCCAGAACAGGTGCTGCCACAGGATCGGGAGTCCGCCCGCGGAGGGCACGTAGAACAGCGTCCCGAAGGTGCGGTCCATGATCACCTGGAACAGCGCGACGGTGAGGGGAGGGAACGCGAAGATGATCAGGAACGCGGTGACCAGGATCATCCACACGAACACCGGCATGCGCATCATCGTCATGCCGGGCGCGCGCATGCTGAAGATCGTCACGATCAGGTTCATCGCCGTCACCAAGGTACCGATGCCGCCGATGAACAGGCCGATCATGTAGAAGTCGATGCCGTTGCCGGGGTTGTTGCTGAACGACGTGAGCGGAGCGTAGGCGAACCAGCCCGCGTCGGGCGCACCGCCGAGGAAGAAGCTGGTGTACACGAACAGCCCGCCCAAGGCGTAGATCCAGTAGCCGAACGCGTTCAGCCGGGGGAACGCCAGGTCGCGCGCGCCGATCATCAGCGGGACGAAGTAGTTCGCGAACCCGGTGCCCAGCGGCATGATCGCCAGGAACACCATCGTCAGGCCGTGCATCGTGAACAGCTGGTTGTACACGTCGGGGCTGACGAGCTGCTGGTTGGGAGCGGCGAGCTGCAGGCGGATGATGAACGCCTCGACACTGGCCAGCCCCAGGAACGTCATCGACGTCAGGATGTAGAGGATCCCGAGACGCTTGTGATCGACCGTCGTGAGCCAGCTCGCGATGCCCGACGTCCCCTGGGGTCGCTGCAGAAGGCCTGCAGCGGGCGACGAGCCGGTGCCCTGTCTACCGATCGCCATGGCTACCTCCGAGCGAGGCCTGCGCCTCGGGTCCGGACTGCGCGCCGAGGCTCAGCAGGTAGCTCGCGATCGCGGCGATCTCCTCGTCCGCGTTCGGATCGTCCTCCTGCCAGAGCGCCGGCATGTAGTTGCCCGGCTTGACGGCCTGCGGGTCGCGCAGCCAGGCTTCGAGGTTCTCGCGGTCGTTCGGAACGATGCCGGCCGCGAGCGTGGTGCGAAGACCGAAGTTCGTCAGGTTCGGGAAGTCGGGCGTGCCGACGGACGAGCCGTCGCGGTAGCCCTGGACGGTGTGGCAGTTCGTGCAGCCCTTCGTGGCGAAGAGCTGGTACCCCTGCTGCACGTCGGGATCGCCCTGCACGGCGCGCGAGTCTACGGTCTGGAAGCTGTCGGCCCAGGCCTCGAACTCGGCGTCGCTCTCGGCGATCACGCGGAACTTCATGTAGGCGTGCGCGCCGAGGCACAGCTCGGCGCACTGCCCGTAGTACGTCCCGGGGTCGGGGGCCTCGATCCAGAGCTGGTTGTTCTGGTTCGGGATCAGGTCGCGCTTGCCGGCCAGGCGGGGGACCCAGAAGCTGTGGAGCACGTCGGCCGAGTCGAGGTTCAGGATCACGCGGCGTCCGGCGGGAATGTGGAGCTCGTTGGCGGTGACCACGCCCAGCTCGGGGTACTCGAAGCGCCACCACCACTGGTACCCGGTGACGTTCACGATCACGTCGCCCGCTTCGGGCGTGACGCGGGTCTCGGTCGCGAAGATCGTCCGAACCGTGGGCACGGCGACCGCGATGACGATCAGGACCGGCACGATCGTCAGGCCGATCTCCAGCGGCGCGCTGCCGTGGAACTGCGCCGGGATGCGATCCGGATCGTCGCGCCGACGCCGAAAGCGGATCAGAACGTAGGCCATCACGCCGAAGGTCGCGATCATCACGATCCAGCTGAGCTGGTACGACCAGATCAGCAGATCGTGCTGCGCTTGGGCGATCGGCCCGGCCGGGTCCAGCGTCGACTGGAGTCCCGTGAACTCGCAACCGCCGAGCAGGAGCATTCCTCCGACCAGGAATGCGGCTCGACGGAGCCATTGGGTCATGGGCACGGTTCGTTCCTCCTCATGTGCAGGGGTTCGCGCGAGGCCGGAGCGAGCAGGACGAGCGCCTCGCGGAGACGTGTCGGGGCCGAAGATATCACAGGCTCCCACCTCGCGACCTTGTGCACCGGTCACGCTGCGTGACCTAGGTACACCGAAGGGCGGATCGACCCCGGCGCAACGGCGTCTCGCAGCCTCGAGGGCCGCCGAGGGATCAGCTCGCGAGGTCCGGTTGGCGGAACGACGCTGCGGTGCGTACATGATCGGCCTGGACGACGACGGATCCGGCCAGGTCGGCGACGGTGCGCGCGACGCGCAGCAGACGGGCGTAGCCGCGCGCGCTGAGCCCGAGCTCGCCGATGGCGCTCAGCGCGACGCGCGCGCCGGCGTCGTCCAGCCCGGCGATCCGCTCCAGCCGGCCGGTTTCGAGACGGGCGTTCGCGACGCCTTGACGGACGATCGAGGATCGGCGGGCGGCCAGCACGCGGGCGGCCACCACGGCGCTGGTCTCTCCGGTCGCCGGTCCAACGAGCTCGTCCGCCGTGACGGGAGCGAGGCGGACGTGCAGATCGATCCGATCGAGGATCGGGCCGCTGATGCGATCGGCGTACCGCCTGCGAGCGGTCGGGTGGCAGCCGCAACGAGTCGGCTCGACGCCGAACCACCCGCAAGGGCACGGGTTGCGCGCCGCGATCAGCTGGAACGCGGCGGGGAAGCGCGTCCGCGCCCGGTGGCGGTCCACCGTGACGTGGCCGTCCTCGAGCGGTTGCCTGAGCGCCTCGAGGTGGCCGCGCGGGAACTCGGGCAGCTCGTCGAGGAACAGCACGCCGCGGTGCGCCAGGCTGATCTCGCCCGGTCGCGGCGAGCGGCCGCCGCCGATCAGCGCGACCTGGCTGGCCCGCGCGTGCGGGGCTCGGAACGGCGGCCGGCGAAGGAGGCCGTGCGGCGTGCGGGTCCCCGCGGCGGAGTGGATCCGGGTGACCTCGATCGCCTCGGTCGTGTCGAGATCGGGCAGCAGCCCGGGGAGGCGGTGCGCCAGCATCGTCTTGCCCGATCCGGGCGGGCCGGTCAGCAGCATCGCGTGGCCGCCCGCAGCGGCGATCTCGAGAGCGAGACGCGCCATGGACCGGCCGCGCACCTCACGAAGGTCTGGCGTGTCGGCGGGCGGCGGGCGCGGCGCGTCGTCGCGGTCGTGTCGGGGCGTGTCGGGCACGGCAGGGCGAGGGGCGCCGCGCAAGAACGAGACGGCCTCGGAAAGGCTCCTGGCCGGCCAGACGTCCAGGCCGCCCAGCGCGGCGAGCCCCGGCGCGTCGTCCGCCGGGACGATCAGCCGCCGGGGACCGTCTTGGAGCGCCATCAGGCCGACGGCGATCGCACCGCGCGCCGGCCGGAGCGTCCCGTCGAGGGCCAGCTCGCCCAGGCAGAGCGTACGCGCTGCGGCGTCGGCGGGAACACGCCCCTCGGCGGCCAAGAGCGCCAACGCGATCGGCAGGTCCAGCGACGGCCCCTCCTTGCGGAGATCGGCGGGCGCGAGGTTGATCAGCACGCGTGCCCGCGGAACCCCGAATCCGCTGGAGGTCAGGGCGGCGCGGACCCGGTCCCGCGCCTCGCGGACGGCCGCATCCGGCAGGCCCACGAGCGTCGTGCTGGGAAGTCCGCGCGCCACGTGCACCTCGACCCGGACCGGCTTCGCGTCGACGCCGACGAGGGTGGCGGAGGGCACGGCGGCGAACATGGTCGGTCAAGGGTCGCGCCTGCGAGGACGCATCGCGCTGGGTGGCGAGGCGCGTGCCGAGAGCACCCACCACGCTTTCCTAGGCGATCTGGAGCGTCGTCTCTACGGGAGCGACGTAGACGACCGTCGAGATCGAGGGTCCTCTCGGCGCGTGAACGATCGCCGCGGCGCGTCGAGCACCGTGGGCTACACTCGGCCCGTGGACCCAGGCACGTTCTCGGTCGTGGACCGAGTCTTCCTTGCCTGGCCAGAGGAGTCACCATGAATCGACGTTGGATCCAAGCCGCCGCGCTCGCCCCCCTGCTGATGGCGCTGGCCTCGTGCGCGCTTCTGAACACGTTCGTACCGCCGCTCGAGGACCCGCTGGGCATCAACGGCACCGAGGTCACCCTGCAACGGAGCGACTTGACGACGGCACGGTTGTCGCCTCTGCAGACGAGCGCAGCGAGCTTCACCGGCACGTTCGAGACCGACATCGGCGACCTGGAGGATCCGCCCCTCGATCCGAGGTCGCTGAAGACCGAGCTCGGCTTCGACCGTATCGCTCTGGTCGGTCCGGCTGCCGCGCTGACCGAAGTAGCGTTCCCCAGCACGATCACCGTGACCGCGATCACGCTTGAGGTCACGGTAAGCGACGACCAGGATCCCACCGGCGTGTCGTTCTCGTTCGACGCTCGGGATCTGTCGGTCGGCTTCGAGCGGTCGGAGTGCGACGTCGTGAACACCGACCTCGCGTGCACGTACGATCCCAGCGCCGATTTCCTTCGAGGGCTCGACATGACCTTCAGCGGAGACGCGTTCGTCACGCTGTTCGAGCTTCTGACGAACGGCACGACGCCGAACGTCGTCGAGGGCTCGCTCAGTGTCGCGTTCGACCCCGACCTGGACCCCGCGATCCAGATCGCTGTCGCGAGATTGGCGACGACGGACGGCAGGATCGCCGTCTTCTAGCAGGTTCGACACGGGACCGAGGGCTCGGGCGGAACCGCACGAGCCCTCGGCGTCTGCTGCCGGACGACGTGAAAGAGCGGACGGAAGCGGAACCCTCCGCTACATGCCCAACTCCGGCGACTCGTCGGCCACTGCGTAGTAGCCGTACGTTCCGGGGCCGACGTGCACGCCGATCACCGCGCCCAGCTCGTACGTGCCCGCGTCGCGGAACTCGATCCCGGCGTCACGGATCGCGGCCCGAAGGCGGCCGGCCGCCTCCTCGTCCTGAATGTGGATGAACGAGAGGACGAGCTCGCCGCCGGGATGCTCCGAGCGGTACGCCGTCAGGCGCGACACCATCTCCTTGAGCGCCTTCTTCGCGCCGCGCGCGCGTCCGGCCGCTTCGACCGTCCCGTCCAGCAAGGAAAGCAGCGGCTTGATGTTCAGGATGCTCCCGAGCAGGGCGCTGGCCCGGCCGATGCGTCCGCCGCGCTGGAGGAAATCGAGCGTGCCGACCGTGAACAGCAGCAGGTTGAGGTCGCGAATCCGCTCCAGCGCTGCCACCACCTCGCTCATCGGGGCCCCGGCGTCGCGCATGGCCGCGGCGCGGCGGATCATGTACGCCACGCCGATGCTGGCGTGGCGGCTGTCGAACACCGTGACCGGCACCGGTGCGTCCTTCGCGGCCAGCGTCGCGGACTGGTACGTGCCCGACAGGCCCGACGAGATCGTGATCGCGATGACCTCGTCCGCGCCGTCGGCGACGGCGTTTCGGTACGCGGACGAGAAGTCCTCCGGCGTCGGCTGGCTGGTGGTCGGGGCCTCGGCGCCCTCCTGCATCCCGCGCACCAGCTCGCCGGGCGTGATCTCGATCCAGTCCTTGAACGTCTCGCCGCGGAAGTGGACGTAGAGCGGAACGCGCTGAACGCCCAGATCGGCGAGCTCCTGGGCGGGAAGGTCGCAGGTGGAATCGGTCACGATCGCAAACGGCATGGTGCGCCTCCGGGGTCGAGGATGTCGGGTCTGGAACGACGACCCGTCCGACTCGTGGTATCCCCGTGAGTATACGGGAGGTCGCCTCTGCCGCGCAGAGGAGGCCCGGAGGAGGCCAGCGTGAGCGACCTGACGTGGTGGGCGCTGCAACCGAGCGGGATCGTGATCGTGCTTCTCGCCACGGCCTGGCTCGCGAGCGCGGCCGGGGCGCGACGCTGGAGCGGCGCGATCATCGGCCTGGTCGCGCTCGCCTGGCTCGCTGTGGTGGTGGCGCCGGTCGACGCCTGGCTGGCCGCACCGCTGGAGCGGCGCCATCCGTTGCCCCAGGCGCTTCCTGCCAGCGTGGACGGCATCGTCGTGCTGGGGGGCGCCGTCGAGTGGCGCGCCAGCATCGAGCGCGGCCAGCTGTCGCTCGGGGCGTCCGCGGAGCGCGTGATCGCAGGCGCGGCGCTGGCGCGACGCTACCCGGACGCCGTTCTGGCGTTCACCGGGGTCACGCCAGACGCGCTGTCCGCCGATTTCCGTCGGGCGCCGGAGCCGGCCTCGATGTTCTTCGGCGAGGCGTTCGCCGATCGCCGGCCGCTGGTGCTGTCGGCCGCCGCCAGCACGTACGAGGAGGCGCTGCTGTCGCTGGAGCGGTTGCAGCCGCGTCCAGGCGAGACCTGGCTGCTGGTCACCAGCGCCTGGCACATGCCGCGCGCCTGGTCGACGTTCCGGACCCTCGGTTGGACGACGGTGCCCTACCCCGTGGATCCGATGTCCGCCGGCGCGCGCTGGGGCTGGCCCGATCCTCAGGGAGCGGCGGCGCGTCTGGCCGACGTCGACCGGATCGTGCGCGAGTGGGGAGCGGTGCTCGTCTACCGACGGACCGGACGGATCGCGCCCGAGGCGTGGGACGCCTCGGCGGCAGGCGGACCGTGAGGCGCCGGACGGGGGCGCGAGAGCCCGCGGCGTCTCAGCGGTGCAGCGCCTCTGCGATCTGGACGGCGTTCAGCGCCGCGCCCTTGCGGATCTGATCGCCGGAAACGAACAGGGCGATCCCGCCGGGGCGGCTGGCGTCGGCGCGGATGCGCCCGACGAGGACCTCGTCTCGACCCGAGGCGTCGCGCGGCATCGGGAACACGTTCGCCTCGCGGTCGTCCACGACGCGCAGCCCGGCCGCGTCGGCCAGGACGCCACGAGCCTCGTCCGGATCGACGGGCACGGCGAACTCGGCGTGGATCGCCTCGCTGTGCGCGCGGTAGACCGGCACCCGGACGCAGGTGGCGCTGAGCCTCAGATCGGGGACGCCGAGGATCTTGCGCGACTCGAGCAGCAGCTTTCGCTCCTCGACGTTGTAGCCGTCGTCTCCGACCTCGCTGTCGTGGGAGAACAGGTTGAACGCGATGTCGTGGTCGAACGTACGGGGAGTCTCGTGGCGACCCTCGAGCGCCGCGCGCGTCAAGCGTGTCAGCTCGTCGATCCCGGTCGCGCCGGCCCCGGA
>Ga0102934_1003539_pt1 | contig 10632 bp, 11 predicted proteins | sample SalPonR2_A_D1_MG_FD_78175 | JGI IMG/M metagenome (GOLD analysis project Ga0102934, IMG submission 78175) | Salt pond soil microbial communities from South San Francisco under conditions of wetland restoration - Salt Pond MetaG R2_A_D1_MG | ecosystem: Environmental > Aquatic > Marine > Intertidal...
TAAATCCTTTTAACATTATAATCCCCCTATAATTTAAAAAGTAATTATTTGATACCCTTCTTTTAGATATCTGGCCATACTAACATGGCCGGAAAGGGAATCACAAATAGGCAAGTTTTGTTTGCGGGCCGAGTCTAAGGATTCCATTTTTTTAGCACATACCCTACATACACAATCAATTAATCCTTTGTCTTTAACTCTTTTATATAAATTAGAAAATTGATTATCTGGATCATCCATCATTTTAATCTGTTTGGTCGCACTACCTTCAATAACTAGCTTTGTATCAAAGCCTTCTTGATAAAACTCCTCAGCGTTTAATAAGGCGTGGACAAAACAATTGCTTTCACCATTAAATGCAAAAACCAAATATTTTTCTTCAGACATCTTATTACCCCTTTCGTGTAGATTTTTATTAATAATAACACGTTTCATTAAGAAAATTCAATCTGTAATTATAAGATATATTTATAAATATTAGATATTTTGCGATATATAGAATATTACAAAGCATTAACAAGCTATTAACATTTAATTTACATTATAGGTATAATATCTGCTTTGACTAATTTAATATATTCACCTATAATATAAATAGGCTCCAAGGAATCCCTAAGAGGATTTATTCTAAGTAACAATCTTTATCGAGGTTCTAGATTTAAGCGAAATCTGGACTTTAAATTGGAGGTTAATGAGAGAAATTTATAGATGGTTAGTACTGAATAAGTACTAACATCAATAAATAAGCTCGACATTGACCGAGGAAGATTTAGAGAAAGGATTTCGAGAGTAAAAAAAGAACTTCGATGTATAAGAAGGTTGCGAAAGGAATAAAGAATTGAGAAAGGTTCGTTGGAGCCTTTTTTTATTCTTTAAACTCTGCCACAAAAGGTAGGTTTCTATATTTTTCTTTGTAATCCAACCCATAACCTATAACAAATCTGCTATCCATCTCAAAGCCACTATATTTTATGGGAAGATCAACCAATCTTTGCTCCTGACAATCTAAAAATACGCAGAGGTTAATACTTTGGGGCTGTCTGGGCTCCAAATTTTTTAATATATAGCTATGGGTTAAACCTGTTCTTATGATATCTTCCACAACTATGATATCTCTATTTCTTATACTTAAATCAAGATCCTTGGTAATCTTCACCTTTTCTCTGGGTCCTTCGGTAGTCTGAAAACGACCTATAGATAAAAAATCTATATTATGATTTATATCTAATAATCTACTTAAATCAGATAAAAAATAGATAGAACCTTTTAATATACCGATTAATAAAGGTTCTTTGTCCTCAAAATCTTGATTTATATTTGCAGCTATTTCCTTTACCTTTTTTTGAATCTCATCTTCACTATAGACGATCTCGCCAATATTTTTACTATTCATCTTTACCATCCTCATCTTCTCTTATATTATTAACCCCAAACCTTTTAAGTAATTTATGGTAGTCCTTTTTATAGACAATATTAACATTAACATCGGGATATAATTCTTGTAGTAATTTAACTTTCTTATTTTTTTCAGTCACATATTTCTGCTTCATTGTGGTTAATTCAATATAGGTATCAAATTCTGGTAAATAAAAATCAGGTCTAAAACCTAATACTATATTACCTTCTGCATCCCATTCTAATGGAAATTCAGATGGTTCGTATTCCCACTCTATATTATACATATCAAGTATTTCTGCAAAATCTCTTTCACTTTCATGCACAAAATCAATATCTTTAGTATTCATCCTTTTCACTGTTATCTCTTCCTGGGGGCGAAACAAAGGTTGCGGCTCTTCTTTTTTCATCTCTAATAGATGGATTATTAAATTAGAGGCCTCTTTAATATCCATTCCATCTGTATTTATACTCATATGGTACAAGGAAATATTTTCCCAGTCTTTATTAAACAACCGATGTACATATCTCCTATGTTTTCTATCACTTAGATCAAGTGTTCTAACCGCCTGTTCCTGCTGAATATTGTATTTTTCCATTATTCTCTTTACTCTTCGGCCATCAGAACAGATTACTTTAATATGGACCGCATGGGCATAATCTTTAAAAATAACCTGGGATCCAAGTCCTAAAATAACAAGGCTTTGTTCTTCAGCCTCCTTTTTTAATCTTTCAATAATATATTCTTTAAAAGTTTGCCCATTCTGAGCAGTCCTAAGATAATATTTCGAAGTTTCTCTCAACATATGTAGATCATGCTCATCTGCAATTTCAGATAACCAGTTATCTATCACATAGTTTCTTGTAATTAATTTAACTCCCAATTTATCAGCTAATTCAGCAGCAATTTCATCACCCAGACTGGCAGTTTGTCTTGATATGGTTATTACAAACAATTTCCTTCCCCCCCTTACCCTACTACATATATAATTTCTTGATATTTATTAATATTCCTCTATAAAATAAAAAAGACCCTGAGAGGGCCTTAATGAATTATATATTATTTAAATATTAATAACCCTACCTACCCCACCTTCAATCCATATATTAGGATATCTTTTTTTAATCTGTCTTTTATTTTGGGTGCAGTGGGTAGCACAGACATAATCGACATCTTCCAGCAATTCGTATTTATCAAAACCATGGAGACCGCCGATTAAATATCTAATCTTTCCATACTGGAAAGCACTATTCAAAATATTTTCTACCTTAGAATGGGCACAGCCAGAAATCACTGTAACTCCCTCTTCTTTTTTGATAATAAGACTCTGTTCTATGTTATTTAATTCACCCGTACTGTAATAATTACCATGTAGTTTGATCGGTTTTTTTACAGAGATGGTACTGTTATCACTTAAAAATTTGAAGGAGGCGGGTATGTAAACTTTAATATTTCTATTCAATTTGAGTAATTCTTTTAATCCTCCGGTATGGTCATGATGAGAGTGAGAAATAAATACTTCATCGATATCATCAGGACTTATCTTTAGTTTCTTCATATTATCGAGTAAAATATTTGGCTTGGTACCCGTATCAAACAATACGTTGGGTTCTTCCTTGCTTTCTATAAAGCAGGAAAATCCCCAATCTGAGGTTAATCCTTTTTCAAAAAAGGTATTATCATAAACTATGATAATTCTCATTTTTTCACCCCATTTATATTAATGTTTACCGGACTGATAAAGACCCCTGATCAGGCTCATTATTAGTTCTTTTTTAGCCAGCTTATTTACCCATCTATCAGGTATCTCATTATTCCCATAAAAAGCTCCGGCCATCTGTCCTGTAACTGCAGCGGTAGTATCGGTATCTCCACCTAAATTAATTGCCTTTGTAACTGCCTCTTCAAAATTATCAGAATTATAAAAAGCCCAGAGACTGGCTTCCAGAGTATTCAATACGAATCCATCTGATACAATCTGTGCGGCTGTTTTCTCTTTGAAATCTCCCTCAACCCGTTCTAATACGTTCTTATCTAAATCTAACTCTTGGTGAGTATTATTAATTATAAAATCTTTTTCTTTACCTGCTATTGCATGATAAATAAAGGCTCCCAGATATTTACAGGAGTCTATAGCCATAGGATTATTATGAGTCGCCTTTGAACTTTCACCTGAATAATGGATGGTTTTTTTAAGATTATTAAAAAAGTACATTGGGACTGGTGCCAATCTCATAATAGAACCATTACCAGCTGCCATTTCTCTTTTAGGAGGTAAAGTATCATCTTGAATATAGTCTGTAATCGAAAGACTTGTATTCCTACCGATGCCAAAAGCACGTTCTTTAGAACTCAAATAACCATTTTGAAACCAATTAGCATATTTTGAAAGTTGGCTTTTGAGATCAAATCCATCTTTTATCAAACTTTCCGCTAAACATAGCGCTAAAGAAGTATCATCAGTCCATTGTCCAGCTGCTATACTATGTGGTCCTCCCCCTTCCATCTCACCTTCAAAATTAACACTGCTGCGAGGAGCACCTTCGTATGGTGCACCGAGTGCATCTCCTACAATCAAGCCCAGTAAAGCTCCTTTAAATCTATCTCTCATTATTGATTAATACACCCCTTTGTCCTTTTTTTCACTAATTATACTATTAAAGTTTATTTTACAATATCCTGCTTTTATTGCTGCAATATTTTAAATATTTTGAATAAATATATTCAATTTATAAATTAAGGGAGGCCTCTTTATCTAGTAGATAATATAATTTGCCTTTATTATTAACCTCAGCAGCTGCATAATCTTTATTATTCTTATTTATTATTTCAGATACAATCTCCTGTTTTTCCTTGCCCGCGATTAAAAATAATATGTTTTTTGCATTATTTAAAATTTTATAAGTAAAAGTAATTCTTTTATATCTTTTTCCTCTTGTAACAGCAAGAAGTTGATTATTATCTATTTTTTCAGGTTGAAAGATTGAAGCAGTATGACCATCTGCCCCGATACCTAAATGAATTAAATCAAACTCGGGGTTTTGTTTTTCGTTTTTAAATTTAAAACCTTGTACAATTTGTTTTTTATAATCCTTTAAAGAGTTCTTTATTTCAGCTAAGTATTTTATATAATGTACATTTTCATCGGGAATATTGATATGCCTTATTAAATGTTCTTTCAATAACTTATAGTTACTATCTTTATGATTATTTCTCACATATCTTTCATCCACTAAATATATATTAATATCCTGCCAATTTAGATCAGTTAATTCTGCTAATTTTCCAAACATTAAAATAGGGGTGTTCCCACCCGAAAAGGCAATATTTATTTTCCCACTTTTCTTATTTTTAATCTTTTTAACAATATCTTCAATTAAAAAAGCTGTATAAGTAGATATTTCTTCATAATCTTTTTTTATGATAACTTCTTTTTTACTCATCCTTTAGCCGCCACCTTCTATTATCACTCTCGATTAACTTATTACTTCCTTTAGGTCCCCAACTACCAGCATCATAATTGGGAAATTCGTCCTTTGAAATTTGTTCAGTTAATTTTAATAACGGTTCAATATTTTCCCACATTGCTTCTATACCATCACGGCGTGCAAATAAAGTTAAATCTCCTTTCATACAATCGATTAATAACCTTTCATAAGCAGGTAAAAAGCCTGCAGCAAAGACTTCATGATAATTAAAAGACATATCAACAGAATAAGGAACATTACCTACTCCTGGCAACTTAATATTAAGTCTAAGAGAGGTCTTTTCTTCGGGCTGTAAAGAAAATAATAGACCATTAGATTTAATATCACTGCATTTACTTTCAAAAAGTTTAAGGGGAGGTTTTTTAAATTCAATATATATTTCAGTTAATTTTCTATTCAGGCGTTTACCGGCTCTCACGTAGATAGGAACACCACTCCATCGCCAATTATTAATTTCAAACTTGCCCGCCATAAAAGTAGGCACAGTCGAATTAGCAGCAACATCTTTTTCATTCCTATAGGCTGCTACTTGTTTTTTGTCTATATGACCGGTTCCATATTGTCCAAGTATAATATTTTCTTCTGCTTTTTCTTCACTTAATTTATCAATAGATTTAATGACTTTTACTTTCTCATCTCTAATTTCTTCTGCCTTAAATACACTCGGTGGTTCCATAGTAACTAATGCTATCAGCTGCATTATATGATTTTGCACAATATCCCTAATAACACCGTTTTCTTCATAAAATTTTCCGCGTGTACCAATACCGATATCTTCTGCTGCCGTTATTTGAATATGATCTATATGGTTTTGGTTCCATAAAGGTTCAAAAATACTGTTTCCAAACCTAAAAAATAGTATATTTTGGACGGTTTCTTTACCCAAATAATGGTCAATACGATAAATTTGTCTTTCGTCAAATACTTTTAATACTTCATTATTTAATTTTCGGGCAGAGGTCAGGTCATACCCAAAAGGCTTTTCCATTACAATCCGACTGTTGAATATTTCCTGCATATTATTATTGCCTAAGTTTTCAATTATACTAATTGAATATTGCGGTGGAGATGCTAAATAATAGATCACATTCGGTTTTTTAACATCCATATTCTTGGCAGACTCGATTATCTTATTTTTTAATTTTTTATAATCTCCATTTGATTCAAATTGCAAACCTATAAATTCAAAATTATTTCTGAATTTATTCACAGCCTCTTTATCATATATATCTTTATCAAACTTTTTAATTGAATCATCAATTAAATTTCTGTACTCATTATTTTTTAAATCAGGTAATCCTGTACCTATTATTTTATATTTACAATCCAATCTATCATTGTAATATAAACGATAAAGGGCAGGAATAAGTTTTCTCTTGGATAAGTCTCCCGCCCCTCCAAATATTACAAATACCAAGGGTTCTTTTATGAAATTATCTGTCTGGAATGAAAGCTGATCTTTATTAATAATTCTACCTTTTACTTCTTTTTTAATATCCATATTTACTCCTCTTTGATGTCATGTCCACCAAAAGCATTTCTTATAGCTGCCAACAATTTTGCACTAAAAGATGAAGGTTGTCTGGATCTAAATCTTTTAAATAATGAAATTGCTATTACCGAAGCAGGAATCTCCTGTTCAATTGACTCTAATACTGTCCAGCGCCCTTCTCCCGAATCTTCCACATAATCTTTTATTCCTTCTAAATCAGGATTATTTTTTAAACTATCAGCAGTAAGTTCTAACAACCATGATCTAATTACCCCTCCGTGGTTCCATAATTCAGCAACTTCACCTAAATCTATATCAAATTCTTGCTTGGATTTTAATAGTTCAAAGCCTTCCGCATATGCTTCCATCATCGCATACTCTATACCGTTATGTACCATTTTGACAAAATGGCCTGAACCACTGGGGCCCATATAATTATAACCGTTTTCGGGAGCTAAATCTTTTAAAATTGGTTCAATATATTCATAAGCTTTCTGGGGTCCTCCCACCATCATACAGTAACCTTCTTTTAAACCCCAGACTCCGCCACTTGTGCCGACATCTAGTAAATTAATACCTTTATCTTTAACCTTTTTTGCTAGATTCATTGTATCCTTGTAATTGGAATTACCTCCATCAATTATTATATCCCCTTGATTTAAATATTCGGATAATTTATCAATTGTTTGATTTACTATTTCTCCTGCCGGGACCATTACCCAAACTACCTTTTGGGCTGTATTTAACTTCTTAGCTAACTCTTCTAAACTAAATGAACCAACTGCCCCTAAATTCTCATATTCCTCTATCTTTTCTTTATTAACGTCATAAACAACTACTTCATGGTTGTTATCTAAAAGCTTTTTTGTCATATTACCACCCATTTTACCTAAGCCGACCATGCCGATTTTCATTAATTTTTACCCCCTTTTTCTTTTTGAAGGATAATCTCAATAACAATTTGTTCTATTTAATAATCTCGAAAACTAAAATATGTGAAAAAATATAAAGGAGTTCAGATACTTATGTCTAATTTAATATATACATCCTTTCACAGAGCTCCTGGAATTTATTTTCAGGAGCTTATTCTCTGTTTAATAATATTTTTATTTTAAGGAGTATTAATATGAATGTAAAGAGTTTTCTTTCCTTGGTAGAGATAAGAACAAAAGTTGCCAGCCAATTACCTTTATTCATCGGAACCTCTTATGCGCTCTATAAATTTAATACCTTTAGTATAAGAAGTTTTATATTATTTTTCATATCACTCCTTTTCATAGATATGACTACGACTGCTTTAAACCATTTCTATGATTTTAAAAAAGCAAAAAAACAATATGGGTATAATTATGATATCCATAATCCTATAAATAATTATGAGCTCTCCGACAAAACAGTAATCTCTGTCATTATAACGCTGTTGATAATAGCAATTATAAGTGGTATTTTTCTATTTTTAAATACAGATCTTCTTGTTCTAATATTGGGAGGGTTATCATTTTTTGTGGGGATTACTTATTCTTTTGGACCCGTCCCTATTTCCCGCACACCCTTAGGAGAAGTGTTTTCTGGTTTTTTCATGGGTTTTATCATCTTTTTCATAGCCGTCCATATTCATCTTGCCGACGGTCAAAAAATAATAAGTGTTGTATTGAATAATTATAATGTAATTTTGGAAATAGATATTATTCGTTTAATAAAAATATTCATGGCCTCTCTGCCCTTAGTTCTGGGAATTTCTAATATAATGCTGGCCAATAATATTTCTGATATCGAAGATGATAAAAAAAATGATAGGTATACTCTACCTATCTATATTGGAAAGAAAAGATCATTAACGTTATTTAAATTTTTATATTTTGCTGTTTATATAGATATCCTACTTCTTACTCTTTTTAACATTATTCCTATTATCTCTTTAATTGTCATTTTAACTTTTCTGCCTGTCTATCAAAATATTAATAGATTTATGGAAAAACAAAGTAAAAAAAGCACATTTCATGTATCAATTAAAAACTTCCTCTGGCTTAATTTAGCCTATCTATCATCTTTTATAATATATTTCATCTTTTAACTTTTGGGCTTTTTGGCATCATACATCTTTAAATCCGCATAATCTAAAATATCTTTAAGGCTGGTTTCATGGTCTTCTTTTGTCCCCCAACCTAAGGAAATCTGTATATCTTCCTCAGAATTTTGATTATTGTACTCTTCTAATTTTTTATTTATCCTTTGACCTACTTTTTTAGCAGTGGTTAAATCAGTATTAGGTAGTATAATCGCGAATTCGTCTCCGCCCACCCGGGCAAGTACATCTTCTTTTCTTACAGCTGAATCTAATATTTCGGCGGTCTCTCTAATAATCTTATTACCAAAAATATGACCTCTTGTATCATTGATCACTTTCAATTCATCTATATCGATAATTATTACACTTATCGGTAATTCTCTGGACTTATCATATCTTTCCAATTCCTGAATGAAATACCTATAATTATATAGTCCAGTCATGTGGTCATGGAAAGATAAAAATGATAATTTTTTTTCTAAAGCTTTCCTGTTAGAAATATCTTTAAATGCTATTATATACTCATCATTTTCCCCTTCTTGAACTTTTTCAATAGAATAATCCACCCAAATAGCTTCTTCAAAGGGGAAATTTACTTTGAATTCAAAATTTTCATCATCATCTATTTGATTTAAGTCCACTTTATCAATATTAAGCATTTCAAATATATTTTTACCTATAAAAAAGGACTTACTTTTTTCAGTAGATAGTTCTACCATATGATTATTGATATCAATAATGTTACCATCTTCATCACATTTTAATAACCCAATCGGAGATTTTTCAAATAATTTTTTATAATATATTTCTTTGTCTTTAACATTTTTTATATTCACATAACTCAGTTTGCTAATAAAAAAGGAAGCAAAACTAATAACATAAAAGACAGCTAGAAATACAAACTTATCTATACCCGGATTAGCAGTATATAAAGTAGTAAAGGTAACTCCTATCAACATTATGATGAAATATCTTTTTAACTCACCCTGAGCCTTTATCAATAGATTACAGATTACGTTTACAATAATTATGCTAAAGGCATAATTTAAAGTAATTTCATGTATAAATGCTAGATAAAGTAAATGAAAATTCGCAAAATAGACAGTATAGTAAAAGAATGTATATACATTCTCTTTTACTTTATCCATTAAATAACTTAAAAGATATACTGTTAAAAATACAGAGGCAGCAAAAATTCTTTGGTTTAAACCCATGGGGTCGCTAACACCAGGATAGGTCCTATAAAATAAGCCAAAGAGTAAATAAGCGGCAGCTGCTACCACTAGTATTTTGCGTACATAAAATAATTTAGCTTTGTCCTCAAAAAATTTGATAATATAATTCAATATTAGGCACTCCATTATTTATTAAAAATTATTATTATACATAAATCATATTAACTGAATATAACGATTTTGTCAATAAATATTAGGCTCTTATACCAAATTTTGAAAAATCATATCTTATTACTAATTTAATAAAATCTCTGTTTTACTTGAACTTTTAGCAATTATCTTTCCTTCTTTGATTACATAGCTTCGATCAACTCTCAGTCTAAAAGCTTCTTGACTATTAGGCACATCAATAATATTTAAATTAGCAGTATTTCCTTCTGTTATACCGTATTTATCAGTAACTTTCAATATCTTTACTGAATTTCTAATAATTATCTCATATACTATTTTTAAAGTTTCAGGGGTATCGTACTGAGCAACATAAGCACATAATAAACCGTAATCTAAGGGATCACCTTCCCCGTAAATATGAAAACCATCACAGATTGTATCCTGAACTGTAGCTACGTTAATCCCCAAATCTACCCTCTCTCTTATTCTGGTGACTCCCCTGGTCCTTGTTTCAGAATCAACTCCCATTATAGTCAGGATCTGAGGATTTGTGCAAACATTAAAATCAGCTAATTTCATAAGATCCATTACTTTTTTTGCATGGGCATCATTTTGATAAGTTATGGAAGTACAGTGACCACCGGTAACTCTTCCCTGATAATTTTCTTCTAATGTCTTCATAGCTGTATATTCTAATGACCTTGCAAAAATATCTTTGGTTTGGTTCAATACTTTTTCCTCGCCTTTTAAACACACCGTCCTGGATTAAAATATCAATATAACCCTCTTTATCGACCAAATTAGCATTTTTTATTAAAAGCATTTTGCTACCTCTTTTAAAA
>Ga0102934_1003540_pt1 | contig 10630 bp, 5 predicted proteins | sample SalPonR2_A_D1_MG_FD_78175 | JGI IMG/M metagenome (GOLD analysis project Ga0102934, IMG submission 78175) | Salt pond soil microbial communities from South San Francisco under conditions of wetland restoration - Salt Pond MetaG R2_A_D1_MG | ecosystem: Environmental > Aquatic > Marine > Intertidal...
ATCCGACAAGTCGGTGTGCCCAGCACAATTCCACGGGGCGAGCCCAAAGAAAAAAGTAAGCAAAAAAGAAAGGGCAACCTAACCTAACGTTTTCATATTTTATTACTTTATTGAAATTAAAAATTGTTATCGTCTGCACTCCCCGATACGCTTCGCTATCGGGATTAGTTCCAACAGCCCATTTTAATCACTTCGTTCTAAAATGGTGTTTTACTGAAGGCGGACACTCGTGCTGCAAACAGCACTCAATCAGAACAATTTTTCAAAAATTACAATTTCAGATAAAATTAATGAAAACGAGGTTGATGAGGAAGAATTAAAAGAAAAAAGTGACAATTGATGCGTGAGGTTTGAGAAGTAGAGCATGTGAGAAAAGAATAAAAAAGTTAAAGGATAAAAGAAGTTGTGACTAAAATTTGTAACAAAAATCGTAAAACATAATTATCACTCTGAGGAATGTAATGACGAAGTTTACAATGCCGATTTATCGGTAGCAGAACTATTTTTTGCAGTTCTCAACTCGGAAAGTCGAGTCCTGCAAAGAATACGGGAGTTTGGCGGAACCTTGCGAATGGTGGAACGCAGTGGGAACCTGCGCAATGGTGTGAAAAATAATATGGAGAGTATTGACTGTGTCAACACTACATCGACCCAGTCGATCAGCCGATTGGCATACAAGTTATATTAATGAATATGATAGTTAAAATACAACACAAAAAGCTCCCTAATGAAACATTTGAAGTAGCCAAATTTGTAGGCTGTTTCATCCATTTTTTAAAATTGATCAACAAATTTGTAATGTTTGATTCCGGCGAGAGGACTCATCGACTAACAAAAAAACAAAAAATCTCAAACTTACAATCGAAATATACTTACAAATAAATTATTCAATTTTACTTATCGTGCAGTTTTCCGTATTATAATAATATCCCCACTCACTAAGATCAACTAAAGCCAGAACAGGATCGCTATAAAGAGGTAAAAGATTCATCTCAGACGGATCATATAAACTCTCGCCAACCATATTTCTTAATAAAACAGAATAATATACTTCATCATTTATCCAATCAGCTTCCCACCAAGTAACTGAATTAAAGAAGTGATCCAGGACAGCTCTATATGCTTTTTTGGCTTGTTTTTTTGCATTTTCACTGCCACCAACAGTATATAATTCATGCAGTGATTTTGCTGTAAAATATTGATATTCTCCGATTGGTATTTTTGCTAATATCGTTGCCCAAAGATAATATTTTGATTTTGCAGAAGGACATTCATCATATAGATCCCATACGCTTTCCATATTTATATTGGCATCTGCATATGGGTTATTGGGATTTTTTAATACATCAGTATTTGGATAAATACCTTCATTATTGCTGTATAGAATAAGTTCATGATCCGTAGGCAGCTCTTCAATATTTAAAATATGACCGCCCTTTGAATCACAACCTGTTAGTATTATGCTAATAAAACAAATTACTATCAAAGCTGTTTTTATTCTCATCATTTCTCCTTGATTAAATATTATAATTAAAATTTTATATCAAAATAAAGTCCTGTTTGAAACACATAATTATTTATTAGATCTTCACCTTCATTGGTGGGTGAATTTTCATCCAGTGTTCTAAATATTGATTTGAATCCTATGCGGCTGGAAATGAGCTCATCCAGGAAATTGTCAATCAGAAGGGAATAATCTAACATAAATTGATAGGGAAATGTAATGTTGAATTGGCGATACCAATCATAGGGACCCCAGGCATTTTTCTTGGCATATCCCGAAATATAGTGTCTTTGGTTGATAACAAATTTTGCATCTAAAGAAAGATATTTGGGAGATTCACCATCTGGATTACCCGTTGCTTGCTGTTTTCCACCTTCAATATTAGTAATTACCATAAGATTAGGATTAGGATTCATGATAAACCTGCCTTTTGCTAACCAGAGATCTTCGGCTGGCAGGCCTTTGCCAAAAGAAGCGTTTGTTTTGCCTTCCTGGTAATAAAACAGATAAGCATCCGTTGTAGTGGGATATTTAGTATAATTTCCTCCAATACTAAAAGCAAAGGGAGCATCTTCTCTTTTGAAGTTATCCCAGGCATAAAAATAGGTAGCCGGAGTTGGATCGTAGGTAACAAATAGTTCTCCGGAAACTGCTTCCCGATTACCCAATACAGCAAATGGATCAGCATCTCTATTACGAGGAGTTAGTCCGGGGTAAAAATTAGTGCCATCAGTATAAGGATCGATAATAGGATTAGATTCTATGAGGTTTTCTCGATAAAAAAAACGAGGTAATAACCATACATCCCCCATTGGTAATAGCATTCCAGTTTCAAAAGCAACTTTGTTACCCAGTGAGGAATAGGGTATTAAAGTATCAAATTCCCGTATATGATTACCAGCATCAGCAACTAAACCGGCATAATTCACCGAGGCATCAATTTTAGCAATTTTAAAGGCATCAAATGTGATTTTAGCTTTTACACCCTGAGTGTCTTCAAATTTAATTTTATCAAGATAAATATTTTCCTCTTCATCTACATAAGAAAATTCATCATCAATTTTTTCACTACCGGAAAAGAGGTAGCCGAGTTCTAATTTAGCACCTGAAGTTAGCTGTGTTTCCAGGGACAAGGCTGTTTGTCGTGTAGCTGGATTAGTAGCTTCTGTGGCTGTGGAAGCTGTACCGGCTCTTTTAATATCTTCAGAATGAATGAAAGAATATTTGTATTTTTCTCCTCCGAAATCATATTTGACTATCGCTTTTGGATTGGCTCCCCAGTAAATCTCTGGACCAGCAACTACTGTAAGCCCTTTAAGGGATCTTTTTCCAAAAAACTCAAAACCATAGGGAGCTTTAGCATTCCAGATATCCATTCCTTCCATATCCGTAGCTTCCCAGAGCAATCCATAGGTATCTCCATCATAGCCCCAATGATATCTGGGGACATGATAAAAAGTTGTTAAATCAAAGTATTTATTATTATAAATCGCTTCAAAACTATAAATTTCAACTCTTTCATTATCTTTAATTTCTTTAGTTGTTGTTACTTCCATCTCATCTTCAGTTTCCGAAATCACAGTTGTAAATGTTTCGCCGCGTTTGCCGTAATATTGTTCTAACTGTTTATCAACCACGTTTCCCAATAAATTGAGTGTAAAATTTCCTTCTATTTTAGTAGTTGGTTGAAATTCAAAATCAAGGAATATCATCTCCCCATGAGAAAATTCAAGTCCCTCTTTTCCTCTATTTTCAACTTCTTCTGACTTCCCGTTTAAAACTAAATCACCTTGCAAACTACCACCAACAATCTTGATATGCTCTCTTTTCCTATTTTCACTTTTTATCAATTGGACATCACTTTTCAGGCTCAAAAGATTCATCTCAATATTATTGATGCTTCTATTAATCCGGGATTTATTTTCTTTATAAGGATTTATACGCCAAATTTCCTTAAGTACGTAATAAGCCATGCGCGGTTCAGCTTTATATACACCTTCTTCATTTGGTTCCCCCATTCTGCAAATCCCAAACCATTCCTCATTCATATTATTTACTCCCTCCATAAAATCAAAGGAATACCCACCATTACTCCATGAAGCATGACGATCATGAATAAAAAGATTTTCATTTTGTTTAAACTTCCACCACTCATCCCGCCACTCAAACTGCAGACCGCCAATAGCATTTCCCTCTTCTCCATTGCCATAACTTTTGTTGTAGATCTCCTGCCAATTGGATTTAACAATTTTTGCTTGACTGGTTTGATCCTCTTCCATATCCAAAACATCAAAAGCATCACTGCCAAACTCCGTGAGCATTACCGGTAGTCCTAATTCTTTGCTTACTCTTTCCCACATATCGGTAAAACTGGCACCTCGATAGGCATTTACGCCGAGAATATCCAGATTTTTACAGTATTTAGCAATTAAACCAAGATATTGAATATCTCCATTAACGATTGCAAAGGGGTGATTCGAATCGATTTTTTTGCCAGCTCCCATGATTTCATTGTACAAACTGTAAAGATACTTTGCCTTTTCCTTATAACGTTCACCTTCCGGTAAATTTTCAATTTCAAAGCTTGTCCATTCCAGACTATAGTTGTTTTCGTTACCCAAAGCAAACATGAGTACTCCCGGAGTATTTTTATACTTCTTTATAAAATTCAATATATCCTTTTTTAATACTTGTCTTGTGGGTTTATCAGAATAGTCTAGAGTAGGCTTCCAGGCACCATTTACGGTATAACCATATCTTCCCACCAGATGATTCATTATTGTCATTATATCATATTCATTATAAATATATGTAACCCATTTAGGCGGAATAGCACCGAAAGAGCGGATTGTATTTACACCTGCTTCTTTCATAAGGTTACATTCATGGTCAAGAACATTTTTAATATGGTCATCCGACTTTGCCCATAAGTTATAAGCATAATTTTCACCTACAGGAATATAACCCCAGACAACACCTTTTACAAAATAATCATCACCATTGACCAGTAATTTCCAGCCTTTTTGATCATAATAAGTATCTACTATATCTTGAGTTGCAGCATAACCTGTTGCAAAAAAGGAAAATAATATAATTATAACTAGACAGCTTTTTAGCAACTTAGTTTGTTTCCAAAAAATTAACCTATCCATGTTTTCTCCATTTCATTAAAATTTTAATTTAAATACATTTCTAATGCTATATAGCAATTTACTGAAAACCGTAAAGTATTTGTCAAGAAATAAAATAATCAAATTAAATTGAAGGAGTAAAAAAAAATGGTATAAATATTAAATTATGTAGTTGTATCAGTTACAGAATCTATGAAAATATATTAGTATGTAAGCCTTATTATATCGTTATTTGCCACTTATCATCCCGTTATTTAGGTGCCTTGCCACAAGAATCCCGAATTATAAGTTTTGCCGGTAATATTTTATGTTGGTAATCAAGATTATTTCCTTTAATTATAGACACGAGCATTTCTACCGATTTTTGGGCAATCATTTTAATAGGTGCTGCCACAGTGGTCAAAGCAGGGTAAACCCTGGAAGCAACTTCAATATCATCGAATCCAATTATACTGATATCATTGGGCACTGCCAATCCATTGGCTTGTACTATTTTCATTGCACCAATAGCCATAGAATCGTTGGCACACATTATAGCTGTAGGCGGTTTGGATAATGATAAAAGATATTCAGCTCCACTTTCACCGGATTCATAGGAATAATCTCCCCTGTAAATCAACGATTTATCTTTATCCAAATCATGCTGGTCCAAAACACTTGTATATCCCAAAAGTCTGTCTCTACAAACTGCAGAATTTAATAAACCCGAGATAAATCCAATACGCTTATGACCTAACGAACAAAGATAGTTAGCAGATTTACGACTACTGTTAAAATTATCTATTGTCACTGAAGGGATTGCTATATCAGAAGAAATATTATCCAATAAAACTATTGGTATTAGCTCTTTTATATCTTCAATTTTTTCTTCAATTCTAGGAAAAAAGCAAATAATTGCTCCATCAATTTTTTTCTGATTATTTAAAGGATTCAAGTCATCCAGATCTGAAAATAGGGTTAAATTGTAGCCAGTGTCTTTAACTTCTTTATCAAGAGCCTTAAAAATTAGTGAATAATATGGGCTTGAAATGCCATCTTTGATACTTTCATCGAGAAGAAAACCTATATTTTTCGTTATTTTGGGACTTATTTTCCTATTACTTACAAAAGTTCCTTTTGTTGCATCTTTATATAAAATACCTTCCTCTACTAAGCCTTTTATTGCTTTTCTGACAGTCATATAGGAGACCTCAAATTCTTTTGCAAGAACTCTTTCTCCAGGTAATTTATCCTCAATTTTACCCATCTTAATACGTTTGACTTTCTCATTTTTAATACAAATATACTTAGGTGTCCTGTTTTCCATTTATCAATATCCTTAATTTTTTAATACCATTGTTTTATATAATTCACATAAATTCCATCTAAGCTCAAGTAAGAAAACAAACCAGAAATTTACGAATTGCTATAATGCAATTTGTACAAAAATATTAAAATTGCTATAATCAAGTCAAGTAAACAATAATAATTTGAATAAAAAAATATTCTTTCACTTATATAAATTTAGGAAGTTAGATAATTAACATCACCAGTAACACCTGTCTTTACTGTTGAAATACAAAATTAATTATTTTAAATAAAAAACTTGACACCATTTTTTATAGAAAATTTTATTGCTATATAGCAAATATTTAAGTTTAGCTCAAATTTCTATTATTTATATGAAAGGTTTACTAATGAATACAAAGATAGCTTTTTTTATCATATTGACTTCATTCCTAATTATTTTTTCTAGCTGTGACAACGTCACCGACCCGAATTGGATTCCTGATAATATTGATGATGGGGACTATGAGTTAGTCTGGGCTGAGGAGTTCAACCAGCAATCTACTATCTTGGATAGTAGCAAATGGAATTATGACCTCGGTTATGGGCAAGATGGCTGGGGAAATGATGAATGGCAATTGTATACTAATAATCCTGAAAATGTTAGGGTAGAAGATAATAATTTAATCATTTCTGCAATTTGGGATTCTATAAATTATACTAGCCCCGGCAAGCGAGATGGCTCAATCACCTCAGCTCGTATCAATACAAAAGATAAATTTTCCATTAAATACGGCAAGATCAAAGCAAGGATAAAACCAGCCAAAGGAGCCGGTATGTGGCCTGCGTTCTGGATGATGGGAGCTAATTTTGATGCTATAGGATGGCCGGAATGCGGTGAAATAGACATCATGGAAATGAGCCCCTTATATCACGATGACAAAACAACAATGTGCACTATTCATTGGTGGGATGAAAATGATGAAGTAACTCAAAGTTACGGAACTACAAAGAAATTCAATTATTCTCTCGCAGATGATTACCATATTTTTGAAGTTGAATGGGATGAGCACCGTATTATTGGTAAAATAGATAACATAACTTATTTTGTTAAATTAATCAATCCTGAAACGATGAGCGAATTTTTCAATAAATTTTTTATATTATTAAATGTTGCTGTTGGAGGTAGTTTGGGTGGACCTCCTGATAATACAACACCATGGCCACAGCATATGTATATTGATTGGATAAGAGCATACCAGTCAAAAAATGGATCTGAACAGGTAGAGACCTTCGGCATTTTTACTGATGAAACTCAGGTTGATGACAGCTTGTTAATAGGTGTTGATTCCGAAATTTATGTTTGGGAAAATACATTAACAGCAGCCAATATTCCACCTTACGAGGGAGAAAATGTAATCGCTTGGGCCACTGCAGGTCAAGCTTGGTTTGGGGGTGGTATTCAATCTAACTCAACTCTTGATCTATCGACTTTCTCCGAAGGTTTTCTAAAATTTATGATTAAAATACCTGCTTCCGTAACCTTCAAAATTGGCATGAATGATATCTATGGCAATGAAAATTACGTCGAATTCCCAGCCAATCAAACAACGTATGGACTGGAAAGAACTGGCGAGTGGGAACAGGCAACTGTACCTATTGCTGATATTGGTGAGAACCTTGATCTGGAGCTGTTAAGTTATGAATTCATTATTCTAGGTGAAGATGGTTCTCAGTGTCAATTTGCACTAGACGATATCTACTTAGAGGGAGGAGGCACTCTGCCTAGTAGTGTGGAATTTGATTCCGAGACCTATTCTATTAATGATAGTATTGCCTTCATCACTGTTCTTGATGAAGCAATTGTAGATTCTACTATTTCGGTTCTAGTTAATAATAGCTCAGAAACTATAAACATAGATGTTGATCTTAATGCTGAGGGGTCAGGCACAGCTGCTTTAAATTTTGGACCAACAAACGACGAAACAAATACTATAGAAATAACCGAAGGTGATACGCTTTCTGCAATTTATACTAATGTGAGCGGATTTTTAAAGAAGGATACAGCTACTATTACCGGAGCTGCTCCATCCGGAACAGCAGGAATTTATTCAGAGTCACATACTGATCCGTTATTACCCTACGACCAAATTGTAAACAGCGCTGATTGGAGCGGGAACGGAGCTTCTCCTGATGTAGAAAGCACTGCTGTGACTCCTATTGAGGGTTCTTTTGTGCTTGGTGTAGAATTTATAGACTTAAGTGGATCCTGGGGTGGTATAGCTTTTGATTACTCCTCCACAACTCCTGATATTACTGCTTATAACGAACTAATTTTTTATATAAACAGTGTTTCAATGCCAACTATGAAGAAGCTGGGAGTCAAATTTGAAGATAACCAAGGAGGGAATACAGAATTAAACATAGCTGATTATACGCCGGAATACATAGGTCAGTGGGCTAAATACAAAATTCCTTTGGCAGACTTCACTTCTGTAGATTTTACCCAGCTGAAATATTTTTTGTTAGTAAATCCATCTAATAATAGCAATAATTTTCTTTTTGGCAATCTCTATTTTGATGACATTTATCTGCGAGAGTAATTAATCAACTGTTTTAATATTTCTAATTATTTTAAATAATTTTGGAAAGAGGTTTGAATGAGTGACAGTAACAAAGAAATTGTTATGATGAGAAAAGTCGTTCCTCTGGGGCAAAAGATTGCTTTTGGTGTAGGAATGCTTGCCAATCAAATGTTTCCAGCAGCATTGGGAATTTTTATGGTCGTTTTAGTAAAAGATCTTGGATTCCCTCCATTATTATGGGGTATAGTATTTTTTCTACCCCGTCTTTTTGATGCTATTACGGATCCGATAATGGGATTCATTTCCGATAATACAAAATCTCGCTGGGGACGTCGACGCCAATATGTATTTATAGGTGCAATTATACTTGGTGTTTCCTTTGTACTTATGTGGCAATTATATACCTCGAATGGTTTATTTTACAACTTTATCTACTTCGTTATTTTTTCTTTCCTTTTCTATCTAGGGCTAACAATTTTCAGCGTCCCCTATGTTGCTATGGGATACGAAATGAGTAGCGATTATAATGAACGAACACGAATTATGGGTGTAGCTCAGTGGATAGGACAATGGGCCTGGGTAATAGCTCCCTGGTTTTGGGTTATTATTTACAGACCGGATTGGTTTCCTTCACCGGAATCAGGTAGCAGGCAATTAGCTGTTTGGGTAGGATTAATTTGTATGGGACTGGCAATGGTACCAGCAATTTTCGTTGATAGTAAATCTACAAAAAACGCTAAAGAACTAAAAGAAATTAACCGAAAAAATCTAAAGAAAAATTTTAAGTACCTTATAGGAAACTTTAAAGACGCTTTTAAAAATAAACCTTTTAGAAAACTATGTATTTCTACCTTCCTTGTTTTTAATACATTTAATACCATAGCTGCATTTTCATTTTTTATAATTGTCTTTTATTTATTCGATGGTGATGCTGGAGCAGCAGGTCTTTGGCCCACTCTACACGGCAGTGTAGGAGCCCTTTGTACTACATTTATAGTCATTCCAATTGTAACAAAAATCTCTGAGAAGCTAGGCAAGAAAAAAACTTTTATCCTTTCCCAATCAATTTCAATAATTGGTTATATTTTATTTTGGTTTGTCTTTGTACCAGGCAAACCATGGCTATTTCTAATCGCACTGCCCTTTTTCTCATTTGGTATCGGTGGCTTATTTACCCTAATGATGTCAATGACAGCTGATGTGTGTGATCTGGATGAATTGAATTCAGGCTCCAGACGTGAAGGTATTTTTGGTGCGATTTATTGGTGGATGGTAAAATTCGGCTTAGCTTTTGCCGGTCTATTAAGCGGAATTATCATGTCTCTGGTCAATTTTTCCCCTGGTTCACTTACTCAACCTGAAGGAGCTATAACTGGTATGAGGATATTTTATTCGCTGCTCCCAATCGCGGGAACTCTCACTGCTATTGCAATAATGTGGACATACGACTTAACAGAAAAAAGATCCCGTGAGATACGGGCAGAACTGGATAAACGTAATGCTGATGATCAATAGGTATAATAAATCAAATAAAAAGTGATGGAAGAATGAAAACAATAAAAAAAATCACAACTGCTTTTATATTACTGATTCTTTTTGCATATTGCTCCAACAATTCACATAATTTAGATTACACAACCGAGATTATCATAACTGCAGAAAGTGGCGAAAAACTGGCAAAACAAGAAAATGTTAGATTCCAAAACGGATCATGTGCCGGGAATGTTATAGAAGTATATCCTGATAAGCCCAAACAAAAAATAGTAGGAATTGGCACATCCTTCACAGAATCCTCAGCATTTGTTCTGGCACACCTTGATGATGATAAAAGAGCTGAGGTCATGCAAAATATTTTTGGTAAAAATGGAACCAATTTTACTCTAACCAGAACTCACATTGGAGCTTGCGATTTTACTGTAAATGGAAGATACTCTTATAACGATGTACCAGATGATAGTTTACTTAAACATTTCAACATTACTTCTGATTTAGAAGGATTTGATAAAGTAAAACATCCCAATATTAAAGACGAAAATTATGATCTATTACCTATGATAAAGGAAGCGCTTGCTATAAAAAACAATCAAGCAGATACAGAACTAAAAATAATTGCCTCTGCTTGGACAGCACCCGCCTGGATGAAA
>Ga0102934_1003543_pt1 | contig 10624 bp, 7 predicted proteins | sample SalPonR2_A_D1_MG_FD_78175 | JGI IMG/M metagenome (GOLD analysis project Ga0102934, IMG submission 78175) | Salt pond soil microbial communities from South San Francisco under conditions of wetland restoration - Salt Pond MetaG R2_A_D1_MG | ecosystem: Environmental > Aquatic > Marine > Intertidal...
AGGGAGGGAGGGAGGGAGGGAGCAGGGGAGAAAGGAAACCCCTCGTACCATACGGTCCAGTGCCTCCCTGGTCGAGCTTGGAGTGAGAACTGAACACGGACGAGGCAGAGAAAAGGAAAAGATGCGTGTCCGTGGCGGGTTTGGGTTGCCGTGGGAGAGGGAGGGCGGGAGGAAGTGCGGTCGGTAAAACACCGTCATGTCTTCTTTTCTGCTTGACTTCTTCCGGATGGCCCTTGATCCCCGGGCGGGCGGCACCTATATTTACGGTTGATTGAAAAGGGCGTGGCCTGGGTGGATATCCTTGTATGGGAGTCTTTGATCGAAGTGGGGTCAGGGGTAGATGCAGTGGGGTCGAAGGGAGATAGGCGGGAGGGGTGCGCGTGCCTTGGACGGTCTTAATGAGACTTAATTTCGCGGAGAGGAGGGAGCGACGCGAAAGACAGAGAGAAGGTTTCTATTCTGCACACATGGGAGCCTACCTCACTCTTCCTCTCATCTTCATTCCTCCCTCCCTCTCTCCTTCCCTCATTCCTTCCCTCCCTCCTTCCTTTTCTTTCCTCCTTGCAGAGCATTTTTGTGCCATACTTTGGCTACATCTGGAGCGACATTCAAGCAGACTTACGTCTTTTCTCCATCCCGTCCTCCTCCTCTGTGCCCTCCAGCATTCTTGCCGTTCACAACGGGGAAGTCTCCAAGGAGAAGAAGAAGGAGAAAAAACGTCGGCGGGAGGAGGAGGGAGCCACCGGGGAGGACAGGATGGAGGGCGGGTTGGAGCCTGAGAAGCAAGGCCCGATCCTCATCACCCTGATCTTGACGGCTGTGACCAAGTGCTTTCAGTGCGACGACGAGGGCGAGGAGGACGGAAATTTCCTGACGCAAACGCGCTTTGACGCCATTCTTCCCCTCCTCACGGGACTGATAACGGGCCTCCACTCCTTCCTCCCTCCTGCTTCCTCCCCCTCTGCTAATTCCACTTACCGGGCACTGGCGGAGGCGAATCTCATCCCTTGCCTCGCTTACATGGCCCTGGCGGCGGGGAAAGACGTGTTGTGGAAGCCTTACCACCATCAGGTGCTCATGCAGACTCGGGCACGAGCCTGGGAGGTCCGCTGGGTGGCGTTGCGGACGCTGAGAGAGACCTTCGTCGTAGTGGGCGAGGAGTACCTGGCCATGCTGCCGGAGAGCATAGCCTACTTGAGCGAACTATTGGAGGACGAGAGGGAGGAGGTGGTGGAGGAATGTAAGACTACCATTGCCTACATTGAAGACTTGAGTGGGGAGAGTTTGGAGAGTTATTTGGCCTAGGGGGGAGGGAAGGGAAGAGCGATCCGTGTGGTGCTGTTTTGGCTGTCCCCTTCGTCGGATTTACGGGCTTACCTGCATCCTTTTGGGGAGCAGGGACAGGGACCCGGTCTCTGATAAAGTCCTTGCTATTACCCGAGTGGATAGGGCTCTGCTTTCTAGGAGAAGCAAGTTGGGCGCATACATCGGGGCCGTGACTTCTTTGTAGTTTTCTACATCAGAAAACGCATGTTTGGTTGGGATTAGGTGTGCAAAGAAGTCCGAACCTTTTGAAGGCCGAAGAATGTCGAGCGCTGATGGTGCCAATAGAGCTCTCAAGAATGTCTTACCAAAAAAGGGACTCGACGCAGCGGCCTTAATATACAGGGTTTAGACTCTGGAGCGGACAATATAATGATTAAAGAGAGAAAAATTTGGCCGCTCTGTGCAGGATTAGTGGGGACGCTGCCTCCGTATGTAATGAGGGCAGGCAATCGCAGTGTTTTACCGGTCGATGTAAGTACAGAGAACTAGAAGGAAAACTCAAAGGATCAAAAGGGTCAGAGGTCAAAAGGGTAAGGATTTTAGTGTCGAGGTAGAGCGTCACACATGCTGCGGCCTGTTTCATCCCTCCACATTGCTTTCATGTACGACCAACCCATGCTCTGTTTTTTGGGGATTTAAAGAGGCAAAAATCTCGTCCACGAAAAGTCAATTAGGGCTTGATTACAGGTATAAGATAGTAGCTCAATCTCGCCACTACATTATCATTCTATATCTTCGCTCTATTTGCTTCACACTTGTGCCATTCATATTGTGACAATACAATGATATCCCATATTTTTCCTCAAAGCTTTGTGATTCATGCCTCTTTCCCCTCAGCGTGATCACGTTTACTTGCATCTCTAAATTCTGGCCCACCATGACTAGGACTGGTTCCAACCCTTTGTGTGTCAGTGCGAATGCTCTTCATCAAACCCATACCCTCATATCATTACGCTTCTCTCTTCTCACACACCCTCACAATCGTTGCCATCGCCAGGTAAACAATGCAATTTGTGGACACCCTTACAATCATATCCCTTTCCCAGGCCCGCTCTTCTGTGAAACTTCTACTGCAGTTTCATGGGAGGACACTCTCCTGGACCCCACTCCCGCCTTCGTGTCTTGTCTACAATATGTTTCCGCAATTTTTCTTCTTGCTTTCTTTCGTCTCCCACCTTTATCGTTCGCTATCAGGCTTCCGTTCACGTCCATGCTTCGCGCCTCTGTAGCTGACGAGCTACTGAGATTTTGACGCACGTGAGCTCTGCCTCAAAGTTCCCCTTCCCCCAAAAGCAGCCTTTTTGATGCCTACTTCCCGACCGACAACCTTTTTTATTTATGCATGTGCAGAAGGACTGAACAAGGATGTTTCCATGGAGTTTTGCTTGGCAACAGAGGAGGGCGTTGTGGACCGTTTTTCCACTCCGATCGCCCCTGGATTGAACATAGCAAACGCTGCCCACAGGCAGTGACCCGCTTCCACGAAAGCCGTCACAGGTAGGAGGAAAAGGAGGAGGAATGTCAAGATGATGGAACGGACCAAACCGCCTTCCGTCAGTCGGAAAGCGAACAAAAATCGCGCGAAGTAACCGGTCGTGTAGATGGCACAAATACAGGTCATGATCACGCGCGACAGGTACATCCCTTCTGCCACGCCGTTCGTGCACTGGTTGGACCTGCGTGAGCAGCGAGGGGAAGGGAAAGCGTAAGGAAAAGGGGAAGGGAAAAAGCAGGGTGAGCCCAGCGTGGAGGGCGGGATCCAGCAACGAGAAAGACGCCTGCCACCGTATACCACACATCCACGGCCCATGGAAGATAGCACTCAAGCACCAGACAGATGTAGGGTGCACGCGGGTACAATTAAGAATCATCATCATCCCTCCCACAGAGCCCTCCAGCCATGTTTCAAAAGTTGGAACATGGGGAGAGGCCGGAACGTACCAGTAGAAGTTGCAGTAGTTGCCGGGGGCATACACAATGTGGACCGGCGTCCCAATGACGACGGCGAAGGCAAGGACGAAGCCCAGGTGGAAGGCGCTCTCACAGAGGAGGCGAAAGGCCTCCGCGGCCATTTCCGTCGACGTCCAGTCCACGGTGGCCCGCTTGAGGAAAGCGCGTCGCCGGGCCAGGTGGGCGGTCAGGGAAGGGGTAGAGTGGAAGGTCCCAAGGGAGAGCGGGAGGGAGGACGAGGGAGCGGGTGCAAGGGCTAAGAGGTCAGAACCCCGCGTCCCGTGCTCCAAGGCCGCGAAAGTGGCGTAGCTGGAAAGCTTCCGATGCAATGCGGCCGTGCCAACCAAAAGGCAGGGCCGGCGAGAAAGAGGTGCTTGGAAATTCAATTCTGCCAAAGTGCCCAGACTGGGTAGGACCTCGTCAGAGCCGTCCACACCAAGAGAGAAGGCCACCACGGCCTTACTGGACGCCTGGGAGAGGATACGGAGGATGGCGGAGGCACTGCCCAGACGGGCGCCTACCGGAAGGCTGATGATCATATCCTGGGGTTGTGTCTGGCTGCGAGATCGGGCCGCTTCGAATGGCATGTTGAGCAGGGTGACGTCCAAGGACGACGGCGGGAGGGAGGCAGGGAGGGTGTAGTCGTAAGTCCCCGCCGCTCCGACCACCTCCAGGGCAATCGTCTTGCTCGGGTACTGGGTCTTCAATTCAGAGGCCACGTCGATCAGGCGGTTCAATGTGGCGGTGATCTCATCGGCGGGCGTGTGAGACCTGCAGACGACGCGCAGGACCACGGCGCTTTCCACATCGCTGAGATCCACATTCCGGGTGGGGCGTTGGCCCGGCTGCGAGAAAACCTTCGATGCACCCCCCAGGTAGCTGAGGACGTACCCCAAGAGCCCCAGGGCAGCCAGGCCCATGGCCGCGTACTCGATAATGTCGCTGATTTCGATGGGGATCAGCCGTCGGGGTGTGCACGGCGTCATGTACCAATTGATGAGCCAGTTCCAATCGTTCCGGGTGAACCACCGTGTGTTGACAAGCTTCTGGTCGAAGTCAACGGGCAGGCAGGGTTGGTAGTTCGTGTAGATGAGGTATCCGACGTAGAATGCGATCCAGGTCAGCCCCCGTCCGATCCACGTGTCCGCAATCAGGAAAAGAAGGCTCTTGGAGGCCGTGCCCCAACGGGAGGCGCGGAACTTTTTCAACAGCGCGTTGCCCTCCCGACTGATGTACGGCTGGTACGGCAATTGGATGCAATGATATCCAAGTGCACCCAAGGCCGTCAAAATAAGGGAGAAGGAAAGGAGCTGCGGATGGTTGTTCATCAGCAGGAAGGGGTCGTTCTTCCACTTGTAATCGATCAGGAGCTGTTGGAGGATGTACACCCCAAAAGACGTGTTCCCCAGGTACGAAATGAAAGGGAGCTCGAAGATGAGGGACAAGTAGTCCTTGCCGTGGGCGGCGTACCAAATGACGGCCATCCACAGGGGTTGCAACATGCCATAGGCACGCCACAGCTGGAAGAAGACGGGCAGGTCAAAGAGGTCCACGAAGACGAAAATGCAGCAGAGCGCCAACAAGCAGGCGCTCATGCCGAATTTCTGCAGGACAAGGGGATGTTTTGTCCAATCGTGCTCGAGAAAGAGAATACCAAGGTTGATTCCCTGAAGGAAATCCGGGATGGAGGACAAGGCGGCCAAGCGGACCAAGCCACTTAGGATGCCCAAATTGACCGACAGATCCGAGACGGGCTTGGCGATGGAGCAGGCGAAGAAGATCGGCATACAGACAAAGATCCGGGTGCGCCTTGAGCACGCTTTGAGCATGCGCACGGAGAAAGGAAAGATGGAATAGAGGATGAAGAGCGCTCCAATTGTCCATCCCGGAGTATTGATATCGTTGATGAAGGCGGAAGGGATGAAACCACTGGCGCCTGCTAAGAGGATAAATAGCATAGCCAACGGCTGCGGGACTTGCGAAGGAATAAGAAGGAACCCAGCGATAACGGTGACGAGATAGAGAGGGTAGAGATTCGCCCATCGCTTGATAAGAAATTCCGTCACGTCGATCTTCTTGTCGTTACGTCCGTACACGTAGGACATGACAAAGCCAGAAAGCATCAGAATGAAGGTGAAGGGTGAATTACCCCATGCACTGGCTCGATTGAACAAAGGCCAAGGTGTGTTTTGAAAATAATGGAAGTACACCATCTGCAAGGCCGTGATGTATCGTAAGGCTTGAAGAGACTCCATTTTTTTGGTAGGACGGTGCTTGGTGGAGTCACTTGAGTCAGCAACAATTTTTCCAGCAGGGGGGTTCGTTGTTGTACTTAGCTTGTCCTTTACAGGGGCCGAGGACGAAGCGACAGGGTTCGAAGAGAGAGTGGTCGTAGTCTCAGGCACGTTGTTGACTGTGGCTGCCGCGGAGGACTTCGAAATCGTTTCCGAGGCACTCTCATCCATTTTACTGGATGAGGAGCCCTTTTTCCGGAAAATGGGGCGTCCGTTCTTAAACATGATTTAGCACTGTGACAATGCACTGATCCTTGCGACAGTGGAGATGTATCAGAGAAATCGGATGTATAGCAGTTGGTTTAGTAAAAGTAAGCTGGCAATAGAATGAGATCGAGTCAGAAGGGACAATAACAGCTTGTTCAATTACCATACCGATCATAATAGCGTGCCTGAGGTCATGAATGAAAGGTAATAGACTCCATAATTCCATATCAATCGGGGAGCCGGCGCCCCCAGGCTGAGAGGCCCATATCCACCTGGGAAGCTGCCGCTAACGGCTTTCCGTTGAAATTGAAATTTTGAAAACATTTTTGTGCCGCCGCCACAGGGGGCTGGGCTATATCCCATTGTCTGTTTCCCGTTGTACTTCCGTATCTGCACAGCTCGATATTTTGACGTTGAAAGTCTATAACGCCATTGTTACTTCCCATGACCTGGGTAAGTTGGAAGAAGCGGATACCATACACTGCCTACAGGAGCAGAGCGAACCAATGTGATGGTCCGCCCGATCTCCTGATGACCTCTCCAAACATTGGGCGATCGCTCTGCCTTGAACCACAATTTGACGACTTTAAATCAAATAATGGAAGATCAACTTAGAGATTGTAATTCCGGAGACATAATTTAAATTAGACCTAGATGCTCGCTCGCGACTCTTTTCTTCTGCCTCTCTAGTTCTCTGCAATCCACTCTCCTTCACACTTGCTGTCTGCCTCTTGCAGCCTCGCACGCACGCGCAATCAATTCTCACGTCACTTACGCTGTCTAAAATATATTCTCTCGAAGTCTCACAAAGAAGATACAAAGTCTATGTCTGGAAGCAAAATGGTTGATCAAGATGCACCAGCGAGAGGTTTTCATACACGAATTCAACATGTATGCGACCACGACGGCTACGGGCTTAAATGTGGGAGGAGAATGACGACGCTGACTTTCTGACGAACGGAGAGATAAATCGAGAAGGTTTACATGTACGGGAAGGAGTGGCCGGTCAGGGCGGCTTGGGTGACAATGCCAGAGAAGGCGAGCTGTGCGTGAAAGAGACAACGTTAAGTCATATATTATTTAGTACCTACTTTTGTGCCACCAAGAGAAGAGACCTTGCAGAATATCGTGCATTCGAAAGAATCACTGCCTTGCTACGAGACTTACCATGGCCAAACGTCCATTCTTGAGCTCGTTCAGCTGCAGCTTCTTCAGAGTCTGCTCGTCTTTGGCAAAGCCCAGGGGATCGAACTTGAAGTCACCGGGCTATTCATACAGAAGAAATGATGCCAAAAATATAAGAAAGGGTACGAGTGGGTGCAAAGAAGTCTACAAAGAAGTCTACAGGAACATGCGGACAGACACAAAAGATAAAGCTGACGCTGAACCCGTCCACTGGGGACCATGTCCGATACGAACACGGATGCGAGATGATGAGGGAAAGTAAAAGATACCTGGCGGCCAGAGCCCTCGAGCATCTGAGAGATGGCAACGACGGAGATCGCTTCCGCGATGGAGGTCCAGATGAGGATTTGGGCGAGGGCGCCCGACTTTACAGCCACGTCGTGGGCGGCCAGGGAGCTAACAGCGTGGACATCACCTGATTTAGGGGATAGCGAGAGGTGTGGAAAATCCGTCAACAAAAGGGAAACGGAAGTCACGCATCTTGAAGGAGAGGGACATGGGTTTCCGTCGCGTACGCCGTGACGCCCCATCTCCATCCAATCTGCGATTCCACATGTAGCCTCCCCATTCTAGACCATATTGCTTCAGCTCTACATATCCAAAAAATCGGCGGGCACAGTCACGCACCAGGGAGGTGGACAAAATCCGCGACAATCCACCCGAGGGTTGCCAACATGGCGATGCGGCAGTGCTTGATCTCGGCCTCCTGCAAGTACGCCAAGGGCAGCCAGCTTGTGAACCCGACCGGGTCAAAGCCCACGTCTCCCGGGGCAGTGCCGTCCAGCGCAGGCGGGCGGGGCAAAAAAGGGATGGATTTGGACTTCTCAGCCATCATGGAGACAGCGCCGCGGGCACGAGTCGTAACGGGCATGGGGGGCACAAAGGCGGCAGCGGCGCCGATGAGGCAAGCGAAAGACAAGAGCTTCATAATTTTAGTTAGAGAACAAATCTGTGTGAGGTTATAGACGCAGGTGAGGAACGGATTAGAATAGATCAGGAAAGCACGTACCGATGGTAGACGGGATCCTGGAGCATGGAAGGCTACCTTTACAAGGCCACTGACACTATTCACATCTAATACACACATATTCAGACAACGCAGATACTTGGTATCAATGGATAATATGCCGCACATGATATGGTCAAGTTGTGGAGTACAAACCAATGGAAAGCTCAAAGCGTTCTTAAAAAAGAAAAAAGCGGTACGGGCGATAGGCAACAAGCAAATGGATCCGCCTCAAGGAACGAATAACGTTCCACGCGCTTGATTCCATTCAAAAAACATAAATAAGCGCCCGCTCCCCCTGCGACCACCCACCTCCCAGAGGTGTCTTAATTAGATATACGTGCATGGCATGGAGTGATGGAGGGCTCAGTGTTGGCTACTCGTGTATCACAGGACATAAATGCGGGATTTGCGGCTCAATAAGCCGTTCCGAGCTGTTCGATTCATCGCTTTATGCCTCAAGTCGTGGACGTGAAAAAGAAAAATAGCAAGTTGGTGGCAACACGGTGCATGGCTGGGCCCCCGACGCGTAATTTAATTGATTTAAATGCACAAAGTATGTCCAAAGACTGTGGAGACGCTTTGTTTTGTGGAGGTCTAAACGATGCGTTGCACCCCGAAGCGAAGAACAGATCCGTGCTGCCCGCTAGCTGCAGATACTTGCTGCTCGCCGCACGATGTATAATCCGCGAGAGGGTCCGCCATGGACGGAACGTTCACGCGATTACTCGCACAACATTTCTTCCCGCCTCGCCCGTGACGGAGAGGGACGGGTGAGTTGAGTTACCTGCTCGATGCGGTCAGGGGAGAAGACACTCGGGCAACAAGACGAAGAACAATCTCTCCCTGTGACAACACGACTTGCAAAAGTCGTCGCGAATGCCCGCTACATCCCTTGGTTTTCCCCGTTAGAGAACTCCCTTGAATCTGCTGCCAGTAATCGTGATCCTACATTTACTGGTCTGCCACTAAAGATAATGTCCACCCTTTTCCTCAGACACGAACGCATACACATGCTCTCGCTCGCCCATCTGCACCATTCAAGCCACTAGTTCTTTACTTACACCTGTTGCGACCACACTCGGAGACAATGGTATACACGGATGTTCTCGTTGACTGGGCCCATCTTTTGTACCTCGTGTGTTTCCTGACCGCGGCCAAGGCCGTTGGCTTTTTCATTGTGACAGTTTATGCATACTTTCCATTCCCTGCCCTCTTGGATCGATTTTACCTGGCGTCCCAAGGCCTACAATCCTGGTTTTCTTATCAGTTGGGCGGTGCCGCGCCGGGTTCAGCCGGGAAAGCCAGCCCAAATGGGAATCGAGAACGCTTGCTCGCAGAATCATTGGTGGAAGGGACCCCATTTATCTTGGAGACGCATACCGCCCTGACCCGTGACGGCTTTGTGTTAGTACTGCATCGCTTGGTCCCGAAAACGTCGGGACAGGACGGGCCCGGGGCACCGGGGCAAGCCACGAGCAGCAGTACGAGCGAGACCTACGTAGAGGACCGGGGGCCGCAGCGAGCGCGGAGCTGGCGCAAGGCCTCGGGGGAAAACAACGGCCGAAAATCTGGGGGAGGGAGCCAGTCCTTGCAACAACACATCCCCACGTCCTCCTTCTTCTCCAAGGGCCCCGGGTCCGCCGCGGCGCCGGCCGTGGCCCCTGCCTTGCCCTCCGCCGCCGTGCCGACGGCGACAGGCACGGGGAGCAATGCGGTCACGCCCTCGACTCTTAGACGGCCCCCTCTCTTAATGGTGCACGCGCTCATGCAGGATTCCGAGTCCTTTTTGTGCGGAGGAGAAGAGCATTCCTTGGCCCTGGTTCTGGCCAAGGCCGGCTTTGACGTGTGGCTGGGTAAGTCTGGAGGAGGGAAGGAGAAGGCAATGGGGATGGGGCTCACGGGACGTGAGGGAAGGGGAGGGTGGCAACGCGGTGAGTCCGAGGCCCATTCATTTGCGCCTTCTTCCGCCCTTCCCCCACCCGCCCCTGGCTGTCCGGCTGTCCACAGGCAACAACCGAGGCAACCGGTACAGCCACAAGCACGTCTCCCTCTCTCCCTCCCAAGACGCGTACTGGAATTTCTCCATCGACGAACTCGCGCGCTTCGACGTGCCCGCCATGGTTGACTACGTGCTTCGGGCCACGGGTCAGGAGAAGCTTGCTTACGTCGGGTGGGCTGGGGCGGTAGAGAAGGAGGGAGGGAGGGAGGCAGGGAGGGAAGAAGGGGGGTTGGGTGGTGCAAGGTATGGCCAAGGGCTTTCTACCCTCGGGTAGTCGCTGGCCAATGGGCGCCAGGCGTTCCCTTAATGCACACACGCCTGCGGCGGTCCTCTATGCCCATTGATTTCCCCAAAAAAACTTATCCTTCCATTGCCCCGGACCCTGCACCCGACCCCCACAGCTTCAGCCAGGGGTCTGCACAAGCCTTCGCGGCCTTCACGACCGACCTAGCCATGGCCAAAAAGGTCTCCATCTTCCTCGCCCTGGCGGCCCCACCCCGGGCGAAAGGATTGTCGTCTTCCTACTTGTCCGCTTTGGTGGAAAGCAACCCTCGGTTCATTTACTTGGTTTTCGGTCGCCACTCCATGCTGAGCTCGACCCTAATGTGGATGAAGGTGGGGGAAGGGCGGGAGGGAGGGAGGGAGGACGGGAGG
>Ga0102934_1003546_pt1 | contig 10622 bp, 7 predicted proteins | sample SalPonR2_A_D1_MG_FD_78175 | JGI IMG/M metagenome (GOLD analysis project Ga0102934, IMG submission 78175) | Salt pond soil microbial communities from South San Francisco under conditions of wetland restoration - Salt Pond MetaG R2_A_D1_MG | ecosystem: Environmental > Aquatic > Marine > Intertidal...
ATTTCTATATCGTGTCGGAGCCGATTGCCGGGCTGTCACAGCTTCCGGTGCTGCAGGTGCCGGATGAATGCGCCTATTACAAGGAGGACGCGGGCAAGATGATGCTGGGCGCGTTCGAGCCGGTCTCGAAACCTTGGGCATTGTCAGGCATCCCCAAAGACTTCGAGTTCGATCAACTCCCTGAGGATTTCGACCATCTCGAGCCGATCCTCGAATGGGCCGTCGACCGTATGCCGATGCTGGGCGAGGCGGGGATTCACACCTTCTTCAACGGGCCCGAATCCTTCACCCCCGACGATGCCTATCACCTTGGCCAGTGTCCCGAGATGGACAATGTCTGGATCGCCGCCGGGTTCAATTCCATCGGCATCCAGTCGGCGGGCGGCGCGGGCATGGCGCTGGCGCAATGGATGGAGGACGGCGCGAAACCTTTCGATCTGGGCGATGTGGATATCGCGCGCATGCAGCCCTTTCAGGGCAACCGCAGCTATCTGGCGCAGCGATCCACAGAAACCCTTGGCCTGCTTTACGCCGATCACTTTCCCTACCGGCAAAAGGCCACCGCGCGCGGCATCCGGCGCAGCCCGTTTCACGCCCATCTGCTGGAACAGGGTGCCGTCATGGGGGAAATGGCCGGGTGGGAGCGCGCCAACTGGTTCGCCAATCCGGGCCAAGACCGCGCCTATGCCTATTCATGGGGGCGTCAGAACTGGTTCCCGAACGCCGCCGCTGAACATGAGGCGATCCGCACCGGCGTGGGCCTTTATGACATGTCATCTTTTGGCAAGCTGCGCGTCGAAGGCCCCGAGGCCGAAACATTCCTGAACCATGTCTGTGGGGCGGATATGGCGGTGCCGGTCGGCAAAATCGTCTACACCCAATTCCTCAACCCTCGCGGCGGGATCGAGGCCGATGTCACCGTCACCCGCCTGTCGGAAACCGCCTATCTGGTGGTGACACCTGCCGCCACCCGGCTGGCGGATGAAACATGGCTGCGCCACCACATACGCGACCGAATGGTCGTGATCACCGATGTCACCGCCGCCGAGGGCGTTCTGGCCGTGATGGGGCCAAAGGCGCGCGATTTGATGCAGGCGGTTTCGCCCAATGATTTCGGCACTACCGCCCATCCGTTCGGCATGGCGCGGCATATTGAGATTGGCATGGGGCTGGCCCGCGCGCATCGTGTGTCTTACGTCGGCGAACGGGGGTGGGAGATCTATGTCAGCGCCGACATGGCCGCGCATGTATTCGAGACCTTGATCGAGGCCGGGGCCGATCACGGCCTGAAACTCTGCGGCCTGCACGCGATGGATTCATGCCGGATTGAAAAAGGGTTCCGCCATTTTGGCCACGATATCACCTGCGAGGATCACGTGCTTGAGGCCGGGCTTGGCTTTGCCGTGTCGAAAACCAAGCCCGCTTTCATCGGCCGTGATGCCGTGCAGCGCAAGCGTGACGAAGGGCTGCAAACCCGCATGGTGCAATTCCGCCTGACCGATACCGAGCCATTGCTTTATCACAACGAACCCGTGCTGCGCGACGGTCAGATCGTGGGCTACCTGTCATCGGGCAATTACGGCCACCATCTGGGCGGGGCCATCGGCATGGGGTATGTGCCCTGCGCCGGGGAAACGGCGGCACAGGTTTTGGCGTCCCGCTATGAAATAGATGTCGCCGGAACGCGCGTGCAGGCCGAGGCCAGCCTCAAACCCCTCTACGATCCGACAGGCGCACGTATGAAAGCCTGAGCAGCGCAAGGTCCGGCGGTGCACGCATGACGCAACACCGCCGGGCCAGATCAAACCTTATACCCGTTCCATCGCAATCGCCGTGCCTTCACCGCCACCGATGCAGATGGCCGCGACGCCGCGTTTCAGCCCACGCTTTTCAAGCGCGTTCAGCAATGTCACCATGATCCGCGCGCCGCTGGCCCCAATGGGGTGCCCAAGCGCACAGGCGCCGCCGTTCACATTCACCTTGTCATGCGGCAGGCCCATTTCATGCATGAAGGCCATCGGCACCACGGCAAAGGCCTCGTTCACTTCCCACAGGTCCACATCCTCTGTGCTCCAACCGATCCGCTTTAGCAGCTTTTGCGCGGCGGGCACCGGCGCGGTGGTGAACCATCCGGGGGCCTGTGCATGGCTGGCATGGCCAACAATACGCGCACGTATGTTTAGCCCCTCGGCCTCAGCCGCCTCGCGCGAGGCCAAAACCAGCGCCGCCGCGCCATCGCTGATCGAACTGGAATTGGCCGCCGTGACCGTGCCGTCCTTGCGAAACGCAGGCTTGAGCTGTGGTATCTTGTCAGGCCGTGCTTTGGCGGGTTGTTCATCTTCGGAAATCGTAACCTCACCCTTGCGGGTCGTGATCGTCACCGGGGCAATCTCGCCAGCAAAAGCCCCTGATTTCTGCGCCGCAAGCGCACACTCCAGTGACCCGATCGCGTATTCGTCCTGCGCCTCGCGGGTGAACTGAAACTTTTCGGCGCAATCCTCGGCAAAGGTGCCCATCAGGCGCCCCTTGTCATAGGCGTCTTCCAGACCGTCCAGAAACATGTGGTCGATCACCTGACCATGCCCGATCCGCGCACCGCCGCGCATCTTGGGCAACAGGTATGGCGCGTTCGACATGCTTTCCATCCCGCCAGCAATCATCGTGTCGGCATGGCCAAGGGCGAGCTGATCAAACGCCATCATCGCCGCCTTCATACCCGAGCCGCACATCTTGTTCAGCGTGGTGGCAGGCACCTCTTGGCCCAAACCCCCAGCAAATCCGGCCTGCCGCGCCGGGGCTTGGCCTTGGCCTGCGGGCAAAACGCAGCCCATCAATACCTCGTCCACGGTCTGTGCGCCTGCGCCTGTCAGCGCGGCCCGAATGGCCGCCCCGCCTAGAACCGAGGCCTCGACACCATCGAAATCACCCTGAAAACCACCCATTGGCGTGCGGGCCGCGCCCGCGATCACAACCTCTTTCATGCTCCGTCCTCCTGAATTTCTGCTCGTGAATACCGAATGGTAAGGAATGGGGTCTAGCCTTGGCCGTATTACTACCTATGGCCGGAGTGCACTATGCCCTTACAAGAAACCCAAAACGACACCATCAAGATCATCACCGTGAACCTACCCCGAATCGATGCCGCCGTGGCCATTCAATTCAAGGACGCCATGCGCGAGGCCACAGAAAACGGGCCCGATCAGATCGTTCTCGACCTGTCCAATGTCGCCTTCATCGATTCCAGCGGTCTTGGCGCGATTGTCGCATCGAAAAAACAACTGCCTCAAGACAAACGAATTGATCTGGCCGGGCTGACGCCCGACGTCGCCAAGGTGTTTCGTCTGACACGTATGGATTCGGTTTTCAGGATTTACACCCATGTCTCTGATCTGGCGCCCCGTGCCGCTGGTTAAACGGCGCGCACGCCGTTTGGACCCGCCGCACACCGTGGTTACATCCCGCCCCTTTCCCGGCTTTACCTTGCGTTTTACGGGCGCAAACAGCGATGTCAGCCCCGCCTTGCAACAAGCAATGTCGAAACTGGACACGCTTGGCTTGGCTGCAGATTGGCGCAGCCCCGTCGAACTGGTATTGGCCGAAGCGCTGAACAACATCGCCGAACACGCCTATGCAGGGCTTACGCCCGGCCCAGTCACATTGACGGCGCGCATGACGTCTGAACGTCTGCACGTGATATTGCGCGATCAGGGGCGCGCCCTACCGGGGCGCAAACTTCCCGAAGGTGTCCCACCCAAGACCGATGTGGCCTGCGCCAACCTACCCGAGGGCGGTTTTGGCTGGTTCTTGATCCGCGATTTGACCACGGCCCTGCATTACCGGCGAACCGATCGAGAGAACCGCCTGCAACTGGAATTCGATCTGACGAATCCACCAAAATCGGCCGATTCCTGAACGAAATCACGATATTGCCGCAATCTGCGCCAATTCACGCCAGAAAACAGGGGCATAACAATACCGTAGCTGCATAAAGCTTCCCTCGGCGTTGCGTTCAACAGCCCCCACCCAGTGCGCGACGTCGAGGCTCTAACCCTGCATCACGGGCAGGCATTGGCACAATCCGCCCCGGTGCATCGCGTCTGCACCGCCAAAACCCTCAAAACAGGCTTCAACGGCTACGCGATATGCTATTGGCCTGCATCATTGGCAAATCCCCCGTGTGGATTTAGGCTGCGCTTGATCACAACAGCCTGAGGATACCATGCGCGATTTTCACCGTCCCGGACGCTCGGCAACATTTGCCACAAACGGCATGTGTGCCACGTCACATCCCTTGACCGCGAAAACCGCGATCGACATCCTCGAACGGGGCGGCAATGCGATGGATGCCGCCATCGCCGGTGCGATTCTCCTTGGAATTTGCGAGCCTCAAATGACCGGGATAGGCGGTGACTGTTTCGTTCTGTTCACGCCTCCGGACAGCGATGACATTCTGGCGCTCAACGGGTCGGGGCGCGCCCCGGCGGCGGCCAATGCCGCTGACCTACGCGCGCGCGGGCACACATCCGTGCCGTTGAATACCCCCGACGCAGTGACCATCCCTTGCGCCATTGACGCGTTCTGCCGCCTGAGCGCCGATCATGGCAAACTGGGCCTGGATGCCCTATTGGCCCCAGCCATCCACTATGCAGAAACCGGAGTGCCGGTGGCTCCGCGCGTGGCGCTGGATTGGCCAACGGCAGGAAAAACACTTCAGGGCCATGCACTTGACCATTATTCAAACAACGGTAAGCCGCTGACCACGGGGGAAATCTTCCGCTCGCCCGGTCAGGCCGAGGTGCTGCGCCGCATCGCCCGCGACGGGCGCGATGCGTTTTACACCGGCGAAGTGGTCGATGACATGCTGGCCGCGCTTGGCGCCCTAGACGGCGTTCACACCGGCGATGATTTTGCTGCCGCCAGCAGCGATTACACCACGCCAATTTCCGGCACCTATCAGAGCGTCGATCTGGTGGAACATCCGCCCAATGGCCAAGGGGCGACCGCCATTTTAATGCTCAACATCCTGTCGCATTTCGATATCGCGCGGATGGACCCTGACGGCAGCCAACGCGCCCATATCGAGGCCGAGGCCGCGAAACTGGCCTATGACACACGCAACCGGCTGCTGGCCGATCCGGATCATACCGCGCGGCTTGATCACATGCTGGCACCTGAAACCGCCACGAAACTGGCCGCGCTGATCGACCCGCAAAACGCCATGCCCGACCCGGCCCCGGTGGCCGAGGCCGTGCATCGTGATACCGTCTACATCACCGTGGTTGACCGTGATCGTATGGCCGTGTCGCTGATCTATTCGATTTTCCACGGATTTGGCTCGGGCATTGCATCGGAAAAATTCGGTATCTTGCTGCAAAACCGTGGCGCCGGGTTTAGCCTTAAACCCGGCCACCCCAACGAGATGGCAGCCGGCAAGCGGCCGATGCATACCATCATTCCCGGAATGCTGCGTGAAAACGGCCGGGTCATCATGCCCTTCGGCGTCATGGGCGGCGCGTATCAGCCCAACGGTCACGCGCGATTTATGTCGAACCTGCGCGATTTCGGGATGGACCCACAAACAGCCATCGACGCGCCGCGCGTTTTTTCAGATGCCGGAACGCTCAAAATTGAACGCGGCTATTCCGAATCCGTGCGCGCCGAGCTGGCCGATATGGGCCATAGCGTCACCATCCCCGAGCAGCCCATTGGCGGCGCTCAGGGGATCTTGATTCGGCCCGATGGCGTGTTGGAAGGCGCAAGCGATCCGCGCAAGGACGGCTGCGCGCTTGGCTATTGAGGGCAGCCGGGCGTCACTCCCGCACCGCCATCAGTTCAGTTGGAAATGCAGCGGGTAGTGGCCATCTTCGAACGGACCGAACAGGTCGGGAATATCCGGGTGGTCCACAGGCTCGCCCGAGTAGTCGGCAACGAGATTCTGCTCTGACACATAAGCCACGTAGTAGCTTTGGTCGTTTTCAGCCAACAGATGATAGTACGGCTGTTCACGCGAAGGACGGCTATCTTCTGGGATCGAATGATACCATTCTTCTGTATTCGCAAACTCAGGATCCACATCGAATACGACGCCGCGAAACGGATGTTTGCGGTGCCGGACGACCTGTCCCAAATGATACTTTGCCCGTGTCTTTAACATCATGATGCAGCCCCTATCGGTGCAGACTAGTGGTTTCAAGGGTCGTTTGTCCAACGCCAGAGGCAAAAAACTCAGGAAACAGTCTGTGAACCCTGAAGTGACAGTCACCAAAACCGCCAGTACGCCAACGCTGCAATTCATGCAATTGTGGATTCCCTCGGGCGGCCGTTTGGGTTAAAGTTAAAGAAAAATACAAAAAAGAAAGCGAGAGGCAGATGAGCAGACCCCTTCGCGCAATCGTGATTCTATTGCTGGTCGCATCCTGTGGCGTCGGCGGCCGCAGCGGCCCGCCGCCCAGCAATCTGGACAATGCTTGCGCCATTCTGGCCGAACGGCCGCAATACAAACGCGCCTTCAACGCCACCGAACGCCGGTGGGGCGTGCCCGTCCATGTGCAAATGGCCACCATCCATCAGGAAAGCAAATTCGTCGGCGACGCCCGAACGCCCTTTCGCTATGCTTTGGGCGTGATCCCGATGGGTCGGCAAAGTTCGGCCTATGGCTATAGTCAGGCGCTCGACGGCACTTGGGATGAATACAAAGCCGAAACCCGTCGTTTTGCCGCGCGCCGCAACGATATTCGCGATGCCACCGATTTTATGGGGTGGTATATGGCCAAATCGAATGAACGGCTTGGCATTTCACTGAGTGATTCGCGCAATCAGTATCTGGCCTACCACGAAGGCCGCACCGGGTTTTCGCGGGGTAGCTACAACGCCAAGCCGTGGCTATTGCGGGTCTCGGCCAAAGTGGACGAACGTGCCCGCATGTATCAAGCGCAACTTCAATCCTGCAACGGGCACGGATTTGGGATATTTTGAGGCGCACAGGCGGGCCATGCACTGGCCCGCCCCTGCCCTAATGGCCAGTGTCGTCACTTAACGGTCGTTATGTTTGGGCCCGGTGCCAATTCCCGGAATGACAAACCGATCATTGGCCAACCGCATACCGGTCTTCAAATCCCCTAAAACCACCGTCGTCCGGCTTCCGGCGTTGTCGTTGATCACCCATTGACGCAACTCGACCGGATTGTCTGTGAACACCAGTTCGATACTGCCATATTCCGGGTTTTTCGGATCTTGAGCACGAATGGTTGTCGTCTTGCCATCGCTTGCATGGCCGGTGACCATGCGTTCGGCGCTTAGATCCACCTTGTTGGACAGAATGATCTTCAGCGGTGTGCGGTGCAGCGGATATCCTTCGGGGCTGGTGTTTGATTTCGGGTCTACGATCCCCACCGTATCCCCATCGGCCACCACAAGGGTGCTTTCGGGCGGATCATATTCGAACCGCACACGCCCCGGCCGCTTAATGTATAGGCGGCCAGTGCTGATCGTGCCATCATCATTGATCTGGGTGAATTCGCCCTGAGCCGTTCGAAACCCGTTGAAATACGACGATATCTGGCTCAGCGACAACCTGTCAGCCGCCGCAGGCGAGGCCAAGGCCACGCCGACCAAGACAGCGCTCACGAAGGGGATATATTTCATTCCAGCAGGCTCCTTACAGGTCAGTCAGCCTCAAATGTGACGCTGCCCTGACCTGATATGCAATAACACATGCGTTTCAATCAGATATCAGGGCACGCGTTGGCCAGATCAAGCCCTACACAATTGATCGGCCAAACACCGCCTTGAGAATGGTTCCGCCCCTACTGCTCGGGCACAAGAATTTCGCGTTTGCCCACGTGATTGGCCGCGCTGACCACGCCTTCGTCTTCCATTTGCTCCACCAATCGCGCGGCTTTGTTATAGCCAATTGCCAGCTTGCGCTGAATGTAGGACGTGCTGCATTTGCGGTCCTTGATCACAATCGCCACCGCCTGATCATACAGGGCGTCCTCGCCATCGGTATTGCCCCCTGTCGACAAGCCTAGAACGGCGTCGATGTTGTTGGCTTTGTCATCATCCGGGCCATCCTGCACCCCGCCCACATAATCCGGCGGGCCATAGGCCTTAAGGTTGCTAACAACCTCTTCGACTTCTTCGTCGCTGACAAACGGCCCATGGCAGCGGGTGATCTTGCCCCCCCCGGCCATATACAGCATGTCGCCCATGCCCAGAAGTTGCTCGGCGCCCATTTCACCCAGAATGGTGCGGCTGTCGATCTTGGAGGTCACTTGGAAACTGATCCGGGTGGGGAAGTTGGCCTTGATCGTGCCGGTGATCACATCCACCGACGGGCGCTGCGTGGCCATGATCAGATGAATGCCGCTGGCCCGCGCCATCTGTGCAAGGCGTTGAATGCAGGCCTCGATCTCTTTGCCAGCCACCATCATCAGGTCGGCCATCTCATCGACGATCACCACGATATAGGGCATTTTCTCGGGCGCGAATTCCTCGGTCTCGAAGACGGGTTCGCCGGTCTCGTCGTCAAACCCGGTCTGCACCGTGCGGCTGAACATTTCGCCTTTGCTCAACGCATCCGCGACCCGGCCATTGTAGCCGTCGATATTGCGCACGCCCATCTTGGACATCTTGCGATAGCGCTCTTCCATCTCGGCCACGACCCATTTCAAGGCCACAACAGCCTTTTTCGGATCGGTCACAACCGGGGACAACAGATGCGGGATGCCATCATAAACCGACAATTCCAGCATTTTGGGGTCGATCATGATCAGGCGGCATTCGTCCGGGGTCAGCTTATACAACAAGCTCAGGATCATGGTGTTGATCGCCACCGACTTGCCCGAGCCCGTCGTCCCGGCAATCAGCAAGTGCGGCATCTTGGCCAAGTTCTGCACAACCGGATCACCGCCGATATCCTTGCCCAAGGCCAGCGGCAATTTCTGGTTGCCGTCGCCATAGTCACGGCTTGACAGAATCTCGCGGAAACTGACCATCTCGCGGTTGTCATTGGGCAGTTCGATCCCGATCACGCTACGTCCGGGCACCGTGCTGACACGCGCCGACAACGCACTCATCGAGCGTGCGATATCATCGGCCAAACCGATCACCCGACTTGCCTTGAGGCCCGGCGCAGGCTCTAGCTCGTACATGGTGACAACGGGGCCGGGGCGGACACTGACGATCTCGCCTTTCACACCGTAATCGTCCAGCACGTTTTCCAGCATCCGGGCGTTTTCCTCCAGCGCTTCATCGCTCAGATGGTGGCGCACGATGTTGGCTGGATTGTTCAACAAGCTAAGCGGGGGCAATTCATATTCGACCTGCGCGCGGTCCTCGAATTGCAGGGCAGGCTGCGCCTCGGCCATTGCGCGCGACGACGGCTGCGGCGCCTTGCGCGGTGTGTGCTGAACCACCTTTTTCGGCTCGGCCACGGGAATGCGGGGCTGCGATGCGGCAGGCTGCGGCGGCACCGGCATTTCCGGTTGTTCAGGCCGGGGCTGATAGGCGTGAACCGGCTGCTCGTAGGGTTGCATTGGCTGCGCTGACGGCATCGGCGCCGCGCTCAACGGCGGCTCTTGTGGCATGGTCGGGGCCTGCGCGGCCGTCAGCGGCGGCTCGTCCGGCAAATCTGCGGCGCGCGGCGGGCTGGTGTTCAGGATCAGCGGGTCGGGGCCACGTCCGCGCCCCTTGGTCAACGGCGCGACAGATTCCACCCGGATTGCCGGATTCTGGCGCACACGGTTCTTGATCACTTCGGAGATCTTGGCACGAATGCGGTCATCGCCCGGCGCATCCACATCGCCTTCGGGGCCATAGGTTTCCACCAGTTCCAGCTCGGGCTCAGGCTCGGGGCGGCGCATCAGCGACGGCATGATCATGCTCAAAGCGCCCGGTTTCTCGACGTGCTCCGGTGTCGGGCTGGCTGCGGGCGCAGCGGCCGTCATTTGCGGCTCGGGCATCGCGGCGCCGCGCCGTACAACCGGCTGCGCCGGCACGGCCGCCTCGGCGCGGGCCAACTCTTCGGCCTCGGCCCGATCCGCGTCGCGCCGCGCGCGCGCCTCGGCAGCCTTGGCCTGCACGCCTTGGGCCGCACTTACAGCCCCTTTTGCACCGCGGCCCATCAAGGCCATGATCCATGCATAGGTCATAATCACGCCGATCAGCAAAAACCGCCCCACGCGCAGAAGTTCAGGCCGGGTAAAGCCCAGCACAAAAGCCCCCAGCACCACGACCCCAACCCCAAGCATCAAAGACAGCAACTTCAGGCCCAGGCTGGCCCCCATCGGCAAAATGCCCAACAGCGTGCCCAGTACGGTATCACCAAACAGCCCGCCAAGACCAAAGCTATGGGTCGCCGCCCATGTCTCGCCCGGCGTCAGCGACGACGCGTAGAGTGACAACAGCGCCACCCAGATCGGCGCAAAGATCAAGCGACCAACGGTGCGATCCTCGCCGCGATGAATCGCCAACCTCAGACCCCACGCGCCCAGAACAATGGCAAGACCCCACGCGCCCCAGCCCACGATCATGAACAGCGGCGACGCGATTGAGGCCCCCAAACGGCCCATCCAGTTTTGCACCGGCGCATCGGTGGCCGACATCCAGCTTGGATCGTCGGG
>Ga0102934_1003547_pt1 | contig 10621 bp, 6 predicted proteins | sample SalPonR2_A_D1_MG_FD_78175 | JGI IMG/M metagenome (GOLD analysis project Ga0102934, IMG submission 78175) | Salt pond soil microbial communities from South San Francisco under conditions of wetland restoration - Salt Pond MetaG R2_A_D1_MG | ecosystem: Environmental > Aquatic > Marine > Intertidal...
CGTCCGCTGGGCCAGGCCTGCAGTTTCGCCGGGGCGATCGGCGATATCGGTGGCGGTAGTGGTGTCGGGGGTTGCCTGGAAACCGAATTCACCGAGCTGAGCGACGACGACCTGGGCTGGCTGCCGATTGGGGGCCTGCCGTCGATCGAGGCCGATGCGATCGAGTCGGGAGATCAGTTCAGCTGCGCCCGGGTCGGCCGCTGGATCCGGTGCTGGGGTCGCGGGGCGGGGCGCGGTCTGGTCGAACCCGAGGTGTCGGGATCGCCGGCGCCGGTGCTGGAGGCCGCGGTGCTCGAACCGGCGGCGACGGTGGCCGTGGAGTTCGAACAAGCCGGTCGCTGCCCGGCGTTCCTTCTCTCGCGCGTCTCGCTGCTGGAACCCGACGCCGATCGAACGGCCGGCGCATGGGGTGCCGAAGTGTTCCTGCGCGAGGGCCGAACGCGGCTGCACGGGGGGCTGAATTTCGGCGGCTACGCCCATGCACAGGAAGCGGTTCCGGGGTTTGCCGCGTTCCGGATCGACAACGACCAGGACGCAGTACAGCGGGTGAATCTCGAGCTCCAGGGCGCGGGTGACCGGTTCGAAGTCGAAGTCTTCAGTAGCGTGCCGGGTAGCGGTTTGCGCGACCGTGTGTATTCGGAATCCCTGCTCCTTTCGGAACAGCCCTCGATACGGACACTGGCGCTGGGTGAAGGCTTTCACATCATTCGCCTGACGCCGGCCGAGGACGTCAGCGACCCCGCACTGTTTGTTGTCAGTGCGCAAACCGAGGCGCTGGACGGCGGCCCGGCTTCCTTCCGGTACGGGGCCGTCGTCGGCGGCTACCTCGACTCGGGGTTGCTCGGCTACACCGCACTTTGCACTGATGATGCACGAGAACTCGAAGTCCGGACTCAAGCCCGCAACGAGCGCGGACCTGTCGGAGCTGGAGACCTGCGGCTGGAAATCGAAAACCGCAGCACTGGCGAAGTCCTGTTCGACACATTGAACCAACCCTTGTCCGATCGACCGACGGTGCGGGAATGACAGCGGGCATGCCGGCCGCTATAATGCGCGGCTCCCCTGGAAAAGGAAAGGATCTGTAATCCTGCACCGAGGGTTCGAACCGAGGCCCTTCAGGGTCGAGCTCGCTGAAGCGCAGCTTCAGCCATCCCTCCCTCTCGCGATCCGTCGAGGATCGCCGGCTGGAGGGCGCCCCCATCGACCGGGTGGCGAGACAATTTGAAGCAGTTTCGGAGAGGTGCCGGAGTGGTCGAACGGGCTCGCCTGGAAAGTGAGTGTACGGTTTAACCCGTACCGAGGGTTCGAATCCCTCCCTCTCCGCCAAAAATGAAAAGCCCCGCCTCGTGCGGGGTTTTTCATTTTTACCGAAGAGGGGGACTACGGATGAGAACCCCGGTTCGAACCGAGCCGCGCAGCGGCGAGCTCGATGCGATCGGGCGCAGCCCGACTCGCACCCGCAGGGCGAGCGACGCAGTCGCGCCGTCCATCCCTCCCTCTCCGCCAAAAATGAAAAGCCCCGCCTCGTGCGGGGTTTTTCATTTTTACCGAAGAGGGGGACTATGGATGAGAACCCCGGGTTCGAACCGAGGCCGCAGGCCGAGCTCGCTGGCGCGCAGCGCCAGCCATCCCTCCCTCTCGCGATCCGCAGGATCGCCGGCCCGAGTCGGTCTGTCAGCAGGAAGAAGCGAGCCATCACAAAAAGGCCCCGCACGTCGCGGGGCCTGTTCGGCAGCGGCATCGCCCGAAGGCCGGGCCGGGGTTCAATCGAGATCGAACCGATCCGCGTTCATCACCTTGGTCCAGGCGGCGACGAAGTCGCGCACGAACTTCTCGCGGTTGTCGTCCTGGGCATAGACCTCGGCGTAGGACCGCAGGATGGAGTTCGATCCGAACACCAGGTCGACCCGGGTGGCCGTCCAGCGCAGCTCGTCGCTGGCCCGGGCGCGGATCTCGTAGAGGTTCTCGCCGGTCGGCACCCAGCGGTTGGCCATGTCGGTCAGGTTCACGAAGAAGTCGTTGCTCAGCGCGCCGACACGGTCGGTGAACACGCCGTGCTTTGCGCCGCCGTGGTTGGTGCCCAGCACGCGCATGCCGCCGACCAGTGCGGTCATTTCGGGTGCGGTCAGTCCCAGCAGTTGGGTGCGGTCGAGCATCAGTTCCTCGGCGCTGACCACGTAGTCCTTCTTCAACCAGTTCCGGTAGCCGTCGTGGATGGGTTCCAGCACGTCGAAGGACTCGACGTCGGTCATGTCCTGGGTGGCGTCGCCGCGGCCCGGCGCGAATGGGACGTCGACCTCGACGCCCGCGGCCTTCGCCGCCTGCTCGACACCGACGTTGCCGGCCAGCACGATCACATCGGCCACGCTCGCACCGCTTTCGGCGGCGATCGGCTCCAGGACGTCCAGCACGCGCTGCAGACGTTCCGGCTCGTTGCCTTCCCAGTCCTTCTGCGGGGCCAGGCGGATCCGTGCGCCGTTGGCGCCGCCGCGCATGTCCGAGCCGCGGAAGGTACGGGCGCTGTCCCAGGCCGTGGCGACCAGGTCGCCGACGTCGAGACCGGCGTCCCGGGTCCGCTCGGCGATCAAGGCCTTGACCGCGTCGACGTCGTAGTCGGGCGAACCGGCCGGGACCGGGTCCTGCCAGATCAGGTCCTCTTCGGGTACTTCCGGGCCGATGTAGCGTGACTTCGGCCCCATGTCGCGGTGAGTCAGCTTGAACCAGGCGCGCGCGAATACTTCGGTGAAATAGTCCGGATCCTTGTAGAACCGTTCCGAGATCTTCCGGTACGCGGGATCCATCTTCATCGCCATGTCGGCGTCGGTCATGATCGGGTTGAGACGGATCGAGGGATCCTCGACGTCGACCGGCTTGTCTTCCTCGCGGATGTCGACCGGTTCCCACTGCCACGCCCCGGCCGGGCTCTTCTTCAGTTCCCAGTCGTAGTTCAGCAGCAGGTGGAAATAGCCGTTGTCCCAGGTCGTCGGGTGGGTCGTCCAGGCCCCCTCGATGCCGCTGGTCACCGTATCCCGCCCGACGCCTCGCTTCGTATGGTTGTTCCAGCCCAGTCCCTGTTCCTCGGGTCCTGCTGCTTCCGGGTCCGGGCCGAGCAGGGCGGCGTCGCCGTTGCCGTGGCACTTGCCGACCGTGTGGCCGCCAGCGGTCAGCGCGACGGTCTCTTCGTCGTTCATCGCCATCCGGGCGAAGGTCACGCGGACGTCGTGCGCCGTCTTCAGCGGATCCGGGTTGCCGTCCACGCCTTCGGGGTTGACGTAGATCAGCCCCATCATCACCGCGGCCAGCGGGTTCTCGAGATCGCGCTCGCCGGAATACCGGCTGCCTTCACCGCCGCTGGGCGCCAGCCATTCCTTCTCCGAGCCCCAGTAGATGTCTTCTTCCGGATGCCAGATGTCCTCGCGGCCGAATGCGAAGCCGAAGGTCTTCAGGCCCATCGACTCGTAGGCCACGTTGCCGGCCAGGAGGATCAGGTCGGCCCAGCTGATCTTGTTGCCGTACTTCTTCTTGATCGGCCACAGCAGCCGGCGGGCCTTGTCGAGATTGACGTTATCGGGCCAGGAGTTCAGCGGCGCGAACCGCTGGTTGCCGGTGCCGCCGCCCCCGCGGCCGTCGGCCGTTCGATAGGAGCCGGCCGCGTGCCAGGCCATCCGGATCATCAGCCCGCCGTAGTGGCCCCAGTCGGCCGGCCACCAGTCCTGGCTGTCGGTCATCAGGTCGACCAGGTCCTTCTTCAGCGTCGCGACGTCGAGATCGCGGACGGCCTCACGGTATTTGAAGTCCGGATTCATCGGATCGGTCTTGCGATCGTGCTGGTGGAGGATGTCCAGGTTCAGGGCGTTCGGCCACCACTCCATGTTGGATTTGCCGGTCGAACTGTTGGCGCCATGCATCACGGGGCATTTTCCGGTTGTGCTCATTGTCGAATCTCCTTGGTTGCTCTGCGCCGTGAACAGGCTTGACGACGGCGTGAGAATTGCCAAGAACTATAGATTCGAATTTGCTAATTCGTCCAATTGATTGTTGCTCTGGGATTGATATATCGAATTGATGATTCATGCCCGATGCTTTTCTTCTATGGAAAAAATCATTGCTGTGCATTCGTCGGTTGTCTGGGTCAGAATGAGTTACCAGAGATGCGGCAGAGCGGTTGAACCGAGCGAAGCGAGCTCGATGTGCAGGCCGCGCAGCGGCCGGAGCAACCCGGAGCGCAGCGCAGGGCAAGCGCCGCAGGCGCGCAGTCCATGCATGGGTCTTGCGGCTCGCAGAGAGCCGCTGATTGAGCGACAATTCAGTTTCGGAGAGGTGGCAGAGCGGTTGAACCGAGCCGCAGGCGAGCTCGATGTGCAGGCTGCGCAGCGGCCGGAGCAACCCGGAGCGCAGCGCAGGGCAAGCGCCATCGGCGCGCAGTCCATGCACTGGTCTTGAAAACCAGCAAGGGTGAAAGCCCTTCGTGGGTTCGAACCGAGGCGCAGCCGAGCTCGCGAGCGCATTTTGCGAGCCATCCCACCCTCTCGCGGCCCGCAAAGGGCCGCCAGTTGGGTCACAATTAGAGTTCACGGAGAGGTGGCAGAGCGGTTGAATGCACTGGTCTTGAAAACCAGCAAGGGTGAAAGCCCTTCGTGGGTTCGAATCCCACCCTCTCCGCCAGATACGAAACGCCCCGCGAAAGCGGGGTTTTTCGTATCTGGCGGAGAGGGTGTCTCGGATTTGAGCCCCCCGTTCGAACCGAGCCGCAGGCGAGCTCGCTGAAGCGCAGCTTCAGCCATCCCACCCGCCGATCCAGACGCCCCGCGAACGCAGGGTTTTTCGTGTCCAGCGGAGAGGGCGACTCCGGATTTGAACCCCGGTTCGAACCGAGCCCGATTCGATCATGCCGATTCGCCAACGACGATGCGGTACGGTCGTCGACACTTCAAAGATCGAAAAGCCCGCCATGAATCAACGATTCGCAATCTTCGCGCTATTCGCTGTCCTGCTCGCCGCTACCGTGCATGCTCAGGACGATCATCCGTTCTCTATCGAACCGATCACCTCCTTCGACGAACCCTGGACGCTGACCTTCCTGCCCGACGGCCGGATGCTGGTCACCGAGAAGAAGGGCAATCTATTCGTGGTGGCGCAGGACGGCACCAAGTCGCGGCCGATCCAGGGTCTGCCGGACGTCGACTACGGCGGCCAGGGCGGCCTGGGTGACGTGATCCTGCATCCGGACTATGCCGATAACGGCATGATCTACCTGAGCTACGCCGAGACCGGCGTGGGCGACACGCGCGGCGCGGCCGTGCTGCGTGGGGTGCTCGAACTCGGCGATCGCGGCGGTCGGCTGACGGATACCGAGGTCATCTGGCGCCAGTATCCGAAGGTGCTCGACGACGGCCATTACGGTCATCGCCTCGCGTTCGACGACGAGGGGTACCTGTGGATCTCATCGGGCGACCGACAGAAGTTCACGCCGGCCCAGGACATGCAGAGCAACATGGGCAAGATCCTGCGCCTCCACGAGGACGGTTCGGTTCCCGAAGACAATCCGTTCGTCGACTACCGCGACGAGGAGCCATTGGTCGACGGCGTCGGTCCGTACGACCAGGTCTGGACGCTCGGCCACCGCAATCCGCTGGGCATGGCGTTCGACGCCGACGGCCAGCTCTGGGTCATCGAGATGGGCCCGGCCGGCGGCGACGAGTTGAACCGCATCATCCGCGGCGAGAACTACGGGTACCCGATCGTCTCCAACGGCGATCACTACGACGGTCGCGAAATGCCCGATCACGATACCCGGCCGGAGTTCACCGCACCGGTGATTACCTGGACGCCGGTCATCTCACCGGGCGACATGATTTTCTACGGCGGCGACCGGTTCGAGGGCTGGCAGGGCGATGCCTTCGCGGCTGGATTGTCGTCGCGAGCGATCGTACGAATCCGCTTCGACGGCGACGACGCCTCCGAGCTCGAGCGCTACGACATGGGCGCGCGGATCCGCAGCATCGCCGAAGCGCCGGACGGCAGCGTATGGGTACTCGAAGACGAGCGCGGTGATAGCCAGGGGCGGCTTCTGAAACTCACGCCGCGCGGGTAACGCCACCCGGGCGCGCGATTGCGTCGGGCCCGAATACAGTTCGGGCAGATGTCGGCCGGCCATGCCATGAACAAGGCAATCGGTGGCATGCCGGACGCGTCTTCGGTTTCGCTCCAACGGCCTGCAGCTCGCCGAGGGCGGGCCCGTCTCGACCAGGCAACGCAGACACCCATCACCCAGAAAAACCTATGCGCAGTCACCTCGCGCTGTCATCAAACGCGATGCACCGGCCGGTAGAACCACTAGAACACCTGAACCAGCTTGACGATCAGCGCCGCTGCCGAAACCAGCGCGCCGAGCAATGGCACGAATCTCGGCAGCGAGAATTGGCCTTCCGGCAGGCGATCCCCGTCGAAGCCCTTCATCCACCAGAGGCCGAAGTTGACGGTGGCGAATACCGCCAGCAGGACGCCGCTCGTGGCGTTGGCCAGCGTGGTCAGGTCGAACGACACGGCCAGCACGACCACCAACAGCGTGGCCAGTACGGTCCCGACCCACGGGGTCCGGCTGCGTCGCCCGATGGTCGCCAGGAAGCCCGGCGCGTAACCCCGGTTGGCCATGCCGTAGCCCACCCGCGCAGCCATCACGATCTGGACCAGCGCGCTGTTGACGGCTGACAGGATGCTGACCACGCCGATGGCGCCGACCGCCAGGTCGCCGTGGTGACGCACCGCCTCGGCCAGCGGGGTACCGGCCGCAGCGAGTTCGGCCGTGGGAATCGATAGAACCAAGGCGGCACTGACCACGATGTAGAGGGCGGTGGTCAGCAACAGACTGAGCACCAGTGCGCGCGGCATGCTGCGTCGCACGTCGTGGACTTCTTCGGCCATGTTCACCATGTCCTCGAAGCCGATGAATGCGTAGAAGGCAAGAAACGCCGCGCCCAGGATGCCGATCCAGGTCGCCGTGTCCAGGGATGGCATCAACGCCGAAACTTCTCGCACAGGTGCATCGGGCGCGCCGAGCGCCGCAACGGTTACATAGGCAAGTGTCGCGATCTGGACGATGCAGATACCGACCACCAGCCCGACCGCTTGCTTGACCCCCCAGGCCGCGATTGCGCCCAGCGACAGGGTCACCGCAACGATGGTGAGGTCGTGCGGGACATCGATGAAATCGCCCAGGAACCGGATCGTGGCGACGGCGAGCGTTGCCGCCGAGACGATGCCGGTGGTGATGATCATCCAGCCGGCGGCGGCGGAAAGCCAGCGCTGGTTGAATGCCGTTTCCAGGTAGCGTGCCGACCCTCCGGCGTGGGGAATCCGGGACGAGAGTTCGGCGAATGCAAGGGCGCTGAACAGTGCGAGCAGCCCGGCCAGGCCGAAGGCCAGCGGCGCCTGCATGCCGGCCTCGCCGGCAACCTCGCCGGACAACGCGAAGAACCCGGCCCCAACCATGGTGCCCATGCCGTAGAGCACCAGTAGCCAGAAGCCGATCGAGCGCCGCAGGGCAGGGGCTTCCGGCTCGCTGTCGTCGGCAGAGGCGATCATGGCGCGCCCGCAGTTCGAATCCCCATCAGGATAAAGGATGAGGATCAGGTCGAGTTTGCGGGATGTTGTCGAGCGCTGTTGGGTGGCTGCCCGGTTCAGGGAGTTCAGGGCGGGGGAATTGCGATTCAGGGTGTTTCGGGGGACGGTGGCGGCTTTTTCCAGCGGTTTCAAATAGACTATGGGCTCGAGCCTTCCTCCTGATTTCAATCCTTCCTCGCGACCCGAGCTTTTCGCATGCCACTCAGATCGCTTGTCCTCGTCGCTCTGCTACTCCTCGCGGCACCTGTTGCCGCCCAGGTGGACCTCGTCGGTGAGATTCGCGCCGCCGACGCCCGGATGTTCGATGCCTTCAACCGCTGCGATATCGACACCATGGCGTCGATCTACGCCGAGGACCTGGAGTTCTTCCACGATATCGGCGGGCTCGACGGCAAGGCGCGGACGCTGGAAAAGACGCGGGAACTGTGCGCCCGCGAACTGGGGCTGGAGCGCACGCTGGTGGAGGACCGGGTGGTGCCGATCGCAGGCTACGGGGCAATCCACGAAGGCCGCCACCGCTTCTGTCACGAGGTCGACGGGGAGGACGATTGCGGAACTTTCGATTTCCTGCATATCTGGAAACGCGAGGACGATTCCTGGGCGCTGGCCCGGGTGGTCAGCTACGGTCACTGACCTGGCCAACGCCGGACCCAGCCGCGGACCTGGTGGTCGCAATGAAAGTATTTTCCCGCTGATCCCGAATAGCGCGTATAGTGCTCTCAGCTGCAAGACAGCAGTGGTTGATTTTCTAGCGTTCCTTCAGCCACCTCCCGCCCGACCGGCACCGCGATCGCTCGCGTCTCCCCGGCCCGCGGCAGGATGGTGCCGAGACTACCCTTCAATTTCACCCTCCTGAAGACCCCGACCCTTATCGGAGCGGGCAGCAGCACCCGGGCAGGCCGCCCGGTTTACATGACTATCAAAAAGAGTACTGATCAATGAGTAATGCAACTGGAACGGTGAAGTGGTTCAATGACGCGAAGGGTTTCGGCTTCATCGCGCAGGACAATGGCGGCAAGGACGTGTTCGTGCACTTCAGTGCGCTGACCGGTTCGGGCTTCAAGAGCCTGGCCGAAGGTCAGAAGGTCACGTTCGACGTGACCGACGGCGCCAAGGGTCCGCAGGCTTCCAACGTCGTCTCGATCTGATCGAGACCGCGTAAAGCAGCACCCGACGCCCCGCCTCGTGCGGGGCGTTTTCATTTGGGGACACCTCGGGCCGGTGCTGGGTCCGGCGATGTCCGCTTCCGGATTGATCGGATCGCGAGGAACAGCAGCAGCCCGATCGGACCGGCGAACAAGGTCAGCGCGAGACACGGGATCACCATCCAGTGCGCGATGCCTTCGCGGCGAGCGGTGCGGACTTCCCAAGCGCCGATGAACAAGTCGAACGCCAGGTAGTGGAGCCAGCCGGCCATCACGAGACCCGGCACGGTGAAAAGGCTCATGACTTCGGCCAGGCTGCCGAACCCACCTTCGCCGTCGCCGGCGTGAGTGACGAGCATGATCGCGTAGATCAGCGCCAGCAGGGCGGGGATCGCGTAGCCGGCGATCCGGTCGGACCACTTCGGGATCAGCGGGGCGAACAGCAACAGGACCCAACCGATCAGGGCCAGCGGGTTGGTGATCTGGAAGACGAGATCGGGGGACATGGAGTCTCCTTGACGGCGGCGGTCGGCTTCGGATTCATCATGCCCGAATGCATCGTCGGCTCGGCCGTTCCTTTCCTGAAATTGAAGTCCGTCGGTTGCTGGGGTATACACGGAACCTGACGTTTCAAAAAGTTTAGCCAGAGGATCGGGATCATGTTCAAAATCTGCTGCTTGCTCCTCTCCAGCCTGGTGTTCTCCATGGCTTCCATTGGCGCGATCAGCGCACAGCCGGCCGACCGGATCTGGAACGGCACCATCCTGACCATGTACGACGAGCTGCCACGCGCCGATTACGTCGCGGTGCGCGACGGCGAGATCGTCGGCGTCGGCACCGGCGCGCCGCCGGACGGGCTGACCGGACCCGGCACCGAGCAGGTGGACCTCGGCGACCGTGCGATGGTCCCGGGCTTCGTCGACGCGCACGGTCACGTCTACATGATCGGCGTGCAGGCGCTCTCGGCCAACATGCTGCCGGCACCGGACGGCGAGGTGAACTCGGTTCTGAATCTTCAGCGAGTGCTGGGCGAATGGGCCGAGGCCTATCCGAACCGGATCGAGGCCGCCGGGTTCATTCTCGGCTTCGGCTACGACGATGCCCAGCTGGCCGAACAGCGCCACCCGACCCGCAATGAACTCGACGCGGTCTCGACCGAACTGCCGGTGCTGGTCATCCACCAGTCCGGCCACATCGGCGTCGTCAATTCGAAGGGCCTGGAGGTGATGGGCTACAACGCCGACACCGAGGAGATTCCCGGCGGCGTGATCCGGCGTGGAGAAGGGAACGTGCCGACCGGGGTGCTGGAGGAAGCAGCCTTCTTCGGCGGGCTGTTGAACCTGGTCCGCACGCTGGATCCGGCCTCGGCCCCGGCGATCTTCCAGGCCGGTACCGACTTGATTGCCAGCTATGGCTACACCACGGCGCAGGAAGGCCGTTCGTCGCCGGGCCAGACCGAGATCATGCGTGCGGTCGCGGCCGAAGAAGGTCTCGACATCGACGTTGTCGTCTATCCCGACATCCTGGTCGACCGCGACTTCATCGCCGCCAATCAATCGCGCGAGTATGTCGACGGCCTCCGCGTCGGCGGCGCCAAGCTGACCATCGACGGCTCGCCGCAGGGCTTCACCGCCCTTCGTGACCGGCCGTACTACAACCCACCGGAGCATCTGCGGGCTGGCTACAAGGGCTACGCGGCCGTTACCGACGACCAGGTCTTCGACGCGATCGACTGGGCCTTCGCCAACGATGTGCAGATCCTGACGCACTCGAACGGCGAGGGCGCCTCGGACCTGCTGATCGCCGCGCTGGAAAGGGCCACCGAGACGCACGGCGCGGCCGACCGACGTCCA
>Ga0102934_1003553_pt1 | contig 10615 bp, 8 predicted proteins | sample SalPonR2_A_D1_MG_FD_78175 | JGI IMG/M metagenome (GOLD analysis project Ga0102934, IMG submission 78175) | Salt pond soil microbial communities from South San Francisco under conditions of wetland restoration - Salt Pond MetaG R2_A_D1_MG | ecosystem: Environmental > Aquatic > Marine > Intertidal...
AAGAGGAGTGACCGGAGTTTTAAGTGCTTTAAATTCAGTTAATACTCTTGATATGAATGGTTTTGAAATAGATAAAAAACAAGCTATTGATAAAGCTAAATGGTTTGAACCTAAAAAAAGATTAGAATTTCAAAAAAATGCCAGTATAGTTTCTTATAAAAAAAGATCTCATGATTGGAAAATGAAATCTTTGTGGGGAAAATTTTCAAAATATTTTGAAAAAATTACTACTATTAAATTAAAAAAAAGTAAAAAGAAAAATTATTTAAATATTGAAGAATTAGCTACTATTTACCATCTACCATCAGATAGTATTAATACTCCTTTGGTTAAAAGAACAGGCAGTAAAAGAGGCCAGCCTCCAGCTGATTTGCCTACTGAATAATTTATATGTTATATATTATTGCAACTCCAATTGGAAATCTAAAAGATATTACTTTACGAGCTTTAGATACTTTAAAAAAAGTAGATTATATTTTATCAGAAGATACGAGAAATTCTTGTCATCTTTTGTCTCATTTTAATATTAAAACCCCTTTAATTAGTTTTCATCAACATTCTGATAATAGAAAAAGAAATCAAGTTGTTGAAAAATTAAAAAAGGGTAAAGATTTAGCTCTTATATCAGATGCAGGTACACCAACAATTTCAGACCCTGGAGGACGTTTAGTTAATCAAGTAAAAAAAGATTTACCTAAATTAAAAATTGTACCAATTCCTGGAGCTTGTGCTTTAATAACTGGTCTTAGTATTTCTGGTTTTAAAGCTGATAAGTTTTTATTTTTAGGTTTTCCGCCTAAAAAAAGAAAAAGAAATAAATTTTTTAAAAAAATTGCCAATGCTAATTTAACTACAGTTTTTTACGAATCACCTCATAGAATTATTAAAACACTTGAAGAACTTAAAAAGTTTAAGGCAATACAAAAAAGAAAAATATGTCTTTGCAGAGAAATGACTAAGATGTATGAAACTATTTATCGAGGTGACATTAGAAAGGTTTTACAAAATTTAAAAAGTGATACAATAAAAGGTGAGTTTACAGTTATAGTATCTTCGGATTAATAATTTATATTTAAGAAAGTATATGAAAAATTTTTATGTAACAACTCCAATTTATTATGTAAATGCCAAACCCCATATTGGCAGTGCTTATACAACTATTGCAGCTGATATTTTAGCAAGGTGGCATAGACAAAATCAAGAAGATACCTTTTTTCTTACTGGTACTGATGAACATGGTCAAAAGGTGGCTAATAAAGCTCAAAAAGAGAATATAGAGCCAATTGAGCTTTGTAATAAAAATTCAGCTCGCTTTAAACAAGTGTTTGATTCTATGAGTATTTCTTATGATAGATTTATAAGAACAACTGAAAAATCTCATGAGAAAATGGTGGGTGAGGTTTTAAAAAAATTAAAAGAAAAAGATTTAATTTACAAGGGTGAATACAAAGGGCTCTACTGTGTAGCTTGTGAAAGATACTATACTTCAAAAGAATTAAAAGATGGCAAATGTCCTTATCACAACACTGAACCAATTCAGCTTTCAGAAGAATGTTATTTTTTTAAGCTTTCTGCGTTTAGACAACCTTTAATTGATCTTTTAAAATCAGATAAATGGAGAGTAGAACCTAAAGAAAGAAAAAATGAGCTTTTAGGATTTTTGCTTTCAGAAGAATTAGAGGATTTGGCTATTTCAAGAAAAAATGTTTCTTGGGGTGTTAAAATTCCCTGGGATAGAACTCAAACTGTTTATGTTTGGGTGGACGCTTTGTTTAATTATCTTTCTGGTTTAGGCTGGGATGGTAAATCAAAAGTTGAAAATAAATTTTGGCCACCTGAAATTCAATTGATTGGAAAAGATATTTTAAGATTTCATGGTATAATTTGGCCGCATTTTTGTTAGCCTTAGATATTGATTTACCTAAAAAATTATTTGCTCATGGTTTTTTTACGGTTAATGGAAAAAAAATGAGCAAATCTTTAGGTAATGCAATAGATCCTGAAGAATTGGGTCAAACTTTTGGGGTTGATCCTTTGCGTTGGCTTTTAGTATCTTGTTTTCCTTTTGGAACTGATGGAGATGTTTCTGTATCAAAATTTTATGATGCCTACAATAATGAATTATCTAATGGAATAGGCAATCTTTTAAGAAGGGTGGTTTCTTTGGCCTTAAAAAAAGATTTTTCTTATCAAATTATCAAACCTAAAACAAAGATTAAAAAAACAGTTGAAAAAAGTTGGAAAGATTATAAAAAATATTTAAATGAATTAAAATTTCAAAAAGCTAAAAATATTATAATGAAATTAGCTGGTTTTGCTGATAAATATGTTGAGAAAAAAAAGCCTTGGACTATTGAAGATGACAAAAAATATAAAGAGATTATATCTCACCTTTTAGAGATTATTAGACAAATAACTTGGATGATTTATCCTTTTATGCCTGATAAAGCAACTCAGATGTTTAAATCTTTAGGTATTGAATCACAAGAAAAGAAAAAGTCTTTTGAACAAGCTATTAAATTAGGTAAAGTTAAATTTGATAATATTTCTCAAATTGATATTTTATTTCCTAAAAATTTAAAATAAATCTATGACATTTTTTGATTTAATTCTTATTATTATACTATTTGGTTTTATTTGGTTTGGTTTTTGGAATGGTTTTGTCCAAGCGATTGGGGGAATAGTAAGTTTAGTTATTGCTCTTTTTATAGCAAGTCGTTGGTATAGCGTGATTGCAACAAGAATTTTGCCTTTTATAGGGGAGAATATGAATTTAGCCAAGCTTTTAGGTTTTATAGGGGTTTTTATTATAGCCCGGGTTTTAATGTTTTTGTTGATTAAAATAATAGATAAAGTCTTTAGCTTGCCGATATTGAGTATTTTTAATAAGATTGGCGGAGCTGTTTTTGGGCTTTTAGAAGGGGGGTTAGTCATTGGGATTATTCTTTTTCTTTCCACTAAATTTCCTTTAGGGAATAAATGGGGTTTGCTTTTAAAAAGTTCAAGTCTAGCTCCGAGTTTAATTGGATTTGGTAAACTTTTAACCCCTTTGATTCCTCAAGCTTTAAAAGAAATAAAATCTTTATTAATACAATAAAGTCTTTATTAATAAATAATAAAATAGTTAAAAATTTAATATAACCTAAAAATTTGTATGGTGAGTATTAAAAAAACTATAATTATTACAATTATTATAAGTGTAATTTTAGGAGGAGTTGTCGGTGGTTTAGCCGGCTTTTATAGCGCAAATTATATCAATGGTGAAAAAACGCCATTTTTATTTTCATTTTTATATCAAAGGTTTTTAAACCCAGAAAAGCAAGAAAAAGTTATTGAACCTAAAAAGGAAGATGTTTTTGATGAAAAAGAAATAAAGCAAAAAATAGAAAAAGAAATTAAAAATCAGTTTAAAGATTTTACAAACATTGAAGAAAAAACGATAACGGCAGTTAAAAGTACAAGTGATTCTGTAGTAAGTGTTGTGGTGAGTAAATATATACCAAGATACTATGGTTATGAAGATTTTCCTTCTAATGACTTTTTTGACGATTTTTTTAATTCTCCCTTTTTTGAGTTTAAGGATTTTAAAATTAGTTTACCAAATGATGGCGGGGTAAGTATTCCTACTCCTGTTCCTGATCCTGAAAAACCTGAACAAGAAGAAAGAGAAAAACAAAAAGTAGGGGGCGGGACTGGTTTTGTTATTTCAAATGAAAAGGGTTTGATTTTAACTAATAAGCATGTTGTTTCAGATGAAAAAGCTGATTATAGTATAGTGACAAATGAGGGGGATGAATTTGAAGCTCAAGTTTTAGCAAGAGACCCTTTTAATGATATTGCAATTTTAAAAATAGAAAATAATAATTTTAGTTTACCAGAGGTTAAATTAGGTGATTCTGATAACTTAAAAATTGGCCAAACAGTAATTGCAATTGGTAATGCTTTAGGAGAATATAGAAATACCGTTACAAAAGGAGTTGTCAGTGGTATTGGGAGAAGAATTGTTGCTGGAGGTGCCCTAGGTCAAACTGAAACACTAGAAGGCGTTATTCAAACTGATGCAGCTATTAATTCTGGTAATTCAGGCGGGCCTTTAATTGATTTGAATGGTAGGGTGGTAGGTATTAATACTGCAATTAGTCGCCAAGGTCAGTTAATAGGTTTTTCTATTCCAGTAAATCAAGCTAAGCATGTTATAAAAAGCGTTGAAAAGCATGGAAAAATTGTAAGACCGTTTTTAGGAGTAAGATATACCTTGGTTAATAAAAAAATTGTTAAGGAAAATAATTTAGAAGTTGATTATGGAGCTTTAATCATAAGAGGATCTGATTCAAGTCAATTAGCTGTTATTCCGGGTTCACCAGCTGATAAGGCAGGTATAGTTGAAAATGATATTATTTTAAAAGTTAATGGCGAAAAAGTAAATCAAAATAATTCATTGTCAAAATTAATTCAAAAACATTCACCTGGTGATACGATTGATCTTTTCATCTATCACAAAGGTGAGAAAAAACATATTCAAGCTACTTTAGAAGAATATAAAGAATAATTTATGGAAATGCAGGAGTTAATAAACAATTTAAAAGATTTTGAAAATAGGCTCTACAAGGTTAGGGCCTATATTTGACTTGAATAAAAAAAGAAAAAAAATAAAGGATTTGGAAGATAAAATGGCTCAGCCTCAATTTTGGGAGAATCATAAAAAAGCTCGTCAAATATCAAAAAAACACAGCGATTTAAAAGAAATTATCTCAAAATGGGAAGAAATAAATGACTTAATTAAGGATGCTTTAGTTGTAGCTAAGCAAGACAAGAAAGATAAGAAGGTTAATTTAAGAAAAGATTTAGAAAAATTATTTTACCAAATTAAAGAAAAGCTGGAAGATTTAGAAATACAAGAATTTTTAAAAGGTAAGTATGATAAAAGAAATGCTTATATTTCAATTCATGCTGGCGTAGGTGGCAAAGATGCAGAAGATTGGGTAAAGATGCTTTTAAGGATGTATAAAAGGTTTGCTGATAAAAAGGATTGGGAGTCTGAGATTATAGAAAGGTCAAAAGGAAGTGAAAATGGTTTAAAAAGTGTAACTATTTTTATAAAAGGTGATTTTGCGTTTGGTTTTTTGAAGTCAGAAACTGGGGTTCATAGATTAGTGAGAATTTCCCCTTTTGATTCTGAAAAAATGCGACATACCTCTTTTGCCTTAATAGAAGTTTTGCCAGAAATGGACGATGTGGAAGTAAATGTGAATATGGACGATGTTAGGGTTGATACTTTTTTATCATCTGGCCCAGGTGGACAACATATGCAAAAAAATGAATCAGCTGTAAGGCTTATTCATTTGCCAACTGGTATTGTAGCTAGTTGTGAATCAGCTAGATCTCAAAATAAAAATAAAGAAAAAGCTTTAAAAATTTTAAAAACTAAACTTTATCAATATTTGAATGCTGAAAAGCAAGAGGAAAAAGATAGAATTTTAGGTAAATACAAACCAGCTGTTTGGGGAAACCAAACTCGCTCCTATGTGCTAGACCCTTATAAATTAGTCAAAGATCATAAAAGTAATTTTGAGACTCAAAAAGTAGAAGAAGTTTTAGAAGGAGATTTATTTGATATTATAGATAGCTCTCTTAAAACTAAAAATTAAAGTTTAATTAAATTTAAAATAAAAAAAATGAAAATAAAAAAAATTTTTAAATTATTTTTGTCTATTTTAGTTTGTGAATTAGCCGGTGTTATTGGCTCTTTTGCAACAAATCAATCAGTTTCTACCTGGTATCAAAACCTTAAAAAGACTCCTATTTCTCCTCCAGATTGGGTTTTTGCTCCAGTTTGGACAATTATTTTTGCTTTAATGGGGGTGTCTTTATTTTTAATATTAGAAGGAAAAGGTAAAAATAAGAAAAAAGCCCTTTGGTTTTTTAGTGTTCAATTGTTTTTAAATATATTATGGAGTTTTTTATTTTTTGGGTTTCAATTACCTTTAATTGCTTTTTTAGAAATTATAATTCTTTGGATTTTTATATTTTTAACTATAAAAGAATTTTCTAAAATTAATAAACAAACTAAATGGCTGTTTTTACCTTATATTATATGGGTTAGTTTTGCAGCATTATTAAATTTTTGGATTTGGTTTATTAATTATTAAAAATTTAAGTAAAAAAAATAATTAAAATAGCTTTATAAATTATAATTTTAAAAAGCTTTGTAGTTGTTTGTATTTTTTTCATTTGTTAAAGCCGCTATATTTGTTATAATGTAGACAATTAAAATTTTTTTAATAAATTTTATTTTTTATGGAATTTCAAGCGAGTAATTCAAAAAGAGATAAAAGGGCCTTGATAATATTTAGTATTTTTTTAATTATTTTTATACCTGTTTTTATTATTGTACAAAATGATGGAAATATTTTTCCAGATCAAGAAAATAATATAAAGGAAGAAGAAATTACTTCAGAAGATAAAGATTAAAAAGTCATTTTCATGGATAATGAGCAAAAATTAAATGTAAGTTGGGATTTTATTTTAAAAGCAATTATTTTAGTAGTTTTATTATATTTTTTATACACTATTCAAGAACTTATCATTTGGTTTATTTTTGCTTTAATAATTTCAATACTTTTTAACTTTGCTATTGATTTTTTAGAAAAGTTAAGAATTCCTAGAGTAGTAGCTACCTTATTTGTATATATTAGTCTTTTAGGCTTAGTAGCTGCTTTTTTGTATTTTACTGTGCCTAGTTTTATTACTCAATTAAAAGATTTTGCTTCTAATATACCTTATTATTTTAAATCTATTTCTCCAGTTTTAGAAAAATTAGGAATAACTGCTTTTGAAAAAGCTAGCTCAGGTATTAGTTTTTTAGAAGAAAACATTGGTAAGGCGGGTCAAGGTATTTTTAATGCTTTAGTTGTAGTTTTTGGCGGGTTAAAAGCAGCTGTTTTTATAATCTTTTTGTCTTTTTTTCTTTCCTTAGAATCTAAATTTTTAGAAAGATTTTTAGCAAAGTTTTCTCCTAAAAGGTATAAGGCACGACTTTTTAATTTTTTGCCAAAAGCTAAGAAAAAAATTAGTGGCTGGTTTGTATCTCGGGTAGCAGGGATGGTCTTTGTTGGTTTATTAAGTTTTTTACTTTTTCAAGTAGCTGGCTTGAAGTATGCTTTAATACTTAGTTTAATATTTGCAGTTTCAGATTTTATTCCTATTTTAGGGCCAATTGTAAGTACTGTATTAATTTTTATTATTATAGCTATAGATTCTTTTCCTCAAGCAATTTTTATTTTAATAGGCCTTTTTATAATCCAACAATTAGAAGGTAATTTTTTATTTCCTATTATATTTAATAAGATTATAGGTATTCCACCTTATTTGGTTTTAATTTCTTTAGTTGTTGGGGCTGAACTTTGGGGGATTTTTGGTGCCATTTTAGCAGTGCCTTTGGCAGGAATAATTTTTGAATTTGTTAAGGATCTTCAAAAGTTTAAACAAAGATATTAATTTTAGTTATTTTAAATTTATTTTTTTTACATTAATTTGTGCCTTTTTAAAGGTATTTTTTTTATGAAAAAATAATTATTTATTTTTTATATTTTTAAAAATCTTTTAGTTATCGGAAATTTTTTTTAAAAATTTGTTGGTATTATATTAATCATTTATAATAAAAATAGTGCTCATTTTTGAATATAAAAATACTGGAGCCTAGGGGAGGATGAGTTACTTTTAAAGAAAACTTTCTTGTAAATCAGATAAGTTGTAATGCTTTGTCTGATTTTTATTTTTTAAATTTTAATTTTTATAATAATCTTATTACAATGTCAAAAATTAAAAAAATCAAAAAAAGAGATGGATCAATCCAAAAATTTGATCCTCAAAAAATTACTAAGGCAATTTGGTCGGCTGCTCAAGCTGTTGGTGGGACAAATAAAGATTTAGCAAAAGATTTAACTGAAAAAATTGTTAAAAAATTAGAAAATAAGACTGATAAAGGGGAAATCCCAACTGTTGAAACGGTTCAAGATATTGTTGAAAAGCAATTAGTAGAACACGGGCATTATAAAACAGCTAAAGCCTATATTCTTTATCGTTTTCAACACACTCAGCTTAGAGAGTTTGATGAAACGCTTTCAAATACTTCCTTAATTGATAATTATATAAGAGAAAAAGATTGGCGAGTTAAAGAAAACTCTAATATGAGTTATTCTCTTCAAGGTTTAAATGTTCATATAGCTGATAAAGTTGTAAAAAAATATTGGCTTGAAAAAATATATCCGCCCGAAGTAAGAAAAGAACATAATAATAGTTTTTTACATATTCACGATTTGGGCACACTGGGCGTTTACTGCGTAGGTTGGGATTTAGAAGATATATTACTTTCTGGATTTAAGGGAGTAAGAGGTAAGATTGAATCTGCTCCAGCAAAGCATTTTAATGTGGCCCTTTTACAAGTGGTAAATTATATTTATACTTTGCAAGGAGAATCAGCTGGAGCTCAAGCACTTTCAAATTTTGATACCTTGCTTGCCCCTTTTATAAGATATGATGATTTATCTTATAAAGAAGCAAAACAATGTATGCAGGAGTTTTTATATAATATGAATGTTCCGACCAGGGTTGGATTTCAGAGTCCATTTTCAAATGTAACTATGGATTTAAAGGTTCCTGCCTATCTAAAAGATCAATCCGTTATAATAGGGGGAGAGCCCCAAGACGAAACATACGGCGAATTTCAAAAAGAAATTGATATGTTTAATAGAATTTTTGCAGAATTAATGCTTGAGGGAGATGCTAAAGATAGACCATTTACTTTTCCAATTCCAACTTATAATATAACTAAAGATTTTGAATGGGATAATAAAATCCTAGATCCTTTATGGGAGATGACTTCTAAATATGGTACGCCTTATTTTTCTAATTTTATAAATTCTGATATGAAGCCAGAAGATGCTCGATCTATGTGTCCAATAGCTGGAGATGAAAAAGTCCTTATTAAATCTTCAAGAGGTAGAGGTTTAGAATATTCTAAAATCAGAAATGTTTATGAAGGTAATGGTAATAATAAAGATTATGAAATTTTTAGTGATGGTAAGTTTGTTAAAGGAAAGTTTAACAAATTTGAAAACCAAGAAATGATTAAAGTTATTTTAAGTAATGGTCATGAATTAAGAATGACAAAAGAACATTTAAATTTTGTTATAGAGAAGAAAGGAGGAGAGTTAAAAGAATTAAAAGGAAAAGAATTAAAACAGGGAATGTATTTACCTTACTCTCTTAAAGCTTATAAAGGAGAAGGCGGTAAAAAAGATCTTGGGTTTTTTGTTGGAGCTTATGCAGGAGATGGGTCGTTTGATAGCGGAACGGTTGTTTTTTCTTTAAATCAAAATCAGAAAAAAGTAATTAAAAAATTACAAAATATTGCTCAAAAATATTTTGGAGCTCATTATTCTACTTCCCAAAATAATAAATTATTTACTCTTAAAATTCATTCAAGAGCAGCGGTTGGAATTTGTAAAGATTATGTTAAAGGTAAAAAAAGAAATAAGCACTATCGGGCTCGTTTATATACTACTAGCAAAGAATTTAGAAAAGGTGTTATAGATGGGCATTATGCCACTGATGGGGGGAATAGGCATAGAATTTATACTTCATCAAAAAAGATGGTAGAATCTCTTAATATGCTTGGAGCAAGTTTAGGGACCACTACTAGTGTTTACAAAGATGATAGAGAGGGGCGATTAGGAGAAGAGTCAAATTATGCTGTTTTAATTTATCAGTTAAATAGAAAAAGTTATGGTAAATTTTGGTTTAAAAAAGATGATAAATTATGGGTTAAAATTAAATTAATAAAAAATATTTCTAATAAAACAGCTTATTGTTTTGAGGTTAAAAATGGCGAGCCAATGTTTACAGTAGGTACTACTGGAGTTTTAACTCATAATTGTCGACTTAGATTAGACAACAAAGAACTTAGAAAAAGAGGGGGTGGTCTTTTTGGCTCAAATCCTTTAACAGGTTCAATTGGAGTTGTTACTTTGAATATGCCACGAATTGCTTATTTGTCTGATAATGAAGATCAGTTTTTTAATAGGGTTGAAGATTTGATGGAAAAAGCTAAAAAAAGTTTATTAATTAAAAGAAAAGTTTTAGAAGATTTAACTAAAAAAGGTCTTTACCCTTATTCCAAATTTTATTTAAGAAAAGTAAAAGAGTCACAAGGTGAATATTGGAAAAATCATTTTTCAACCATTGGTTTAATAGGTGCTAATGATGCTTTGCTTAATTTAAAAGATACTAATATTGGTACTAAAGAGGGGTCTAAGTTTGCTGAAAAAGTACTGGAATTTATGAGAGATAAATTATCTGATTTTCAAAAAGAAACTGGAGATATATTCAATTTAGAAGCTACTCCGGCTGAGGGTTCGAGCTATCGTTTAGCTCGTAATGATAAAAAGGAATTTGATGATATTAAAATTTATAATATCGATGTTTTAGGAAAAGAAGAGCCAGTTTATACTAATTCAACTCAATTACCCTTTGGTTTAACAGAAGATATTTTTGAAGCTTTAGACCTACAAGATCCACTTCAGACAAAATATACGGGAGGCACTGTTTTTCACAC
>Ga0102934_1003555_pt1 | contig 10613 bp, 8 predicted proteins | sample SalPonR2_A_D1_MG_FD_78175 | JGI IMG/M metagenome (GOLD analysis project Ga0102934, IMG submission 78175) | Salt pond soil microbial communities from South San Francisco under conditions of wetland restoration - Salt Pond MetaG R2_A_D1_MG | ecosystem: Environmental > Aquatic > Marine > Intertidal...
ACAGATCGAGCGTTCGCCCGAGGCGTTCAATGTCCGTATGCTCAAGGCCGAGCTTCTGGAGAAGGACCGCGATTTTGAGGGCGCCATCGCGATCTATGAGGCGCTTTACGAGGAAAACAGCAACAACATTGTCGTTGCCAACAATCTTGCCAGCCTGATCAGCACCCACCGCAACGACGACGAAAGTCTTGAGCGTGCCTATGCCGTTGCCCGTCGTCTTCGTGGAATCGAAGTGCCGCCATTGCAGGATACCTATGGCTGGATCGCCTTCCGCAGGGGCGACTTGAACGAGGCGCTCACGCATCTGGAACCGGCGGCCGAGGGCCTGCCCACGGATCCGCTCGTGCAATATCACTTGGGCCGCACCTATCTGGAGCTTGATCGTCTGGAAGACGCGCGTGAGACCTTGCAAAAGGCGATCGAACTGTCGGGCGACAATCCGCTGCCACAGATCCGAGAGGCCCGTGAGCTGCTGAAGACCATTCAGGACGGCGAGGGAGGCTCGGGCTCCGCAGAATGAGTGGCGGCGGGATCCGGTCGTTCAACCACCAAAATCTTGACAACGGGAGGCCCTTCGGCGGCCAGTCGTTGCTGTCGAGTTTACTTCGGTACTCGCGAGGTCATGCGCGCGTGTTGTGTTTGCCCTGATCCAGGGTGACGCCTGATATATATCGCTATTTTGGAATGCAGCCTGCCCCCGCAAAGCGAACTGGCCCGTTGCGTACTGTACTTGAACAACGGACCCGGATGGCGTGTTTGCTCATCAAGAACCAAAGAATTGGGGGGCCGAAAGGCCCCCCAATGCGATCAGTCAAAACGTTGGTATTCGGTTCAGGCTGCTTTCTTCTTGCGGCGCGCCACGGCGAACCCACCAAGAGCGGTCAGCAGAAGAACACCACCTGCCGGCAGCGGAACGATCGAGATCCGGACGACCATGTCGTCGAAATCCGTGTCGCCCCGACCGTCACCGAAGAAGGCGATGACGTTCTTCGAGTTTTCCTGGAAGAATGCCATGGAAAGGCCGGCGTAGGTCTGACTTGCGGTGTTGTTCTCGATCGTGCCCAGGCTGTCTCCATCCCGGTCGAAGGTTTCAAAGACCAGTTCGACCCAATCGGGATCATCATTCGTGCGGAAGAAGCTGCCGGCCAGATCATTGTTGGTGATCGACCCCGTGCCGTAGTTCATGGCGACGTTGGTCGCGTTCGCTTCCTTGCCCAGGAAGGTGACCTGGATGATGGAATCGTCGCTCAATTTGAGGCCGTTGCTTCCGTCGAAATCCGTGAAGCCGTCGCCGAATGCCAGAACGGAATCGCCGTTTCCGACACTGGGTGCGGTAATTCCCGCCCCATAATTCGGATCATGCGGATCGTCGGATCCCAGTACGAACGACGTACCACCGCTAATCGACAATGATGCAGCTGCAGCGGCCGAAACCATCATGACCGATGCGATAGCTGCGCTAATTGCAACTCTAAATTTCATTTCAATCTCCTATATCCATAAACTGGCAACGAACTCCCCCCAGCGGGTTTTTCAGCTACCCAGTTCTGCGAATAAAATTACATCAATCAGCGTTCAAAAAAAAGCCTTCTAATCGCCACATTCGTTAATCAAGCCCAATCTGGCGCGGAATCGGGCAGATGCCATCGTTCGAATTTCCGGCGCCCAGGCGATAACGCTCTGACTGTTTCTCCACGGGCGGTATTGCATGATATAAGCAGTGATTGTTGACAGATTTGAGTGGGAACAAGGAGTAATGTCAGCGTGTAAAGCGCCGATTCGCTGCTGCGAACAGGCTTTGACGGCTGAGCTTTGACTGATGTGAGCGGAAAGGCGAGCTACAGACTGTGATTCGTTCTCTGGTCTGTGCCCGTGTCTTTGCCGAGCATGCCAGCCTCTTCGAGGATATCGCAGATGAGTGCCCGAAGCATTACGAGAAGCAGCGAACCCACCCCTGCAGCAATATAAAGCGCCAGTGCCACCCATACGGACGCGCCAGCGACCAATGACGCAATCGATGCGATCATTCCGGTGGCTGCAGCTATCAGGATAAAGGCGGGCATCAATGCGGGTTCCTTACGGCTCGGCTGCAATCTGTTGATCGCGTCGCGATATGACGCTTCCTAACGAGTATGAACAGACGAATCTTACCGATCTTTGGCCGAAAAGTGGCACAAAAAAGATCAACCTTTCGTTAACCCGCCTCAATTGTGGCAACAGAGAGACCACGGGCGCAGCTTGTTGCATTGGTGGCACGGCTTGCGTACCGTTTGCCTGTTTCCGTGGCAAAATCCGAGAATTCCCTTCCGAAACCAGCTTCTAGCGCGTAGTTTCCCGAAAAGCCAATTTAACGTCATCATATTCGAGAGTCCGGCATGAAACGTATTATCACCCTATTCGCCGCTCTGCTCATGGCACCGCTGATGAGCCTTACCGCAAACGCTCAGGACAGCTACCGGATCAAACCGGGCGATGTCGTGCGCGTCGAGGTTCTTGAGGATTCAAGCATCAACCGGGATACGCTTGTGCTGCCCGATGGCCGCATCTCGCTTCCGCTGGCCGGAACCGTGACGGCTGGCGGTCGCACGATCGAGCAAGTCCGCAGCGAAGTCACCAGCAAGCTGGCTCCGAACTTCGCAGCCGACCCGACGGTGTTCGTGACCCTCAGCAGCCTTGCAGCACCCAGGGCATCGAGCGTTGCGGCGGCCACGCCGACAGACACGATCTACGTTCTGGGCGAAGTCGCCAGCCCCGGCGCCGTCAAGCTGGAACAAGGCACGACCCTGTTGCAGGCACTTGCAGCGGTTGGCGGGTTCTCGAAATTCGCAGCCACCAAACGTATTCAACTGCGTCGCACTGACAAGTCGCGCACCGAGCGGATTTACAACGTCAACTATGACGCAATTCTTCAAGGCAAGACCAGCATCGGCACCACGATCCTCGCTTCGGGCGACGTGATCATCGTGCCGCAAAGACGACTCTTTGAATAACCCTGTTTTCGAGGGGGCAGTGTTGAAAAAAACGAGATTAGTCCAGGCCGTGGTCTCAGGCGGACTTGCCTGTGCCGTTGTGCCCGCGGTTGCGCAGGATGCGGCGACCGGGATGCGCGTTATATTGGGCGTCGATCAGGAGTTCGAGGCCGGGGATAACCTGGCGCTTGAGAACCCTGAGGAGGGTTCGACCGCGCTGTCCACGACCACGCTTTCGTTGAATATCCTGTCGGAAACCAGCACCCAGTCGCTCGCCTTCGGCGTTGCGGGAAAGTTGCGTTTCGGCGAGATCCCGAGCGGCAGCGATATCAGCACCGGCTTTGTCGAACCGAGCGTTAACTTGAGTTATGCGCGAGAGGGCGCCAATGCGCGATTGTCGGTAACGGGTAGTTACAGAGAAACCGACGCGGCTTTCTTCGAGCCCCTTTCAAGTTTTGCTGATGAAACCGGCCAGATCGTGCTGCCTTCGAATTTCGAGGATCAGCGCAATACCGGGACACGGCAGGTCTACGATTTCAGCACGCAGTTTGAAACCGGGATAGACTCGCCCTTGGGCTTCGTCTTTGACGCCAGTGTTGGCGGGGTCACGTATTCAGATGGTGCTGGGGCCACAAATGACGACTCGTACCGTTACGCTTACGGGATCGAATCCCGGTTGCGCCTTTCGCCGGTCTCGACCGCTTTTGTCGGTTATGATTTCAGTCATTACGAAGCCGAAGATATCGCAGATACAGAGCGTGATACCGATGTCGTTGAAGTCGGCATTGTGCAGCAACTTTCGGAGCGCGCCTCGCTTGAGGCTGCGATCGGGTATAGCGAGACCGACGAGGAGGAGTTCGGCATCACCAACAAGGAAGACGGCCTGACCGGTCGTGTTGTCTATGACCTGGAGATGCCGAACGGTTCGCTCAATACGTCCTACCGGGTCACACGCGATCAGAACGGCGCCCGCCAGTTCGTTCGCGTGGGCCGCGCGCTGGATCTGCCGCTTGGCGCCCTCAGCTTCAACATCGGCGCGACGCAGAAGGAAAGCGGGGATCCCAAGCTGATCGGTGGAATCAACTGGCAGCGTGATCTGCCCACCGGTCGTATCACCTTGAGTGCGACCCGCGACGTTTCGATTAATGAAGACGATGATGAACGCATCACCACGACCGCGAATTTCGGATATGTATATGAAATCAATGCCGTTTCAAGCCTTGGTTTCGATGCTTCCTTTGGCCTCTCGGAAGACGAGGCAACGTCGAACGACACCCGGCGCACGGATTTGACCGCCAGCTACAATTACGCCCTGACACCCGATTGGTCGCTCAGGACCGGCGTCGCCTATCGTGTTCGCGATGAGGACCTCATCGGCACTTCGGACTCCACGTCGGTCTTTGTGCGCATCGGGCGCGACTTCTCCCTTTTCCGGTGACACGCGCGAACCGCGCCAGTCGGGCACAGGGGTAATGACGCCCCGCGACTTGCCATCGCCGACGCAACCTGATTATCGGTTGGCATGATGCGCATCCTTTCCCATATGGGCCGTTGGCCATTGGCGCTTGTGCTGCTGATCCTGCCCTGTGTCTGTGTCGAGCTGGCGCTGCAAGGGGCGGATCAAGGTCTCTGGGGCGCCCCGCGCTGGCGTGCCCTGGCTTACCAGTTCGGCGCCTTCTGGCCCGGCCTTTTGTCAGGCTGGAGACCGAATTTCGGCGCGCAGCCCTGGCTGATGTTCATCTCATATGCGTTCCTGCATGGCGGGCTGGTGCATTTGCTCGTCAACATGATCACGCTCGCATCTCTTGGCGGCGCAGTGATCGCCCAAGTTGGGCAGGGACGTTTCCTGGTGATCTACGCCGGGGCCAGCATTCTGGGTGGTGCAGCCTTTGCGTTGCTGGCCTCCAGCGGGTTTCGTCCGATGGTGGGTGCGTCGGGCGCGCTTTTCGGGCTGGCTGGCGCGCTGATCGTCTGGAACAGTCTATTTACCATTCGCCAGCGTCCCGGTTTCACACGGGCGGCCGCGGCGATTGCCTGGCCGCTGGCAATTCTGACCGTGCTCAACATCCTGATGTATGTCGGAACCGATGGCGCGGTCGCGTGGGAGACACATCTCGGCGGGTTCCTGGCCGGTGCCGCGATCGCGCTTCCGATGTCCCCGCGCGCAAGTGGCTGACGCATGTAGCGAAAACGCCGCTTGCTCTATTCGTTTGCCGGCGCGATCAGCCCGGCGGCTGCACTTGCGACGTCAGCGCGGGTAACAAGGCCTGAATCGTCCACGACCGCGTTGTGCCCCACGCCAAGTGCGACGCGCAGATCGATATAGGCCGAAGCAAGATCCCGCAGCGTGCGCGCCAGCGTGAAACGGGCTGACGACAGCGAGCGCTCCCGGTCGATCACATCAAGGACCGTGGCATCGCCACCCTCCATGACCAAGCGCCGTGACAGGTTCAGCGACCGTTCGTTGAGACTGACAAGTTCGCGTGCGGAGCCGACCGATTGTCTGGCCGCCTGAAGCGCGGCCAAAGCGTTCTCAACCTCCTCTACCGCAGCCAGAACAGCCTTACGCCATTGCAGATAGGCTTGCTGTGCGCGCGACTCGGCAGCATCTTCTGAGGCAGCGAGGGCAGGTTGCGAGAAGACCGGAACGGTCAGTCCGGCGACAATGCTCTCGTTCCAGGACCCGCTCTTGAGTGGTGCCGTGACCAGTCCGCTCAGAGTCAGGCTAGGATAGCGGGAGGCTTGCGCCACGCCCATATCCGATACCGCAGCGGCATAGCGCCGCTCGGCGACGCGGATGTCGGGCCGGGCGCGCAACAGGTCCGCCGGAACGCCGACATCTCCGCCACCCAGCGGGCGCGGCTGCTGACCCTTGTAGCCCAGGTCGATGCCAAGTTGCCCCACCGGTTGGCCAAGAAGAGTTGAAATGCGATTGCGCTGCCGGATGATCTCGGCCTGAATGCCGGGCATTTCGGCCTGCGTTTCCGATACCAGAGCGCGTGCTCGCAATACGTCAAGCTGTGTTGCAGCACCAGCCTCAAGCTGGGTTTGAAGGTCGCGCAGGGTGCGCCGCCGCGACGTTAGGTCCTGCTGGCGGGTTTCGTAGCTGCGCTGCAAAAAGCGCATCTGCACATAAGTCTTGCTCAGCTCGGACAATAGCAGGCGGCGGGCTTCGCCCTCGCCCAGCCGGGCGGCTTCAAGCCGTTGGCGCGCCGCGCGGCTGGCCCATTGGGTTCGCCCTGCCAGCCCGATTTCGGCCTCCAGTTCCACCGAGCCCGTATTCGGGACATTGGTATTGCCGCGCCCCGTGATCGAGCCATCACCTCTGGGGGTGACACTGTCGCGTCGCAGCAATGCCTCGGCTTCGTCAACCCTTTCACGCGCCTCGGCGACGCTCAGGTTGCCCTGCATGCCCGCGCCGATCAGCTGATTGAGAACCGGATCATCAAAATCGCGCCACCAATAGAGATCGCTGCTGCTGGCCTTGCTGACCGGCGCCAACAGCGAATAGCGGTCGGGTAGCTCCATTTCGGGATGCTTGTAGAGCGGGCCGACCGTGCAGGCCGACAAAAACAGCCCCGCGCAAACGGATAGAAAAATACGCATTGAAATATGCTCGTTCTCTGCCTCATGGGCCCTTATCCGCACGTGTTTTCACGTGTCATTATCGGCCCTCTACAGAACCTTAGCAGAATCCGGTCAAATTTTCCACAGTCCCGAAGATCAGTTATATGTTCGGTTTGACTGTTGCGCTTTTGCGTCACGCCAGGACACGCTTATTCCCGGAACGCCCGGTTGAAGAACCCTGCCATTGGCTCGACCAGATAGACGAGTGGAGAGCGCGCGCCGGTCTGAATGAAGGACTGCACCGGCATTCCGGGCAGCAGGCTGTGACCTCGGAGCTTTTCGATTTCGTCGCTGTTTGGCAGGATCTCGACCGAATAGTAGGGCTGGCCGGTCGCTTGGTCCTGCAAGGCATCGGCCGAGATGCGCTGCACCTGGCCCTTGAGCTCGGGAATCTTTCGTTGATCGAAGGCCGAGAACTGCAGCGAAGCCTCCTGCCCGGCATAGACCTCGTCAATATTGATCGTGTCGACGCGGGCCGACACCACAAGTGGCTGGTCCTGTGGAACGATATACATCAACGGCTCGGCGGCCTGCACCACAGATTGCACCGCAAAGACCTGAAGTCCGTAAACGATACCATCCACCGGTGCACGGATGTCGAGCCGCGATATCGTGTCGTGCAGGCTGTTGCGGCGCGCGATCAGTTCGATCTCGCGGAACTCCAGATCGCGCAGGCGTGAGACGGCATTCTCGCGACGTTGCGTCTTGAGTTGCAACAGAGCAATGCCATTGCTTGCCTTCTGTCCACGCAGTTCCGCCATCTCTGCCTCGATCCGCCCGACCTGTCCCTTCAGCCCGGCAAGTTCACGCATCAGGTCGCTGACTCTCGCGGCGCGAGTCAGGTTCTGGGTGAGCAGTTCGCGTTCGGAAACAAGATCGGTCTCCACCAGCGCGACTTGCTCATTGAGCGCATCAAGTTGCGCTTTCAGCCCGCCGATCCGGTTCTCGATCTGATGGTTCTGCTCATTCAGCAGGCTGACTTCCTGCTCCAGCGATTCCTTGCGCGACTGGAACAGTGTCCGCTCGCCTTTCATGAGCCTTGCGATGGCGGGGGCGTCCTTGGCGGCGGCGACCAGACCGGGGTCGAACGCGATCACCTCGGCATCGTCGCGCTCGGTCTGAAGGCGCGATTTGCGCACCGACAATTCACGCAGCTGGCCTTCGATGATGCTCAACTCATTGCGCTGGCGGCGGCCATCGAGTCGGATCAGGACGTCACCCTTTTCGATCCGGTCACTGTCTTTGACCAGTATTTCACCCACGACGCCGCCTTCGGGGTGCTGGATGACCTGCCGATTTGATTCGACAGTCACCTGGCCCGGTGCCACGACGGCACCCGAGAGCTCTGCACGCACTGCCCAGAAACCCAGCCCGCCGACCAATGCGATCAGTGCCATAATCCCCGCCATCAGCGGCAAGGTGCCGCTCCAGTTCGGGTCCTTGTCGTCGGGGGTTTCGCTCACATCGCCACCTTGTTGGATGTTGCGGTTGCCAGGCGCGGCTTGCGCGGGTCCATGACGGTCTTTTCAAGCACCTCGTCGCGCGGCCCGAAGGCCAGCATGTTGCCCTTGTCCAATACCATCAGCAGATCGCATTCGGCGATCGCGGTGGGACGGTGAGTCATGACGATCACCGACTTGTTCTTTTCCTTGAAGCTTTTCACTGTCTGGTTCAGCGCGTCCGAGCCTTCGGCATCCAGCATCGAGTTCGGCTCATCGAGGATCAGTAACACCGGCTCACCGTAAAGCGCGCGGGCCAGGGCGATGCGTTGCCGCTGCCCGCCCGACAGCATGTTCTCGTTGCCATCAAGGTAAGTGTCATAGCCATTGGGCAATTGCATGATCATGTCATGTGCATTCGCCTGTTTCGCAGCGGCGACCACGCCTTTTGCATCAACGTCGAGCGTCATGCGCCGGATATTCTCGGCGATGGTGCCGCCGAACAGGCTGACGGTTTGTGGCAGGTAGCCGATATGAGCCCCCAGATGCATGGGGTCGTATTGATCCAGAGTCGCCCCGCCCAGACGCACCTCGCCCGCAGCCGGGGGCCAGTAGCCGGACAGCACCCGCGCCAGAGTCGATTTGCCCGAGCCGCTTTTGCCGATCACGCCAAGCGCCTGGCCCGGCTCAAGCAGGAAATTGACGTTGCGTACCGTGGGCCGTTTCGCCCCTGGTGGGACGATGGTCAGGGCCGACGCGCGCAGACGCGCCTCGGGCACCGGCAGTTCGGTGCGCTCTTCCTGAAAGGGCACCGATGCAAGAAATTTCTCAAGCGTCTTCCAGCCCGCGCGCGCGCGCTGCAAGACAGGCCAGTGGCTCATGGCCTGTTCAACGGGGGCCAGCGCACGACCCAGAAGGATCGAACCGGCGATCATCGAGCCGGGCGTCAACTCTCCCTGGATCACGAAATAGGCGCCAAGGCCAAGGATCGCGGATTGCAGGAACAGCCGGAATGCCTTGGTGAGCGATGTGAAGACGCCGGTCCAGTCATTGGCCCGGATGGTCTGTTCCAGTGCCAGGTTCCGCAGTCTCTTGTAGCGCGTTTGCAGGCTGTCACCGAGCCCCTGGCTCAGCGCGACCTCGCTGGCTTCCTGCGCGTGTTCGGCAAAGGAATGCGCCCGCTGCGTCGCGATCTGCGACATGCGCACGCGATGCGCTGTCACGGTTTGGTTGAGCAGCGCCAGCACCACGATAATCAGCCCGCCGGCAACCGAAACCCAGCCCAGCACCGGGTGGAAGATAAAGATCGCCGCGATGAAGATGGGCGTCCAGGGCATGTCCATGATGGCTAGCAGAACAGGCGAGACGAACAGGTTCTGCAGCGAGTCGAGATCGCGAAGCGCGGCGTTGCAGACAGGGCGGTCATGCGGGTTCTTCGAGCGTTGCAGAGTCGCATTGAACAGGCGCGCATCGAGGACACTCTGAAACCGCGCACCGATCCGCGCCATCACGCGCCCACGTGCATATTCCAGCACCGCCATCAGCGCGTAAAGCATCGTGACCAGAAGCGAAAGCGCAACGAGCGTTTCGACCGATTTGGATGCAAGCACCCGGTCATAGACCTGCAGCATGTAAAGCGTGCCGGTCAGCATGAGAAGATTGACGAAGATCGAGAACAAGAAGGCCCAGAATAATAGCACGCGTCCCTTGCCGCGCGCGGCGCGCAACTCCTGAATCCCCGGCCTTTCGACACTTGACATAATTGCCCTGACGCCTGTGCTATTTCATTTTATTAAAACTCGGATACTAAATGCAGCTAAAACAGAAACAGTTTCCAAACCTGTATACGCTTTTCCGAAGCAAGTTTCCAATTCGGGATCAACAAAATCCCGCTGCTTTTCGCACAGACAGCCGCATCGTTACCCCTTGCCCGTGGGCGCGAACCGCTTAATGGTTATGCAATGGCCCGTTTTCGTGCTTTCATCAACCGCTTTGACCCGCGCAAACCCCGTTTTGTCGCACCGATTACGCCTGATCGGCCATTTGTTGCCATTGGTGACATCCACGGACGGCTGGATCTTCTGGAGGCCTTGCTTGCAAAGCTGGAGACTGAGGCGCCCAAGCTGCCACTGGTCTTTCTTGGCGACTACATTGACCGCGGACCCGACAGTGCCGGAGTTCTGGGACAGCTGATGGCACTTGAACAGGAGGGCATCCGTGACGTGGTGTGCCTCATGGGCAACCACGAGGCGATGATGCTTGCATTTCTGGATATGCCGGGGGCCAAGTGGCCGCTCTGGACCCGGAATGGCGGCACCGCGACCTTGCGCAGCTTCGGCCTCGACCCCGACAGCGGCACGCCCGCCGAAACCCGCGACCGTCTGCGTGACAGTGCAGGTCTTGCCCTGCTCGAATGGATCGACCAGCGCCCCCTGCTCTGGCAAAGCGGAAATGTCGTGACCAGCCATGCAGGCGGCGATCCGACCCGGACGCTCGAACCACATCGCGGGCATGGGCTGTTATGGGGGCACCCCAAAATCTTCAGCACACCCAGACAGGACGGACTGTGGATGGTGCA
>Ga0102934_1003557_pt1 | contig 10611 bp, 13 predicted proteins | sample SalPonR2_A_D1_MG_FD_78175 | JGI IMG/M metagenome (GOLD analysis project Ga0102934, IMG submission 78175) | Salt pond soil microbial communities from South San Francisco under conditions of wetland restoration - Salt Pond MetaG R2_A_D1_MG | ecosystem: Environmental > Aquatic > Marine > Intertidal...
AATACAATGCGACCTTTTACTGACAAACTCAAAATTTCCCGGGAAAAATTATCCTACATTGTTGATTCAACGGCTGCTCCTATTGCCAATCTTGCACCTATTAGTACTTGGGCGGTATTCAAAATGAGTCTTCTGATTGAGCCTTATGAAATGGCTGGTATTACAGAAAGTCCTTATATCACTTTTTTGAAATCAATCCCCTACAGTTTTTATGGGATTTTTTCACTGCTTCTACTCTATACTCTGGCTATTTTCAAACGCGATTTTGGTTCAATGCTAACAGCAGAAAAACGGGCATTAAACGAAGGTAAGGTTCTTCGTGATGGGGCCAAGCCGCTTATTGATGAGTCCCTACTTGAAGATCAGGACTTTGGCGATAAACCCAGCCATTGGGTTAACGCTATTTTACCAGTCTTTGCTGTTATTATCACAACTATTATTAGTCTTTATATCACTGGAAAAAATAATCTAGGTGTGGCCAACCCTTCTTTACGAAATATTATTGGGAATTCCGATTCTTTCTCAGCTCTGATGTGGGGAGCAGCGATTGGCTGTTTAACAGGTTTACTATTGACTGTCAGCCGTAAAATTTTGTCATTAAAGGATACAATCGAAGCCTGGTTATCAGGAATAAAATCAATGATATTAGCGGTTGTTATTCTAGTTTTAGCCTGGTCCTTAGGTAAAGTTACTCAGGATATGCATACTGCTCAATATATTATAAGCATTACTGAAGATATTATTTCTCCAGTAATTCTTCCTATCAGTATTTTTATTTTATCTTCTCTTGTGTCCTTTAGTACTGGTACAAGCTGGGGCACGATGTCAATTTTCGTTCCTCTTGTTGTTCCCTTAGCACTCTCAATGACAGATTCGATAAATTCGCCTATTTATCTGGCCAGTTTTGCAGCTATCCTCTCGGGATCCACACTTGGTGATCACTGCTCACCAATTTCGGATACAACTATTTTATCTTCAATGGCATCGGGTGCAGATCATATTGACCATGTAAAAACGCAAATTCCTTATGCTATTTTTGCAGGTTTAATTGCTATATTTTTTGGCTTTTTGCCGGCTGGTTTGCAAGTCTATAGCCCAATTACATTACTTTTAGGCTATGGCATTATTTTAATTGTAATTATTTTTTATGGTAAGAAATGGGAAACAATTAGAGAATCTTAATCAATTAGACAGAGGTATTTTTTAATCTTTTCCATTTTCCTTTTTACAAAAAAGAGGATGCCCTGTCCATATCCTGCCTCTTCTACAATTCGCACAAATTTATTTTCCAGAAACTCAAATATCTCATCACTACTGGTGAAATTGGTCGTATCAATATTATTTACAGTGCGAGAAAATGTTTTAACAGCGTTGATCTCATCCTTCAGTGTAACCCGGTTTTCTTTGAATACATAATCAGTTATTCGATCTTCATTGAATTTTTGCTCATTGATCTCAAGCAAACGTTCAATATCAACGGTCAAGTCTTCTAGTTCAATAAGAATAAGATCACAACATCTTTTTAAATTATCACTCATACAAGACTCCCTCCCTATTTTCTTAAATTAATCTATAAAATAAAAAAAGGTGGCACACATTAATGCACCACCTTAATAAATTTAAGAGTCTCGTCTTATTATGTAGTGAGCAAACTTACTTGTTCAAACGGAAAAATACCGGAATTGAAATCCAGACACCAACTTTTCTATCGCGTTGCATAGCAGGTTTAAACTTGGTTCTCTTGATTGCATTAATTGCTGCTTCATTCAAACCTGTATTTGGAATACCTTGATCAACTTCACATTCCTGCACATCACCATTTTTATCTATGAAAGCCCGGATTACTACTTTACCTTCGATACCGGCTTCTCTAGCGATTTCGGGATAAACAATATTCTGCTGGATAGCTCGAAATCCGCCAATTGGTTGTGGAGCCTCATCATAGGCGATGAATCTTCTTCGTCTTCCACTGGATTCATCTTCTTCCGGTGGTGGAGGAGGAGCACTCCACTCGTCTGCTTCGTAATTTTCAAAATCCTGCATATCAAAATCAAAGTCTTCGTTAGCCAGATCTTCGTCTTCAGATTCAACTGGAATTGTGGCTTTGGAAGGCGGTGCGGCAGATTCTATTTTTTGTTCAGTTACTACAGATTCATCCTGTTTTATAAAAGATTTTTTCTGTTTGAGTTGAGATGCTTCTCTTTTAAATTTCGGAAAAGCCAGCAGAAAGCCAATTAAAAACACCAAACTAATGACGAGACTTACTCGCAATATAAATGGATACTTTAATTTTAAACTTACTTCTGGTTTTTTTCTAAGTATCATATATATAATCCCTATGTTGCTGTTCTTGATGAATAATTTATCTTTAGTGCGTCTGCTTTACGGAGCTCCCGGTGAACTTTATCAATGACTTCCATAGGAGTTTTATGGTCTGCTCGCACAGAGACTGTAAGCTGAGGATCGGCAACACGTTTTTTATACATTATATTTCTAATACTGGCTGGCTCTACAATTTTACCATCAATCGAGATCATGCCGGTTTTTGATATCCAAACTTGAGCCACATGAACTCTGGATTCTAATTTCTGGATCTGTTTTGCTTCAGGTAATGTAATCGGAAGACCTTCTGATTTTTTCAATACAGAAGATACCATAAAGAAGAAGATCAACATAAAAATAATATCGGGAAGTGACGCAGTAGGGATATCCGTTTTTCGTTCACTTTTTCTTTTTAATTTCATTATACCCCCTGTTATTGAGCGATAGAAATATTTTTAGCATTAACAGCTTTCAACTTGTCGAGCACGTCTATGTAATCCTGATATTTTGTTTTGGGGTGAGTCTTTAAGGAAAAAATCATTTTAGGCTTATTACTAAGAATCTGTCTCAATTCGCCAGCAAGATTTTGCATATCAACTTCTTTTTCATCTAGAAGGACCCTACCTTTAGGGTCAACCATGACATTGGTAATCTGTTCTTTGTAGATTTCTTTCTCCTGACCTTCTCCAGGCAGAATTATACCAATACCTTTATCCATATTAATAGTCGTTGAGACCATAAAAAATATCAGAATGAGAAAGGAAATATCAGCTAGTGAGCCCTGAGGGACTTCAACATCTTCCCTTTTTTTGTTTTTATCTACTAACATATTTAAGCTCTTTTTTAGTCAATTTTTTCAGTCAATTTGTCCATTAAATTGATAGTATTTTCTTCCATATCAACAATAATTTTATCGACACGGGAGGTAAATAGATTATAGAAAACCTGAGTAATAATACCTACGATCAGACCAAACAGAGTTGTTAAAAGAGCCTGAGAGATACCACCAGCAACAACAGCCGGAGAAATATTATTTGCTGCTTCAATGTCCTGGAAGGCTTTTACCATACCAGCAACTGTTCCAGCAAACCCTAACATAGGTGCAACTGCAATGATCATCGACAGCCAGACCATACCTCTTTCAAGGAAAGCCATTTCAACTGTTCCTGCATCGGAAATTGCTTTTTCAACTGAATTTATACCATATTTAGTTCTTGATAGACCTGCATGGAAAATTTCAGAGACAGCACCAGGTGTGTTTTCACAAACCTCAAGTGCTTTTTGGACGCCGCCTTCTTCTAGAGCCTCATTTACTTTCGGGATAAACTTTTTTGTAGACAGGGAAGATTTTGTAAGTGTGTAAATTCTCTCCAGTACAAGGACTAAAGCGAAAACCAAAAGACCTAAAATTGGCCACATGAAAGGTCCGCCTTCATTAAATAATTCAATCATTTGTGAGTTTCCTCCTTTTTTCACTTTTCAACATTCTCAACTAATAACTTTAAGACCATATAATTTAAATATCAACAATAATTATTACAACAATTATTTTTTATTCAGATTACTATCAATTAAGCGCCGGGCCTCTGACAATTTATCAAGAGCAAAATTAATCCTATAGTCATATTTTTGCACAATTTTATAGTATTGATCATATCCCCAGAAATTTCGGGCGACTTCAGCTTTTATCCGATTCTTGATAAAATCTTTATCAGCATCAATCCTATTTACATCAATGCTATCGCTGATTTCTTTTTTTACCATATTTTTAAATTCTATATATTTTTTATCGGAAATTTGAAAATCCTGGATGAATTGCCGCTGGTCTTCTTTCAGTTCTTGATTTTCAGAAGCGTAGCGTGTACCAAAATTGAATACAAAACGACTCGGATGTCTCAAAACCGTTGCCGTGGTTTCATTCAAATCTAGGGTGTCTTCTACATGATAATCAGGAGTAATTCCTCCTCCGCCATATACAGTCCTTCCACCATCGGTCATATATTTATGCTTATGTAATAGAGTATCGCGCTCATCCATGACAGAATCCCTATTTTCAAAGGCAAAGGTTTCATAATAGTCATTTAAATCACCATTATAAGGCCGTTGAATCAACCTTCCCGATGGAGTGTAATAGCGGGCAACAGTAATTCTAACTGCTGACCCGTCTCTGAGTTTATACTGCCTTTGTACCAATCCCTTGCCAAAGCTTCTCTCACCTACAATTAAACCGCGATCCAGATCTTGAACTGCGCCGGCTATGATTTCACTTGCACTGGCCGAGCCTCTATTAATTAAAACGACAAGAGGTACTTCTTCATAGGGAAAGGCATCATTGGAATAATATTCACTGTTTGTCTCTGATTTTCTGCCCTTTGTGTATACCAATTTTTGATTTCCGGAAATAAAAAAGTCGGCAATTCCGACCGCCTGACCCAGCAGGCCGCCGCTATTATTTCTCAGATCAAAAACAAATTGTCTGGCTCCCTGGCTGTAAAGTTCTTTGAGCGCCTGCCTAACCTCCCTTTCTGAGGTTTCGGCAAATCTATTCAAATAAATATAACCCGTACTATCATTGATCATTATTGATGCGGAAACACTGTAAATTGGGATTTTGTCCCGGACGATAGTAACTTCAAAATCTTTATGGTTCTTACGTTGAATGGTTAGGTCAACTTTGGAGCCCTGGGGGCCTCGCAACTTCTTAAAGACTTCTTCTTGAGTTATGTTATGTGCGGATTCACCATCTATTTCTACAATCTTATCGCCAGCCTGTAAGCCAACTCTTTCAGCGGGAGAATTGGCAATTGGTGAAATCACAGTTATATAGCCATTTAAAATATCAAATTCTATTCCGATGCCTTCAAACTCGCCACGGAACTCTTCCTCTACTTTTTCCAGTTTTTTCTTTTTAATGTAGACTGAATGGGGATCCAGTTCCTCCATAATGCCATTGATCCCGCTGGTAATTATCTTGTCCCAGTCCGGCACTTCGACATAATTGGTATTAATTAAACTTATCACCTGATTTAGTATTTTCAATTTTAGATAGAGCTGATTAGCAGCCCGATAGACTCGAGATGAGAAAATACTTCCCAGAACAAGAAGACCAATTAAAACACTTATAAATATTTTCTTTTTATTCAAGATAATCCTAATTAAATAAATGTTTTACACTTAAACAAATGTTTTCCAGATATTCTTCATCTTTTTTTGTAAATGGGTTCAACTGGTGAGAATCAATATCAATTTGTGCTACGTATTTACCATCATTGAATACAGGAACCACAATCTCTGATTTGACATATAAACTGCATGACAAATAATTATTGAGTTTGCTTACATCGGAAACCACAATGTTTTCCTCTTTTTCAGCACTTTGCCCACAAACACCTTTCCCAAAAGGAATAACTTTATGATCAGTTGGTTCACCAGCAAAAGGGCCAAGCTCCAGAACCTGTTCAGGTTTATTAACAATATAGAACCCTACCCAGTCATAATGCTCTACGTTCTCCTGTAAAAAATCACAAACAGCCTGCAGATTATCTGAGTCTGCTTCATTTTCAGAAAATATTTTTGTGAAATCTGGTTCTGGTAATCTTGCCATTTTCACCTCATCAATTTAACAATAAAAATAATTTCAAGGAGTGGAAATTTAAACAATTCTATCAATAATTTAAAACCTAATGAAATTGGTTTGTTCCCTGATTATTCAAATAACTGTATCTGAATGGATAATTGTATTTTTGGGAATTACTGTGATTCCATCTTTTATTTCATAATAGTCACTTTCTTTATTTTCAGCATTATCCTTATTAACTATTTTAACATTGTCCCCTATGCGGGCGTTCTTATCTATTATAGCATTTTTGATTTGACAATTTTTGCCTATTCCAAGAGGAGGAATATCCTGATTTTGAATTTCATCATAATAATCCGCTCCCATCAGTACCACATTCTCCAGTACAGAACCTTTATCAACATATGATCGCAAACCTACTACAGTATTTTTCAATTCACACTGATTTATCTTGCCACCATCAGCCAGCAATGAGTTAGAAATTTTGGCATTATCAACACGAGAGCCAGGTAGAGAACGAGCTCTTGTATAAATAGGTGCTTCTTCATCATAAAATGAAAAGGGTGGCTTATGGCTAGCCAATTCCAGATTGGATTCAAAGAAAGCCTGGATCGTACCAATATCTTTCCAATATCCACTAAATTTATAGGCAAACACTCGATTGGATTGAATTACCAGAGGAATGATATCATGGCCAAAATCATGCTCGTGAATTGTGTTCAATTTATCTATTAAAATGTCGGTATTAAATAAATAAATTCCCATAGAAGCCAGAAAAGGTTTGTCATCAGGCAGTCCGGGAGATTTCAAGTCTTTTAATTCCTCTTTATCCGGTTTTTCTACAAATTTAATTATTCTACTATTTTCATCTGTTTTTAAAATTCCCAGAGATGTGGCCTCCTCAGCTGTGACCGGTTGCACTGAAATTGATATTTCCGACTTCTTCGAAAGATGAAAATCCCAGAATTTTTTATAATCCATCCGGTAGATATGATCTCCTGAAAGTACCAGTGAAAATTCTGCATTTGCATTGGTAATATAATTTAAATTTTGCCGGACAGCATCAGCAGTCCCCTGATACCAGTCCTTATTTTGGGCTGTTTGCTGGGCTGCCAGAATATCAACGAATCCTCCTGAAAATCTACCTAAATGGTAAGTGTCATAAATATGACGATGAAGAGAATGAGTATTAAATTGGGTTAAAACATATATTTTTTTAACATTACTATTCAGACAACTACTTAAAGTTATATCAATTATCCTGTATTTTCCAGCAATTGGTACTGCTGGCTTTGCTCTATATTTTGTTAATGGATACAAACGTGTTCCTTTCCCACCACCCAGTATAATTGCCAGTAATTGCTCATGAATCATGTTTCCCCCAATTCTCTTTTAATATTTATTTACCGAAATCAACAAATTATTGACGCTCATTTGTCCTTTCATCTTAATACTAAAATATAAAAAATTTCCCAATAAATAAATTGTTTTCTTTCAGTATTTGTAACCGATCTTAGTCTTAATAAAAATAAATAACCCAAGGAAGGCTTATGCTTTTTTTTGAGCTAATATTTTCAATTAGAAGAATTCTATATTTTGTCCCAAAAAATCCATTTATCAGCCCGGCCTTTCTCCCAAAGATTAATCCCGGCAATCTTCTAACCCAACTTTTATTTTCTCAAAAAATAATTCCAATACCACAACTTTTATTATTAATCCAAGATAGTTAACTTTAAGACCCGGAAAGATAGATAAGGGAGGTAAAAATGAGCCAGGTAAAAATAATTGAAGGCGATATAACTCAGCTTGATGTTGATAGCATCGTCAATGCTGCCAACAGCAGTTTGATGGGAGGAGGCGGAGTTGATGGCGCAATTCACCGTGCTGCAGGTCCTGAACTACTTGAAGAATGCAAAGAAATTCGCAGTGAGCAGTTACCACAGGGACTCCCCACCGGTCAGTCCATCATCACAAAAGGTTACAATCTTCCTGCAAAACACGTTATCCATACTGTGGGGCCGGTTTGGCAAGGCGGTGACAATGAAGAAGATGCGCTCCTTGAAGATTGCTACAAAAACAGTTTAAAATTAGCACGAACAAAAGGGCTAGCAAGCATTGCTTTTCCTGCCATTAGTACAGGTGTATATAATTTCCCACCTTGGCGAGCCTGCCACATTGCCTTTCAGTCAGTGAAGGACTTTGTTAGAAAAAAAGATAAGCCTAATGAAATTATTTTTGCTGTAATTGGTGAGAATATTGATATCTATAAAAACCATTACAGTCGATATTTTTAGTCTGTTTATATTTTACACAGAAATTTATAATGCATTTTTTATTTTGGAGAAGATATGAAAGGTTATGTGCAGGTTTATACAGGAGATGGCAAAGGCAAAACAACGGCAGCCCTAGGGCTTTCAATGCGGGCCGCTGGTGCAGGATTAAAAGTCTTTTTTGCTCAATTTGTTAAAGGGCAGACTTACAATGAAATTAAGATTATCAATAATAGCATTCCTAAAATTGAAATACAGCAATATGGCAGAGATTGCTTTATCAAAAAAGATCCTCAGCCGGAAGATATTCAGGTCGCTCGAAAAGGATTTAATGCGGCCCGTAAAAAAATCCAATCCAATCATTATGATTTAATTGTTCTTGATGAGCTTAATATAGCGATCTATTACAAACTTGTCACAGTTGAAGAAGTAATGGATCTGATAAAGGATAAACCTGAAAATTTAGAGATAGTTATTACAGGGCGCAAAGCTCCGCAGGAACTTATCGATGCTGCCGATCTGGTTACTGAAATGAAAGAGATAAAGCACTATTATAAATCCGGAGTTCAAGCCCGCCCGGGTATAGAATTCTAATTAATCGTAACCTGACATTTTGTCTAATTCAGTCAGGCTTAATAATTTTCTACTAGAGCCTATTTCCATTTATAACAAGAGACTATCAAAATTTAAATAGATAAAAAAATCTAACCAATCGGGAATTTTTTTCCGGTTTAAAATTTGGCCATGTATTTCTGACATGGCTATCGATCTCCTCGATAGATAAAAATATTAATATTCATCTAATAGATTTATATCTTTTATTTTCATTAATTTATCAACATATTATTTCAATCTGATACAATTCATATTTGTTAATGGTATATATTTTGCAGAACATTATATAGAATTGATTGCCCCCCTCCCCTCTAATATAGATGATAGCCCCTATTTCGCAAGAGATAGGGGCTTCTACTTTCCAACCTTCAAAGCTTTATTTATTATTCAAATATTTATTAACCTGCTGAACGGCTCCAGCTGCATTATCTGAATAATGAACGCCGATTGATTCAGCAAATTCAGCAGTTACTGGCGCTCCACCAACCATTAGGTAGGATTCAACTGCCTCAGCTTTTAATTCTTCAACAATATCTTTCATATTATTCATTGTTGTAGTTAGTAGGGCTGACAATCCAATGATATCCGGCTCTACTTCATGATATTTATCGATAAATTCATCGGACGAAACATTTGTCCCTAGATCAATTACCTCAAAACCAGCACCTTTAAACATTATGCTTACAATATTTTTCCCGATGTCATGCATATCGTCCTTTACAGTGCCAATTAATATTTTTCCTTTTTTCTTGACGCCAGTTTCGGCCAAAAGCGGCTCTAGCATTTCCAGGCCCTTCTGCATTGTGTTGGCAGAAAGCATCACCTCTGGAATAAACATCTCTCCTTTTTGGAATTTATCACCTACAATATTCATTCCGGCTATCATGCCTTCATTCAATATTTTTTCAGGAGAATTATTCTTACTAAGAGCCTCTTCCACGAGATCGAGGATTTCTTCTTCACTGGCATTCAGAACTACATTAGAAATTTTATCAAGCATTTTATCTCCATCACGATTATAAGCCTCAAAATTATTACACATATTGAATTATTCCAAAATATTCTTGGTTCACAATCATGGAAAACACATTAATTTAAATTTTATTTCTTCATACTTGTGGCTATTTCAGACACGAGAAAATTTCAGAGATTGAGATATTTTTAAATAATCACGTTTTATATTTTTGAAATTAACAAAATTTAGTTTATATTTTGGTGTTACGATTAATTAAAATGTGTTACTGATATGGCAAAAGATACTAAAAGATTTGGTGTTTCCCTATCTGCAGATATTCTTAAAAAATTTGATGAAAAAATTCAGAATGAAGGATATGATAATCGTTCTGAGGCGATTCGCGATCTTATCCGCGATTCATTTCTTGAGGACAAAATAGCCGATGATCGCGAAGTGGCCGGAACTCTGACAATTATTTTTGATCATGATGCAGCCGATCTTTCCCGGCAACTTGAAAAAATTCAGCACCACCACTATCAAAAAATCATATCCAAACTTCATATTCATCTCGATAAAACTCATTGCCTGGAAGTCATAGTTTTGAGAGGTAAAAGTAAAAAAATTCAGAATATTGCCAAACAAATAATAAGTCTGCGAGGAGTAAAGCACGGGAAATTGACTTTTTCCTATAGCGGACATCATTAATATAATGGGGGAATCAAAATGATTAAACGTACCATTTATTTTTTACTTGTGACCACTTTACTTTGTGGAACTATTTATGGTTCTACAGCCAAAACCGATACTTTAACGGTTTATAATCTAGACCCTGTTGTAGTTACAGGAAGTAGAATATCTATGTCAAAAAGTGA
>Ga0102934_1003558_pt1 | contig 10609 bp, 6 predicted proteins | sample SalPonR2_A_D1_MG_FD_78175 | JGI IMG/M metagenome (GOLD analysis project Ga0102934, IMG submission 78175) | Salt pond soil microbial communities from South San Francisco under conditions of wetland restoration - Salt Pond MetaG R2_A_D1_MG | ecosystem: Environmental > Aquatic > Marine > Intertidal...
AAAAACAAAAATTCATTTTAACATCTGACTTAAACAAAGTATTCTTAACCCCGAAATCTTATGAAATAGAAAAGGTTGTTGTAAAACCTTCGAAAAAAAGATTCAAAAAAACAGGAAAGTTCAAACCCAGGAAGATTGAACACTATTACAGTTGCGGCGCAAAACCCTGGATCGCTGCGAGATTTTATGAGTACGATTCGAACTTCGAGAAAACACCCTTTATAAGTCATCTTAAAATTATGACAAACAGTTATACCGATTCTGCTATTTTTGGTTTACGTTTGTTATCGGTGGACGAAAGTGGAAAACCTGGTGAGGATTTACTGGAAAAGCCCCTGCTTGTTAACCCGGAAAAAGGCAAAGGCATCACCCGGGTCGATTTATCAGAATTTAACCTTCGGATGCCAAAAGAAGGATTCTTCGTAGCAACAGAATTTTACGTGATTGACAGAAACTTATATGTAAGAGAGGTTTATTCAAGAAAAGAGGAAAAGAAAGTAGAAGTTGAAAATTATGGTCCATTGATTGGAAATATTCTGGAAAGGGATTATGAAAATTCATGGGTTTATGTTTACGGAGAATGGAGAAAACCTTTCAAAATAAACAGCCCAAAAAGAAAGTATAAGAATAAATACTGGAACCTGGCTGTTACCCTATTCCTTACGAACTAAGGCATATACAAAGCAAGAAATCAGGACCGTAACTTTTTAACGACTAAGATGTCAGATGTCTGTTAAGTCATTTTTTGCTTAACAAATTAAACAAACACTCAATAAGAAGGTCTATTTAAGTAAAGAAATCTATGAAAAAAGAGATTATGCGCAAACCCTTTCAGCAGGTGGCAAATGATTCTCATTTCACAGATGAACTGACATCCAAAGGTTTGAATCTGCTCTCCGACTTAACTTATAAAGAACCTATAAAACCCTTTAAAGACTACTACTTCACAATATTTTTTATCAAAAGGTTCAAAATTCATCCTTAAAATGGGGTCTTTGGTCAAAAACGGCCTTGAAATAAGGGTATTTCTGCTATCTTTGCCCGAAAGTACTTATATCCATGAACAAGTCTTCTGTAATACTCATTATAATTGCTTTTCAGCTATCCACACACATACAGGCACAGCCTGGTGATTACAAAAATTACGTGGTGGATGATGGCTTATTGAGTACCGAAGTTTTTCACGTATTGCAGGATCGCAAGGGATATGTATGGATTGCTACAGGCCAGGGGGTAAACAGGTTTGATGGTTATTCCTTCAGGAATTTTACGCAATTAAACGGACTGCCGGACAATACCGTACTTGAGTTGTTTGAAGATTATAAAGGCAGAATATGGTTTATATCTTTGTCAGGCAGGTTGTCGTGGTTTGAAAATGATTCGATCCATATTTATCCACACAACAAAACCATTTTCGACTACAACCAATCCAAACGACACCCAATCAAAAAAAGCTTTTATGTAGATTCTGCGGATAATGTCTTTATCAGCTTCTACAAGGCCAATCCAATTCGCATCGATTCCACAGGCAGGCTGCATGAATTAACCACTCCCGGAGAAGACGTATCTGTAGTAAAAATAGTAGATGAAAACAGGCTTATTTACAGCTGTATTAAGAAAAATTTCAGGGTTATCCTTCAGAATATCTTTGATAACAAACAGATTGACACCATAAATATAGAAGCAGGATTCAGAACTGTTGCCCATTTATACAGAAGCCACCTTCTGTACAGTTCTTTAAAAAAACTATTCCTTTTTAATAAAAACGGGCATGCTGAAACAGTTGGTTTTGATAACGACATTATCTGGTTATCTGAAGACAAACAAGGATTGCTATGGGTGGGCTTTATAAACGATGGTGTAAAAGCCTACCAAAACCTTAATTTCAAAGAACCGGTTTTTCACTTTTTCCAGGGAGAGGATGTCTCATCTGTAACAAGAGACAAAGCAGGAGGATATTGGTTTACCACTTTAAACAATGGCTTAAACTACATTCCTTCCCTGGCATTCAAATCGATTATTCCGAAGAACAGTCCAGGCGATCATTCGGTCTCCCATTTAGCTGTAAAAGACAACAAACTATGGTTTACCGGCGGCTATGGTAACTATTATACCTACGATTTACACCAACTTAAAAAAAAGACCTACACCCAAAATTCCAATGGTACTTCTTCCAGATTGTTAAAATTCCTCGGTGACAGTTTAATCATAAGCGATCTGAAAGAAGGAACTTTCCTTATTCAGAATAATCAAACAGAACAATTATCTGATAAGTTTGCTTCAGAATTGATAAAGAAAAGAAATGAAAATATTATTCTTTTTTACAGAAGTACAATCGAGTTTTTAAAGGAAGAAAAATTTCTTCTTAATGAAAACAAGCCTTTTTTCGATATTTACACCGTTATCAATTACAACAAAGATACCATCTGGCTGGGAACCGACGGCGGACTTTTTCAGTTTTCTTTAATAACCAACAAACTTACAAAGCTAACACATCACAAACTCTTCAATAACCGTGTAAATACGCTAGTAAAAGACAAGCACCAAAACATCTGGGTTGGTACACGCGGCAGTGGATTACTGCAAGTGAAAGACAGCATTGTCAGACACTATTCGATAAAAAACGGGTTGCCAGGCAACTCTGTGAATGCCATTGAACGCGATAAAAATATAATGTGGATTGGAACCAACAGGGGGATTGCCAGAATTCCAATACAGCATGATACTCTCGTGACAAAACAGATAACGAAAATAGTGAAAGGACATGGATTACTTGCCAATGAGATTAATGATGTTAAAACATACAAAGGACATGTTTTCGCCGCAACCAATAAAGGTGTTAGTTATTTTTCTAAGAATGTTAAAGGCCAACCCTCTCCTGTTTATTTTACCAATTGTAAAATTGATGATCAGGACACTTGTTTATTAGAACAGTATGAGTTGCCTTACAACAAGAATCATATTGAATTTTCATTCGTAGGTATTAATTACCAGAGAAACATGCCCCTTGAGTATTATTACAAAATGCAAGGACTAGAGAATCATTGGCGCAAAACCAATGATCTTAGCATTCTCTACTCCTCTCTGGCCCCGGGAAAGTACAAATTCATGGTTAAAACCCTCAACAATTATGGATTAGAAAGCAAAAGCCCAATTGCAATTTCTGTACAAATTAACAAACCGTACTACAAGCAATGGTGGTTTGTTGTAAGTATTGTACTTATTGTTCTACTTGTAATCCTGGGTATCTTTTACCTGTTCTTCAAAACAAAGCTCCGGGAAGCCAACAAAAGAAACCAAATAGAAAAAGAATTAAATCGCTCACGTCAGCAAGCCCTTAGCGCCCAGATGAATCCACATTTTATTTACAATTCGCTCAATTCTGTTCAGAATTACATTTTAAAAAACGAACCGTTAAAATCGAGTGAATATCTGTCTAAGCTCGGCGATTTAATGCGACGCATTCTGGATAATTCCCAACACTCATCCATCACTTTACAGGAAGAGCTGGAGGCACTCAGGAAGTATGTGGAAATGGAACAAATACGCTTTCACCAGGACTTTGACTTTACGGTTATCATTGATTCTGACATAAATCCTAAAAAGATAAAAGTCCCTCCGTTAATTATTCAACCTTATGTTGAAAATGCCATTCATCACGGATTGCGTTTAAAAGAAGGAGATAAGAAACTGAAGGTGCATATTTTTCAGCAGGAACGAGAAATTCATATTCACGTTGAAGATAATGGCATAGGCAGAGAAAGAGCAGGTAAGTTAAGGTCGCAGGCTGCCAAAAAACACAAATCACATGGATTAAATATAACCAACAAAAGGTTGTTGCTTTTTGAAGAAGCATACAACAACAACCTGATAATAAATACGTTTGATGCTAACCCAAACGAGAAACACGACAAAGGAACCAGGGTAGAAATTCATTTTTTATCTTTTAATTAAAAAAGTATTGACCATGAGAATTATTATTGTAGACGATGAACCAGACGCAGTTGAGGCATTAAAAAATATTATCAACAGGCTAGATGGAAATCATACAATTTGCTCTTCAAGCAATAATCCGCACGAGGCAGTTGGTTTAATTTTACAACACAAACCCGATGTGGTTTTTCTGGACATTGAAATGCCAGAGATGACAGGCTTTGAACTGCTGGAAACGCTGCCCGCAATCGATTTTGAAATCATTTTTGCCACAGCCTTTGAGCATTACGCCCTGCAAGCCATAAAAAACAATGCAATTGATTATATTGTGAAACCCATATCGGTAAAAGACGTTTCATACGCACTGGATAAAGCGGCTGATAAAGCGGCTGATAAAATCAAAGAAGCTCCATCAAACAGTAAGAAGTATACACAACTGTTACAAGATTTGGAAAAAAACAACCACGACCGCATTAAAATCAACACTACAAACGGATGGGAATTTATTTTACTGGATGATTTGATCCGTATTGAGGCCGATGGTGTCTATACAAAAGCAATTATACAAAACAGTGATCCGCTGATTATAGCCAAACCCATTAAAAAGATGGAAGAAGAACTGGGTGAAAATTTCTTTTTTCGAACCCACCGTTCTCACCTTATCAATGTAAAACAGATAATACGGTTCGACAGCAGCAAAAACAGCATCATTATGAGTGACAATTCCAAGGTACCTCTTGCACGCAGACGAAACAAAGCTTTTAACGATTTGCTGAAAAAGTTCTATTAGTCTGAATGATCTGCAACAAGCTAACCAATGACAGGGATTAGTTCTATTCAGATCATTTTTCAAAAAAATGCCATAAAAAAAACAGTTCTAGCCGTTTATTTTATTTTTTATACCGCTCATAAAACAGATCAAACCATTCAGCTTTTAGCTATTGCATAATTCACGGTGGCAGATACTTTTGCAAAATTATTTACATAACTTAAAAACACACAAAATGAATCAGAAATTACGTTTATTAACCATTTTATTGATAGTTGGGTTTTCTATGTTTTCAACCTCAAAAGCATATGCACAAACCTTTTTGGGGACACAAAATGTCATAACTCAGTATGAAGACCTCACCTTTGCTTGTGCCTCAGATTTAGATGGTGATGGTGACCAGGACCTTCTGGCTGTTTTTAGCAAAGTCGACAAAATTGTATGGTATGAAAATGATGGGAATGGAAATTTCGGAGAACAACAAGTAATTACAATAGAGGCTGACGCTGCTCTTTCAATTTATACAATTGATTTAGATGGTGATGGCGACAATGATGTTCTTTCTGCTTCCAACTATGATGATAAAATAGCATGGTATGAGAATGATGGGAATGGAAATTTCGGTGTACAACAAGTTATCACTACTGATGCTATCAGAGCTAGTTTAGTATATGCAGTTGATTTAGATGGCGATAACGATCACGATGTGGTTGCTGTTTATGACAATGGTGATAAGATAGCCTTGTATGAGAATGATGGTAATAAAAATTTTGGTACTGAAACGGTAATTACAACAAATGTCAATAATATTAAATCATTATATGCTAGTGATTTAGACGGAGATGGTGATTATGACTTGCTTTCTGCTTCCCGAAATGATGATAAAATAGCATGGTATGAAAATGATGGGAATGGAAATTTCGGAGAACAACAAATAATTACAACAAATGCCGATCTGGCTTATTCAGTTTATACAAGTGATTTGGATGGAGATGGAGATCAGGATGTCCTTTCTGCTTCCAGAAATGATGATAAATTAGCATGGTATGAAAATGACGGCAGTGGAAATTTTGGAGCTGAGCAAATTATTACAACAGATACTGATGGTGCTAATTTCGTTCATGCAAGTGATATTGATGGGGATGGAGATGACGATGTACTTGTGTCAGTTGAATTTAGTGGCTTTTTAGCGTGGTTTGAAAATGACGGCGATGGAAACTTTGGAACACAGCAAGTAATTACAAACAAAGTCTACAAATCAGAATTGGTTATTGCTTGTGATTTAGATGGGGATAATGATCAGGATGTTTTTACAATATCTGCTGGTGATCGGAAATTAGCTTGGTGCAAAAATACGGGTAGTGGAAGTTTTGAAGATTATCAAATTATAAATAACAGTGTTTGGGCGCCTCGATCCGTTTATACCAGCGATGTAGACGGTGATGGTGACAAAGATGTACTTTTTGCAGCCAATGCAGATCATAAAATTGGATGGTATCAGAATGATGGTAATGCAAATTTCGGAGAACAAGTAATAATCTCTACAGATCTTGATCGTCCGAATTCAGTTTTTGCAATTGATTTAGATGGGGATAATGATGTAGATGTACTTTCAGCTTCTTCTGACGATAATAAAATAGCATGGTACGAAAATGATGGGAATGGTAATTTCGGTGCACAACAAGTCATTACAACAAATGTTGATGCTGCTGCGGAAGTATATGCAATTGATTTAGACGGTGATGGTGACCAGGATGTACTTTCGGCCTCATACGCTGACAATAAAATAGCATGGTACAAAAATGATGGAAGCGGAAGTTTTGGAACACAACAAGTTATTACAACAGATGCAGTTGTGAGTGCCTCTGTTTTTGCAATTGATCTAGATGCTGACGGTGACAATGATGTGCTTTCCGGTTCTTACTCTGACGATAAAGTTGCATGGTATGAAAATGATGGAAGCGGAAATTTTGGTGCGCAGCAGGTAATCTCCACAGATGCTGATGGAAATCGTGAAGTTTATGCTTCTGATATGGATAACGACGGAGACTATGATGTGCTCTCAGCTTCGGGAAATGATGATAAAATAGCGTGGTATGAGAACGATGGCAGTGGAAACTTTGGAACACAACAAATAATTGGCACGGATGCTGATGATGTTATGTCTGTTTATACCTGCGATTTAGACAAAGATGGGGACCAGGATGTTCTGGCAGCTTGTGGAAATTATCCGAATATTGTATGGTACGAAAACCAGGGCGATGGAAACTTTGGTGTGCAGCAGGTTATCTCTGATAATGCTAAATATGCGATGTCTGTTTATGCAAGCGATTTAGATGGCGATGGAGATCACGATGTAATCTCAGCATCCCAAGATGATGATAAGATAGCATGGTATGAGAATTATAGTGCTATTGGGGTTACAATTCAACCTCAAAACCAGACAACTTGTCCAAATACTTTTGTCGATTTTTCAATTTCTGCAAACAATGTAGATTCTTATCAATGGCAAGTAAATGATGGTTCTGGTTTTAACGATCTATTGGATAACACTATATATTCAGGATCAACAACTGACACATTATCAATTACTGATGCAAGTTCCAGTATGGATCAAAATATTTATCGTTGTGTTCTCACAAATGAGGGAGATACTATAAATTCTAACGAAGCTGTTTTAACTGTTGAAGATACAACAAAGCCAACGCTATACTGCGCCAATGATACAACCCTTGTTCTTAAAAACAATCAAACTGTTTTTACACTTTCTGGTGAACTCGACCCTGAGGCTGCGGATAACTGTTCGATAGCTTCATTAAAAAATGACTTGAATAACACTGAAACCTTAGCTGGCGAAGAGCTTAGTAAAGGTACTCACACCATCACATGGTCAGTAGAGGATATGAGTGGAAATACAGCTGAATGCCAGCATACGGTAACTATAAGCCAGGCAACAGGAATAGCTATGAATGGTTTTAAAAACATTGAGATCTACCCTAACCCGTTTGAAAATTCTATTTCTGTCAAGTCAGAAAATGAAATCTCCAGAGTTGAGATAGCAAACATAAGGGGCTATGTGCAAATAATCAGTCAGTCAAAAAACCTGATTAATACTGCAAATTTGAAACCAGGAATCTATATCATAACAGTTACAGATGTAAATGGAAACATTTACCGGGAAAAAATCATAAAAAAATAGTCTTTGAGCAATAAATAAAACGTTCCTGGCTTTTCAGGGACGTTTTTTTTGAATCAACCTAATAAAAAACCATCCTGACCACTCATTAAGGATTTTATACCGCTCATAAAACAGATCAAACCATTCAGCTTTTAGCTATTGCATAATTCACGGTGGCAGATACTTTTGCAAAATTATTTACATAACTTAAAAACACACGAAATGAATCAGAATTTACGTTTATTAACCATTTTATTGATAGTTGGGTTTTCTATGTTTTCAACCTCAAAAGCATACACACAAAACACATATATTCCCGATGATAATTTCGAACAGAATTTAATCGATAAAGGCTATGATTCCGGACCTTTAAATGATTCTGTGCCTACGGCAAATATTAATGGGATTGTAACTTTAAATCTTCACAGTAAAAATATTAGTGATTTAACCGGAATTGAAGATTTTGTAGCTTTAGAAAAATTGATTTGTGCTTTTAACCTACTTACAAGTCTTGATGTTTCTGCTAATACTGCTTTAACTGAACTGTATTGCGGTGTAAATGAGCTTACAAGTCTAAATGTATCAAATAATACAGCATTAACAATATTATCCTGCTATTCGAATAATCTTACGAGTATAGATATATCAAATTGCACAGCATTAGAAAAACTAACTTGTCGTAAAAATGAATTGACAAGTTTAAATGTGACAGAGAATACAGCTTTAACACTTTTATCGTGCTATGATAATAACTTGGCAAATTTGGATGTGTCAGCAAATACAGCTTTAACCAATCTGAATTGTAGTTTTAATCAACTTATAAGTTTAGATGTATCAACGAATACAGCCTTAATTGACTTGAATTGCATGGCAAATCAAATAGCAAGTTTAGATGTATCAGAAAATACCGCTTTAACGAAGTTGACTTGTAGTCATAATCAACTTACCAATATAGATGTTTCATCAAATATGGCTCTAAAATCTCTGAATGTATATAGAAATGAATTAACAAATTTGAATTTATCAACAAATATAGCTTTAGAGTATTTGAATTGTGGTTATACCGGATTAATAAGTTTAGATGCGTCAACATGTACAAATTTAAAGGAATTGCATACCGAAGACAATAACTTAACAAGTTTGGATGTATCAGCAAATACAGATTTAACAATACTGAAGTGTCGACAAAATGATATGGCTAATTTAAATGTATCAACAAATACTTCATTAATTGAACTAGAGTGTTATGGGAATCAATTAACCAATTTAGATGTATCAGAAAATGTAAATTTAAAATTGTTAAACTGCAGTGCGAATAAGTTGACAAGCTTAGATTTGTCTGCAAATACAGCTTTAACCAGAATCGAATGTCAATATACTCCGCTAACAAGTGTAGATATTAGAAATGGAAACAACGCAAATATTACCTATTTTAACGCTTCAGACAATATTGATTTAACCTGTATATATGTTGATGATAAAGACGCTGCTTATCTTTCCGATTGGGTAAAAGATGAATCATCTAACTTTGTGAATGATGAAACAGAATGTGAATTATTAAATAATAGCGCGCCAAGTGATATTACATTATCAGATAGCTCAATAGATGAGGGTGTGGCTCCCGGAACTGTAGTAGGTACATTAACAGCAACCGACGAAGATACTGCTGATACCCATACATTTTCTTTAGTTACTGGTGATGGAACTAATGATGCGGGTAATTCATTTTTTACTATTGAAGATGATGTATTAAAATCCAATGAGGAATTTGATTACGAAACACAAACTGAATACAATATTTATGTTAAAGCTGAAGATGCGGGTGAATTAAGTTTTGAGAAAGCATTCATCATTAGCGTAAATGATGTTATAGAGACAGGAATAAGTGATATAAATGAAAATAAAATTTCAACATATCCGAGTCCCGTAAAAAACAATCTTACAATTCAAACACCTGAAGAAAATAGCTACAAGATTGATATATACGATATTACAGGTCAACTTAAAGTGACAAAAACGTTTAATTCACAAAAATTCAGTATTGATTTAAGCAATATCAAAGCAGGAATTTATATTTTGTCTGTTTCGTATGGAAATGAAAAAGTTACTAAGAAGATACTGAAGCAATAGAGAAATTTACTACAATTTGAAACCGGGGTTGTATTTGTGAAATGCAACCCCTTTTTTTAAAGGAGATTATGACTTTTGAGTAAAAAGATAACTGATAAAGCTATGGCATCCTTTGCCAGAGTAAGAGTGGAGAAATACAAAGAAGATTTGAACAGTTTCACAGAAAAAACTGAAAAATTGTAATTTCGATTTATCATAAAAATCTGCAATAATAAAACAGGAAAATTAAGCAGGATTCACTATTTTTATAGAATCAAATAGCAAGAAGAGTTTATTATGAACCCGAATTCTGATCTCCATCGTCTATCCTATTTCACCATCAAGCAATCTAACGAACCCGTTATCTGGATCGACTCAGAGGGCACTATTCATCACTTAAACGATGCAGCCTGTCGTTTTTCTGGTTTTAAGTATGATGAGTTGATTGGCAGAAAGATATTTGAGTTGCATCCCGAGGAGAATGAAGAAACCTGGAAAGCCCAATGGGAAAGACTCAAAAAAAACAAACGGCAGAGTTTTGAAAAATGGCAGCCAACAAGGGATGGAAAAATATTCCGCATGAAAGTAACCCAGAACCTGATAGAACATGAAGGCAAATC
>Ga0102934_1003560_pt1 | contig 10606 bp, 6 predicted proteins | sample SalPonR2_A_D1_MG_FD_78175 | JGI IMG/M metagenome (GOLD analysis project Ga0102934, IMG submission 78175) | Salt pond soil microbial communities from South San Francisco under conditions of wetland restoration - Salt Pond MetaG R2_A_D1_MG | ecosystem: Environmental > Aquatic > Marine > Intertidal...
GCGACCGGGCTTTTGATTGCCGCAAGTTTTCAGCTGATGGGCATCACCTCCTTTGATCCGGCACTTGCCTCCTTCGGAAGCGTGCCCTGGGTGGTGCTGACCTTTTACGCCATCACCAAATACCGCCTCTTTGATATCAAAACCGCGATCATGCAGGCGGTCTTTATTGTCTCCGCCATTGCGGCGGCCGCGCTCCTGCAGCTCGCCTTGTACATGGCCGCCGGAATGGTGCTCGCCCCGGAATGGGCCCTGGTGCTCTCCTTTATCGTGCTGGCGCTGGGCCTGATGGTGGTGCCGCAGGTCTCGGTGGGCACCGAAAAGCTGCTCGATTTCGTATCTCCCCGGCACGGCAGCTACCACCGCCTGCTCACCGAAACCGCCCAGGCCATTATTTCCATACTGGATTTACAGGAGTTGATGTCGTATCTGGCCCGATCGGTGAGCCAGTATCTGCAAGTGGAACAAGTGGCGCTTCTGCTGCCCGATGATGGGGGAAGCCTGGCCCTTCATTACAGTATCGGACCCGTTTCCGTAAAGGAGAAAACCCTGCCTGTCACGGTTCTGGGAAAACGCCTGGAAAAGGCCAAATCCGCCATCGAACTCAATGCGGAAAAGCGCCGTCTTCCCGCCGGAGAAGCAGAGCTGCTGGAACGCGAAATGCGCAGTCTCCGGTTGCAACTGGCGGTACCGATCCTCTATCGCGACAACGTCAAAGGGGTCCTGATCCTAGGAGAAAAAGCCGACGGCAGCGCTTTTGTCAAGCAGGACTATGAAACCCTGGAGGCCCTGGCGGGCCAGGCGGCCGTGGCATTTGAAAATGCCCGCCTCTATCAGCTGGCCATCCGGGACGGAATGACAGGGCTTTACCACCACAGCCATTTCCGGGATCGCCTGGCCGAAGAAATCAGCCGCAGCAGGCGCTACAAGCTGGAACTTACGCTGATTCTTATGGATATCGACCACTTCAAGCAGTTCAATGACCGATACGGGCATCTGGCGGGAGACCGGGTTATCCGGGAAGTGGCCAAAATGATCGCCGGACAGGCCCGGGAAAGTGATCTGGCGGCCCGCTACGGCGGGGAGGAATTTGCCGTTCTCCTTCCGGAGACAGGCCTTGACGCAGGCTGCCGGTATGCGGAACGGCTGCGCCGGGTAGTTGCCGGCCGCCCGCTTGCCGGGCACAGGGTCACCATCAGCCTCGGGGTCAGCGCCTGGCGGGATGGCGACGGGTCTCCGGAAGCGCTCATCCAGAAGGCCGACCAAGCCTTATATGAGGCCAAGCAGCAGGGCCGCAACCGCGTCAGGGAAGCCTAGGGGACGCCTAGGGACGTCCATTAAATTATAACTTTCTGGGACTGCTATTTCTATACAAAACCGCTGACAGCCGAGAAAGTTATAATTTAATGGACGTCCCTAGGTTGCTAGGCGAAGAGGTCGACGGATTCGCTGGAATCGCCGGTTGTCTGCTCCCGGAGCATTTCCGCCCGGGCTTCCGTCTTCATCTGCATGGCCTGTGCCGCCACCTGCCGATCCTGGGCCGAGGGCCGGGCAGGGGCAAGCGCCGCCTTGTAAATCTCCTCCGCCTTCTCCATGGTGGCCTCGGGATCTCCGGGGACCGGTGAGACATCGATCTGCACATCCCCGCCCACGGCGTAACGCTGTCCATCAGGCCCCCTCTGGTAGGTGTAGTCGGCGCCCTGGACAATGTTGCCGGTACCCGCCGCCATATGGGCCTGCTCATGGGCGCGCACCTCCCGATCCCGCTTCTCGAGCTCCCGGACAAGCTCCTGCTCCTTCGGGGTCAGGCCCTGGCCGTTGGTTTTTTCCCGGCCTCCCTGCTCCTTTGGGGACTTATCGGAAGCGGCAGGGTCCCGGCGGATCCGGGATTTCGCGTCAGCCGGGTCCGGCGGCTCGAGACGCTTTGCCGACAAGGCGGACGCATCTTCCGGGCTCGGCCCGGCCTGGCGGGTCGGCCCGCCGGCCGCAGGAGCGGGCTCCCGCGCCTGCACCGGCTCCCGGGATTTCGCGGTTGTCATCGCGGCGGAGGCAGTCTCCGCCGGCAGTCCATGGATCATGGCAGCCTCCAAAAGAATAGACTATTCTGTTTATCGTATCGGCAGGCCGGGAGGAAATCTTTAGGACAGATCCAAAAAAAATTCAGGATTCATTTCCCAGGATCTTGATAAAGGCCTTGAACACATCCAGGTCAAACGCTCCCTGCATTTCCTCGCTCATGATCTTGAGCGTCTCAAAGGGGGTTTTGGCCGGTGCGTAGGGACGCTTGGAGGTAATGGCGTCATATACGTCGCAGCAGGTAATCATCCGCACCGGCAGCGGAATCTCCTCGCCCTGCATGCCGCTGGGATAGCCGGAGCCGTCAAACTTTTCATGGTGGAATACGATACAGTTCAGGCTTGCCTGGGAAACAGACAGGTTGGTGCACATGCGCATCCCGTGAATGGGATGGCGCTTGATCTGCTCCCACTCCTCCTTGTCGAGCTTGCCCGGCTTGTTCAATATATCCGGCGAGATATGGGTCTTGCCGATGTCATGGAGCAGCGCGCCGGTGCCCACGTCCACCAGGGTCTGCTCGTCCCAGGCACATCCCATATAATGCATCAGCATCATGGTATAGGTAAATACATGCACGCTGTGGGTGAAACTCTGGTAGTCATGGCTTATGAACCTGCCTATATTGCGGACCGCCTCCGGGGTGGAAAGAAAATCCAGGCTTGAGCGCACCACGTGCTGGACGCTCTCCAGGGTGTTCTCGTCGAGAGCGGGAAGCTTCTTTGTGAAGATATCCTCCACCTGCCGCGAAGTGATGTCGAGAAACACCCGGGAGCGCACATCCGGCGGCACTTCCGCATCTCCCAGGATATATTCCAGGTTGTCAAATACGTAGGACTCATAAGCGGCCTGCTGGTGATACGGAATATAGACAGTGTCCATGCCGTTTTCCACCAGACGCTTTTTCAGGTCCTCGGAAAAATACTGCCGCTCCCGCGTATAGAGCACGAAGCGGCTACCGCGCTTTAAATACACCTGAAAGTCGGTCAGGGCATGGGGATTCAGGGTATCCGGAGATACCGGAAAATAATTGGCGTCTACCGAATTGATCGAAGTCTGGCTATGCTGCATTTTTTCTGGATCCCGGTTGATGAGAATTCTCCGTTCGCTCGTTTCCTGTAATCCGGTTCGCGGCAGCCGGGCCCCCGATCCCCCGGGGGGAAAAATCCTTCCAACGATTCTTCTCGGACGGGAGGGCACCAAAGTTTAGGCGCATCCCCTGCCGGTTTGCTATCAGGCGCTGTCATCCAGCACGTTACGCACGGTTTTTGCCAACTTGGATTTCACAATCGGCTTGTACGCTACCGCCCGGATGCCCGTACCTGCGGCCCGCTCTTCAACGGTTTTTCGGCTGTAGCCGCTGCAGAGAATGACCGGCAGCTCCGGCCGGATCTCCATTACTGCCGCCGCCAGCTCCTCGCCCGTGATCCGGGGCATGGTCAGATCGGTAATCAGCAGATCAAAATCGCCCGGCCGGGACCGGAAAAGCGCCAGAGCCTCGGCGCTATCTGTTTGGGTGACCACCGTGTATCCCAGCCCTTCCAGCATCTGCCCGGCCATTTTGGCAACAGGCACCTCATCCTCCACCAGCAGGATGCGCTCGCTGCCCCCCGGCAGGCTGTCCGGGACGTACGGCTCGGCTTCGGCCGGTTTGCGGGTTACGGGCAGATACACCTGAAATGCACTGCCGCTGCCCGGTTGGGTCTCCAGTACGATCTCTCCGCCATACTGCTTGACGATTCCGTGCACCACGGAAAGTCCCATGCCGGTTCCCTCGGCTGGCCCCTTGGTGGTGAAATACGGCTCGAATATGGCCTCGCGGCGTTCGGGCGGGATACCCGGGCCGGTATCCGATACAGCCAGCCGCACGTAACTGCCGGGATCCAGATCGCCAAAAATACCGTTTACCGGGGCATCCAGGCATACATCCCGCAGCTCCAGCTCCAACACGCCGCTGCCGTCTTCCATGGCCTGCACGGCATTGGTACAAAGATTCATCAGCACCTGGTGCACCTTGGTGGATTCCCCCATGATCAATGAGGTGCTGTCAATCTGCTGTTTGACCTCGATCGTGGCCGGAGTGGAAGCCCGCAGAAGCTTTAGCGCCTCCTTGGCGATAAGGTCCAGGCGAAGGGGCCGGGATTCCTCCTCGGCCTGCCGGGCAAAGGTCAGAATCTGTTTGACCAGCTCTTTTGCCCGGCCGCTCGCCGTGTAGACCTGCTGCAGGCAATCCCGTAGGCCCGGATCGTTTTCGGCCACCTCGAGCGCCAGCTCCGTATAGCCCAGCACGGAGGACAAAATATTGTTGAAATCATGGGCGATACCGCCGGCAAGGGTGCCGATGGCCTCCATTTTCTGCGACTGCTGCAGGCGCTTCTCGATTTTCTTGCGCTCGCTTATATCGCGCATGATGCCCTGAATCGTTTCGGTGCCGCCCTGTGCATGGGGCAGGATGGTTACAGAAATCTCCACCAGCACCCAACTGCCGTCCCGGTGGCGCATGCGCGTCTCAAAACAGGCATTTCCGGGATCCGGGAGTGCAGCCCGGAGCCGTCGGAGTTCCGCGCCTATCACTTCGAGGCCTGCGGCATCACAATGATCGGCCAGCCTGCTGCCGACCCATTGCTCCGGCGTGTAGCCGAGCATTTCATTAACTGTTGGATTTACATAAAAAAATGTATAGCCGGGATCCATCAGCCAGATGCACTCCGCCGTGTTCTCCGCAAGCATCCGGTAGCGGGCTTCGCTTTCCTTGAGGGCTTGTTCGGCCATCTTGTGCTCGGTGATATCCGCGGCAAATCCATCAATGGAAAAGGAGCCGTCAGAGTCAATATCGGCCGTACGCGCGTTCATGCTCAGCCAGACCGGCCGCCCGCGCGCCGTTCGGGCCAGGTATTCAAAATTTTCCACGTAACCCTGCTCTTTCAGCAGGCGCATGAACTGCCTGCGCCGCTGCGGATCCTGGTAGAGCTGGCTGCTCAGATCATTGTAATGCGCAAGCGCTTCCTCCGGGGAGCCAAGCTCCAGGATCCGGGTCATCGCGGAATTGACCGATAGGAACCGGCCCTGTGAATTTGTCCGGAAAATTCCGATCGGCGCGTTTTCGAAAAGCTGCCGGTATTTCCTCTCGCTCTCCACGAGCGCCTCTTTTGCCTGCTTGCGCTCGCTTATATCGCGCAGGATGGCATTAAAGCCGACAGGCTGCCTGTCACCATCGGTTCGCAGGCTCACGCTAACCTCCACCGGCACCCGCCGGCCGTCCATGGTCAGCCGCACGGTTTCGACTGCGTTTACAGACCCCTCTTTCCCGGCCTCCTGCAGAAAAGCATCCTGCTGCGGGCGCCATTCCTCCGGGCAGAACCGGGAAACCGGTGTCCCCAGGGCCTCGCCTGCCGGGCAGCCGAAAAGCTGCTCCGCACCGGCATTAAAAAGCGTAATGCGGCCCTCCAGATCTGACGCAACCACCGCATCCCGGGTAGTGGCGAGGACCTCCGCGTATTTTAGCTCCGTCTCCCGCCGCCGGGCCTCCGTATCCATGGACCAGAGGGCATAGGCAATGTCGCCGGCAACCTCGGCAAAAAGCGCCTGTTCCTCTTCATCCAGGGCTGTCGCCCGGGGCACCACCACATTCATCCAGCCAAACACCCGCCCCGCATGGGTCAGGCGGATGCTCATGTTCACCCCACCCTCATATTTGCCTTCCAGGGGACAGCCGCTGCAGCAGGGAGCGGAGTCCTCGGTAATCTGCACCGTGTCTGCGCCAAGGGCGTCCTTTCCGCATGGGGGGATATAACCGCCCTGCAGCTTTTGCGCCATAGGCTCAAAGCCGCCGGCAAATCCGGCATGAAAAAACGGCTCCACAGGACCGCCATCATCGTCCAGCAGCACGATCCATGCCTTGGATAAAGCGTGCGTTTCCGTCAACACAAGGCAGGTCTGATCCAGCAGCTGATTTTTGCCCGTTTCCCTTGTAATCAACTGGTTCACCCTGCGGATGGCCGTCAGAAACCGGTTCTTCTGGTCCAGCAGTTCCCTTGCGGCATTGCGGCGGCTCCACAGGTTGGCAATCAACGCCCCAGCGGCCAGGGCAAGCGGAATATAGAGCACCCGCATGACCATATTTTCCGGGTCAGGGGCCAGCACAGCAGCATGCCAGAAACTCTGCCCGGAGCCCGATATCCAATGCGCGGTGGCCGCATCGATTGCCCAAAGGCAAAGACCCGCGAGGATGGCTCCGGCATAGATCGCATTGGTCTGCCTCTGCGCCGAACGGGGGGCAAGCCCCAGCCAGCGCCGCAGGGGCCCTGTGTTGACTGCTGCGTAAGCGGCCAGCAGCAGGATATAGCCGGTCACCGTATGCTTGATCGCTACTGTATGGATCCAGGAAAGCCGAACATGGGCCCAGCCTGCATCCGGCGCCCAGGGCGGGGGATTGAGTGCCACCAGCAGGGGAAATATCGTATAGAAACCGACTTCTGCTGCCAGGCGAAAGGGGATCTCCACGGCAAAAGGGCCCGTATACCAGGCATGGGTGCCAGCCCGCTGCCGGCGTTCGGCCCACCACCCGTGCCAGACGATCCAGAGTGTGAAGACGGGGACGGCGTATAAAACCCCCCAGCCGTCGCCGCTCCACAGCCACCACATGCTCTGGCAGCCGCCCGCCAGTGCCGAGACAAGCCCCAGGCGCCAGCCCCATGCCAGGGCAATCACCAGGGGAAAGACAAGCCCGGCCAGGATGCTCATCTTGAACGCCGCAGCATTGATCAGCCGGAGGTCCAGAAAATTGACGGCAAACCCGGCCAGCCCGAACAGCACGGCAATTCCCAGGCGATATATGGATCCATTGGGCATACGGGCATGCCTTTCAGACCGTGTGTGCAGAGCAGGACGATCCCCCGCAGGTGATCGCCTAAAAACACTGTTTTTCCATTTTGTCCGGGAGCCCCTGTCACAGGAGGCTCCCGGAATTCTACGGCATTTCCCGTAACCGCAGCAGGCTGCTAGAAATCCTTGAATTCATTATCATCCAGGGGAATCACCTGCTCGGCCTGCTGATTCTGCTGGCCTCCCTGCGGGGCCTTGAGCTGCCCAGCGGACTGGCTCCGGCCGCCGCTGTTCTGCCGGGACCTCTGCTGCTGCGGCTGTTTTTGTGCGTATTGCTGCTTTTGCTGCTGCTGCTGCTGCCGCGGCTGCTGCTGGCTGCCGGATTGCTTTTGCGAAGCGGATACGCCCTTGCTTTTCCTGCCGCCGGAGGCTCCGGAGCCAGCACCGCCGGCTTTTCCGACAAGATCGCTCAACTCGGCCACCATCTTCTCCATCTCCTCGGCCTGGGAGGAGAGCTCCTCGGCTGCGCTCGCGGACTCCTCCGAGTCGGCCGCGTTCTGCTGCACCACCTTGTCCATCTCGGAGACCGCCGTGTTCACCTGGTCGATGCCCTGGGCCTGCTCCTTGGAGGCCGCGGAAATCTCGCCGATCAGCGTGGTCACTTTGTGCGAGCTCTCCTGGATGGAGCCAAGCTGCGAGGCCACCTCCTCGGCCACGCTCACCCCGTTGTTCGCGTTCTCCTGGCTCTTCTCGATGAGCTGGGAAGTGTTCTGGGCCGCCTCGGCGCTGCGCTGCGCCAGGTTGCGCACCTCCTCGGCCACAACCGCAAAGCCCTTGCCCGCCTCGCCGGCACGCGCCGCCTCCACGGCCGCGTTCAGGGCCAGAAGATTGGTCTGAAACGCGATGTCGTCGATGGTCTTGATAATCTTGGAGGTCTCGCTCGAGGACTCCTTGATCTCGTTGATGGCCGTATTCATCCGCTCCATGGATTCCACGCCGGATTCCACCATCTTGGAGGTCTCCTTGACCGCGCTGTCCGCCTGCTCCGCGTTATCCGCGTTCTGCCGCGTCTGCGAGGCCATCTCCTCGAGCGAGGACGAGGTCTCCTCGATGCTCGAGGCCTGCTCGGAGGAGCCCTCGGCAAGGGACTGGCTGGCAGAGGATACCTGGTTGGCCGCGGAGGCCACCTGCTCGCCACCCTCGCTCAGACCGGCAACAATCCTGCGGATGGGGGCGGATATGGAACGGGTGATGAAAACCCCCAGTCCCATGGCCAGCAGCACGCCGATCACGATTGCCGCCAGGGATGTCGCCTTCAGCCGGGCGGACTGGGACAGCGCGGTATCGACCGTATTTTCGGCAATGTTCTTGTTGATTGCCGTCACGTTGTCGAGATGCCTGTATGCCTTTTCCATGTAATCGCGCGACTTCTCCATGGTGAGTTTTTCCGCCTTGGTGCGCAGCTTCTCCACCTTCTTCGCCTCTGCGATAAGCTGATCGAAATGGCCGAACACCGCTTTGGAGGCGGGCTGCATCTTCTCCCGGAAAATTTTCTCCGCCTTTTCCTGGTTCCCGTTTTGCACAGCCGTGCGGATCTCGCCCACCGCGTGGTGGAAGCGGTTGTGCGGCTTTTGGATGCCCTGGATAACGCGGTTTAACTCCGTATTCTCCGTGGTAAACGAGCCCATCCATTGGCCGCAGGCGCAGGCAGTCGGGTCATCCCCCCCGCTGAAGGTCTTGCCGGTCAAAATCATGTTGGCTGTCTTGACCTCCAGGGCATAGTGGTCGCCCCGGAACTGCTGCAGTTTTTCGAGAAGCGCGGCCGGATGGAGGATGTCGAGTTCATCAATTTCCTGATGAATACCAAAAATTCTGTCGTTTACGTCCGCCCACTTGGGAATCACCTCAATAAAGGCATCCCACTCCCGCGACTCCTTTTCCGTCTGCGGCAGCGGCTCATAGACATCAAAGGCGGCCTTGTACTGTTTGCGGTAATCATCTATGCCCGCATACAGCCGCCTGCGCACTTCCTTGCTGACATCCGGGTCCAGCAGGGTCCGCAGATTGACTACAATCGCTTCTAGATTGCCCTTCATCTCCAACACGCTTTTTACGCTGGGCAGGCGCACAACGCCCACCTCGTCCATGGCCTTGTCGTTTTGTACGGCTCCGTAGTAGCCGATCACACCAATAAACAGAGCTACCAGCGCCACCGCGGAGAACCCGAGCATTAACCGGGCCCCCAGTTTCATTTTTTTGAACATTTTGCCCCCTTTTTTTCTGCAAGGCCTTGATCGGCCCCAATTTTCAGGTTTCCTGCTGCTTTTCTATACCATCTCTTCCATCCTGGCCTCGCCGGTGATTGCTGCAAGCTCGCTGCTTGTCAGCACCCGGTCCAGATCCAGCAGGATCTTGACCGCATCCTCGGTCTTGGCCATGCCGAGGATAAAGTCGGTTTCAATGCGGGCGCCGAAGCCGGGAGGCGGCTCGATCTGCTCCGAGCTGATCTCCAGGACCTCCGATACTTCATCGACCACGACCCCCATGATCACGTCGCCCTCGTCTGCGCCTCCCACCTGCACCACGATGATGCAGGTCTTGCGCGAGACCTCCGCCTCTTCCATGCCGAATTTGAGGCGCAAATCGATCACCGGGATCACCTTGCCCCGCAGATTGATCACGCCCTTGACGAAATCCGGCGTGCGCGGGATACCGGTAATCTCCTGCATGCCGATAATCTCCTGAACGCGCAGGATCTTGAGCCCATAGTCCTCCCCGCCCAGCCGAAAGCTCAAATACTTGCCGGCAAGCTCTACCGGGCTCTGGCGGCCATTTTGCCCGCCTGTCTCTGTCTGTACCCCCATAATCCCTCCTTATCGCTTAAGGGGTTTTCTCTCCCCCTGATCGCCGCCTGCGGCGGCTGCCATTTTGGTTTGTATGAACTCAATGCACGCCGTGTCATCTTGCTGCATGCGCAGGACGATGCGGGGGTAGAAGGCGTAAAGGCGCTTTCCTTCCGCAATGGCTGCATCTCCTGCAATAAAGAGAAGGGGCAGGCCGCAAAGATCCTCGCGGACCTGCTCGAGAAGGGTGAGCATCTCTTTGTCCGGTATACAGACAGCTACCAGCCGGATGTCATAAATTCTTTCCTTTACCCGGAAAACAAAGTGCCGAAGCTGGTGGTAGACCTCCATTTCCGCGGGAGCCAGCGCATCGATCAACCGCACTTCCAACTTCCTGGCGGCGCTGCAGCCGGGATTTGCATTCACAAAAACCAACACGGGTGTATCCCATTCCAAAATTTACAGGGTTCCAAAAAAAATGTCCTTATGGTCGGCAAGAGAGACAGCAAATCACGTGCCATACAATAAAATCTACTATAACTTTTTGAAATAACGTGTGATTTAAACATCGCCCGGCAGAATCGATCTGCAAATCCAGCCGGAGATACGTCAGGAAGCCATCAAAAAGGCTTTACAGGAGGACAAAATATTGGCGGAAAAAATGCAAGGTATGGAAATCACATGGGAAAAGATAGAAAAGCAGGGATTCAAGCAGACTTGAATCCCATTTTATTCAAGTGGAAACGGCCCATCAGCAGGGCGTCAGGAAGCATCCTGTTTATACTTTTTGAACAACTCGTAGATCCGGGCCTGGGTAAGACCGGAGAGCTGGGCCATGTCCTTGACCCGCCCCCCGGTACGGGTGATGA
>Ga0102934_1003564_pt1 | contig 10602 bp, 8 predicted proteins | sample SalPonR2_A_D1_MG_FD_78175 | JGI IMG/M metagenome (GOLD analysis project Ga0102934, IMG submission 78175) | Salt pond soil microbial communities from South San Francisco under conditions of wetland restoration - Salt Pond MetaG R2_A_D1_MG | ecosystem: Environmental > Aquatic > Marine > Intertidal...
AAAGAAAGCTGGGCCACAGTCGTCACGGAGGCGCAGGCGGTCTCGGATTCCACCCTCAACGCCAGCACGAACCACCAGGCCTGGTACGCATCACAGCAGCAGCAACACCAGCCCTGGGGTCAGTATTCCGGGTATTCGACCTACCATTACACCCAGCCGGGTCCATATTCCATGCATGCCGCCGCGTATTCGACGCCAACGCCTCAACAAGAGGCGTCCCCGGAGGCGGCAGCCGAGGCAGCGCGGGTCCTGGCCTGGCAACAGTACTACGCCGCCCAACAGCACCAATACGCAGCGTACTACCAACACCAGCCACGACCCGGCGACGCCTCCCTTCCCTACTCTGCCGGAGGGCTGGCTTCGTCCCCTCTCCCTGCCGCTCCCCCTTCTCAGCAACAGGCAGGAGCAGCACCCACGCCCAGCTATGCGCAGGTGGTGACGGGGCAGGGCGGCCCCGGGGTCTCCCAGCCCCAATCGGCTGCTCCGACCGTGCGAGTCACGGAAGATTCCGTGCGGCGGGCGGAGTTGGAACGGATGGCGGTGGAATACAGGAACAGCCAGGTAAGCAACACAGGAGCCCGGGCAGAGACAGGGCGTGGGCCCGTGCCGGCCCATGCCTCCAACCGCTTCGCGGCCGCGCGGACGTCCGCCCCCCTTCCCCCGACGAAAAAGGAGAAAAGTGGAGGGAAATCGGGGTCGGCAGCCCCTCCGGCCTTAAACCGGTGGGTGGAGAAATGCTTCCTCTCCGTCGCCCATTCCTTGTCGCAGCAGGAAGAAATGGAAGCGGCGCTTTCCTCCTACGTGAAGGAGTTGGCGCAACGGAACGAACTGTGGAGCGTAGATTGGGCAACGAAACCTTTGCTCTCGTTGCCTCTGGCGTCGTCCTTCCCCGCGGGGGGGACTGCGTATCATCAAGGTAAAAAACGCGAGCGCGAGGTCTCGCCTTCCCCTCGCTCTGTCCCACGGCGACGGGGGGAGGAGGTGGAAGAGGGGGAGGTGAGGAATGGTAGATGGCGAAGCCCCACGGACGGCCGCCGGTACAGTGAGAGTGAGGAGGAGATGGAGGAGGGGGAGGAAGACGAGGAGGAGTCGTACCGCTGGGGAGGGACGCGCGGCCGGGGCAGAGGACGCAGGGACGGGCGTGGTCCCGCCCAAGAGCTGGAAGGTCGGGCGGGGAAGAGGGCGAGGAAGAGGAAGGGAGGGAAAGGGGGGATGAACGTGGGTAAGTACGGACCGAGTGGCGGGGAAGGTAAGTACGGCCCCGGGGGAGGAGGGGACACGGGTCTGTCCGCGGAGGAAGAGGAAGCGAAGCGACGGCGGCAGGCGCGCTTCGACGATCGACGGTGGCGGCCTCGGACGGTGGGGAGGAGTACGAACGTCTCGGATTTCTTTGACGGGAGGGGAGCGCCGGGGGAGGGCGGCTTTGATTTCCGGGAGGTGAAGGCGGTGGTGGGGAGATGCCAGGAGGTGGAGAAAGAATACTTCCGGCTCAACGAGGTCCCGGACCCGGCCTCCGTTCGCCCTGAGCCCGTCCTTCGCCAGGCCCTGGCACGGCTCCTCCGCCGGTTCCACGCTCTTCCCCCGCTGCAATCGGCGCGGGAGGCGGACTACAAGGAATATCTGTGGACGCAATTTAAGGCCATTCGACAGGACTTGCTCATCCAAAATTTGAAGAATGCCTTCGCCGTGGAAGTGTACGAGGCCCACGCCCGGGTGGCGCTGGCGTGCAACGACTTGAACGAGTACAACCAGTGTCAAACCCAACTGATGGAACTTTACAAGGAAGCGGACCTTCCCCCAGAGGCCCTGGCCCATGTACGTGACAAGCGCGTTTTCAAAGCTTTCTGGGCGCCGTCCTAGGGCAGAGGGTGAATGCTTTCATTGCTCCTATGGTCGCCAACCGCTGGACTTTACTAATTCGCTCGCCCTCTTTCCCTCTATCCTCCCTGCCACCCTCCCTTCCCCTTCTTCTCTCTTTCCATCTTTCTCTCTCTCTCTTTTTTCCGCCCCCCCTCCCCCCCCCCAGGCGCCAGAATTCACCGCCTACCGGGTGCTGTACTACGTGTACCTGCAGAGCAACCCTAAATACGCGGACGGCGATAGCGGGGTCCTGCGGGTCCTGGCACAGCTCTCCAACACGGACAAACAAGCAACGGCCGTGCGGCATGCCTTGGCAGTCCGCCGCGCCGCTGTCGTGGGGAATTATCACCGGCTGGGTATTCTGTATCGGGAGGCACCGGGGGAAGGAAGGAGGATCATGAAGCATTTTATGGATCAGGCCAGGGTGAGGGCGATGCAGACGATGGTAAAGGCGTACAAACCAACGTTGCCAGCAAAATTCGTGGAGGCGGAACTAGGTTTTGGCAAGTTGTCGACCAAGGACGGAGAGAAAGTGGAAGATGGAGAAGAGGAGTCTGCGCGCTCTTTTATCGAAAGGGTTGGATGGGTTTTGGCAGGAGACGAAGGTCCGAACGGTGGGCGTGAGGTTTACTGGGACATGAAGGCCTCGAAAGTGGATCCGGCGGCGGTGGTGACAAGAACGCTCATGTAATGGCTTTCATGAAAGCACACGTAAATCGGTGTGAAAGGAACATATTTGTTAGATTGCAGGAGGGTGGTATACGTCTTTCTTCAGTTGTTCCAGGAACGACATTCAAGTCAATACTGTAGATACATACCCCCGAAACATCGCCTCAATTCAATCTAGCTTTGCACTCCACCTGCGCACATTCTTGCCAAACATTGGTCGTCATTTGTTGCTTACGTTGCACAACCGGGAGTTGAAATCAAATTGAAGCCACTCATCAAACTGCTCTTGAGAAACATCCGCGTGCATCCTCCATCCAAACCTGCGTCTAAAGGAATATCTCTGTAAGACCTACAATATCAAAACTGATTTATTTTAACCCAATGATACTTTTAATAAAGAATTTCACTCATTAATTGTCACAAATGCCAACAGTTGTCAAAGTGCTTTTACTAAACTAGTAGGCGAATGGCGAGGAGGTTGGAGCGTGGGATGTAGCACGTGGAAAGAAATACTCCATCTCGCGAGCTTTCAAAATCGAAAACCGTGAATACAGGCAGCTCATACTTATTGCGCTCATAATCTTGAGCCTACATGTCATTCCTGCTTGCCAAAGGTACTGCCTAGAGCCACGTGCCGATGGCGTCATCGGGCATATGATGGAAAAAGACCCTTCGACGAACACGGGGAGATGCCGCTTTCCTCTGCCCCTTTCAACCGGAGGATGTGGCCTTCCCCCTGATCTGGAATGCGGGGGCATTTCAACGGCACCTGCGCAAATGAGAGCGACTCGGAAATGACAGAAAAATTGACCGGATTCCGTGTTGATTGGAAAAAGCAATGCGAGGGCTCTGATTACTTTCATCATCGTGGGACGCACTCATTGCATGCGCTGACGGCGAGTGAACCGTCTCTAAAGGATCGCATTTTTAGTAGGTATTGTTTAAGGGCCTTGCTACTGGATTCTCATGATGATATTGCAATGGAGGTACCAAGGTGTCCAAGGAGAATTGTCCTGTCGTTATCTGGGCGTCCACGTGCTGGCACCTCCCCCGTCTCGTCCTAAGTTTTCAGGAGCGCATACCAGACCATGCGACATGATGACCCGCCGGCTTCTTTTTCTTTGGCGTCGTGTGCAAACGTTGGTGTCGCAGTGGCTGCGTCACAAGGTCCTGTCAGGTGTCAGCGTGACGAAGTGGCACCTGACGTCGACTTGGGATGATGGCCGGGCCACGTCTCACACATGTTGCATCTTACGTAGACTTGCAGACTCGGACATTTTTGCGGGGGGCATCAGAGTATTGACCTGCACAGTATTGTACACCTTCACCACACAGAAAGAGAAGTCAGCCCTCTTGAATGAAGGAAAAGCACCTGAAAACGGCGCGGCGACGGCCCCTCCATGCTCTTGATCAGTAACCCTTTGATCGACCCGACATTCCTGCGCTCCCGCCCTAGCCGCCCAAAAAGTCGCCCTCAACATGTACGTAATTGCATCTCCTGCTGGCCAGCCTTGTAACTTCCCGTGCTGCAAGGAATCGACAGGGAGGGCTAGTGTTGACGCCCGCTTTCTCCCTCGCTCACTATTCCTCCCCCGTCACTCCCGGTCCCCTCCCCCCCGAAATTAGCGCCCGCAGTCAGCATGGACTTTTGCTACCCCCTATCCACCTGGTCCTTCGCAGTGCACACAGCCTGTGCCAGCGTTGCCTTCGTCTGCCTCTTTCCCGCCGTGTACTTTGGTTACCAGATCCAGCACCGGCTTATCTTCATGACGCCCACGCTTTGCTTCGCCCTGGCCTACGAAAACCTGCTCCTGGTGGTACCCAACACCCCTTTCTGCACCCTAAGCGCCCAGCGCTTTGGCTGGATCATGAACGGTACGTCGGCGACTGGACAACTGCCCTCGGGTCCCCCCCCTTCCCCTTCATGCCCCGGCCTCATTGGGATACTTACCCTTCCTCCCTCCTTCCCTCCCTGCCTCCCTCCCTCCCTCCCAGCCGTGATCCCTCCCCTCTTCTTGGTCGCCTCCTTCGAGACGGGCTACGCGGTCCACAAGCACCGGTCCGTCAAGTACCTGGGCATCAATTTCGACGAAGGGAAACGCGTGGATACGGCCCCCTGCTCCTGGTTCCTCCGCAACTTGGTCCGGCTCATCGCCCTCGCGCTTTTCTTCATGGGCCTCATTGTGAATTTCTCGGTGTTTTTCCCCGACGCCTCGGATAATGCCGGTATGTCCGGGTACCTTGGCCTGGGCCGGGGCGACGTGGCGCATTACTACGTCTCCATCGTCCCCTCCCTGGTTTTCTCCTTGGTCACGCTCGTCATTGCCGCCACCATTAAACGGTACGGACGACACTCCACCCTCCTCATCCCCCGGTCCTGCGGGTGGAACTGGCTCTTGCTGGGGAGCCTTTTGCAGACGGCTGGGCAGTTCCCTGCCTCCACCGCCCTGTACCCCTCCACCTCCATGGCGGGGCAAGTCGTGTTGTTGATCTCGCTCTTGCTGACGCATCGGCTGGTGTTGCTGGACATGGGGGAGGCGGCGAAAATCACCGAATTCCTCCGGCGGCAAAAGGCAGTGCAGCAACGCTTGGCGGTGGGCGGGTGGGTGGAGGCTCGGAGGGGGAGGAAGGATGGGGGGGAAGCAGGCGCCGAGGGAGGGCGGGAGGGAGGGCAGTGGCAGACGAACGGCCACCACCACCACGGAAAACACGGACGGAGACGGTCGCTTTCTCATCACCAGGGAGGGAAAGGAGGGTTGGAATTGGGACGAGGGAGGGGATGGGAGGGTCAAGGGACGTTGCCGGGGAGCGTGCGTGCGGATTCGGAGACGGAGGGAGGGAAGGAAGTACCGGGCGTAGAAGGAGCCGATGAGGAAGACATGGAGGGGGCAATGGGTAACGTGTCCTCCATGGAAGAAGGGAGGGGGTTTCCGCCCTCCGAGGGGGCTGGTGTGGTGCAATTGAGCGGAGGGGAGGAGGGAGGGAGGGAAGGAGGGAGGGAGGGAGGGAGGGCAAGGGGTGGGGGTGGATTGTTGCGGCGCGTGAGCGGCTTGTTCGAGCGGCGGACAGCGTCCAGGCCCGAGGCGGCCGGTGCATGCCCGGACAGAGGGAGGGAGGGAGGGAGGGAGGGAGGGAGGGAGGGAGTGCATGACGTTGCCTTGGGGTTGACGGTGGGAGAGGACATGGAGGTGATAGAGGCAAGGGTGATCATGGATGGGGAAGTCTTGGACGTGAGAATACCAGAAAAGGAGGTTGTTCAAGGTGGAGAATGCTTGAACCAGGCGGACAAAGGACAGGCGCGAAGGAAAGCGTGCCGGGGTGAGGATAGAGGATACCTTTGCGGTTGAGAGTCTGGCGAGGCTTGTGGTGGGATGGAAAGGAGGGAAGGGAGAGATGGCAATTGCATGGGGGATGGGGCGGAGACTTGGTGGGAGAAAGTCCAAAATGTACAAACAAATGGCCATTTATGCGTGGGCGTTTGTCCGAAATGCGTTCGTTTTATGTAGCCAGTCACATGCCTCGACTCGATACGGAGCTCGCTGAAAATTCGTCATTCACATGTCTTTCCTCTTCGGCACCGCCTTGGCAGGAGTCGGCCGCCCACTCGCTGAACCGGTGCATGACGATGCTTCCTGCAACAGCCACGTTCAGTGACGCGGTCCCCTGGATATACCATGGAAGAAGGAGGACAACAACGGCAGTCAGAGGGGCAATGTGCACTCAATAGAACTCTTCGAGCCATCCGTCGACACCCTCCGACCCCCAAAAAACACGCACCTGCCCGTACTGGCTGATGTAAACAAAGCCATCACACACCCGAGCTTGCCGTGCAGACATCCCTGTACCTTCGTTTCCCAACAAGAGGGCAATGCCTCCTCGACCCTCCTTCTCCCACTTGGATGCCGACGTTGCCCATGGTATCTCCTCAACATTCACCGCCGCCTCACCGATCTCTACTCCCCAAATTTGCACATTCTGCTCACGTAGTTGATCACGGCATTCTTCTAGTGTACCATGGAAGCGCCGATATAGTGGTTGAGGCTGGCAAATTGACGCGTTTTCCCCTTGTGTCAAAGCTTCCGCGAGTCGTCGAGGTACGTGCGAGGTTTCATTAAAGCTGGGCTGACCAACCACCAGTACTTCCGCACCAAAGGCTGCAGCCGAAGTGAGCAGAGTACGAACATTTTGTCGTTTTGATATATGGTGTAAAAGGAGGAGAAGACGCGGTTTTTGCGCCATACACTTTATCGACAGGATTGAAGAGGGCTTCGTGAGGAGGTGACCTCCTTTTGTCGATAGACTGTCGTCATTGACCGCACCTTCCATTTTTCTAGCGTGTTTATTGATCAACCGGAGTCTGATGACATAATTTGCATACCTGTACCATTATATGCGACACGTAAATTCATGGTGGAGTTGAAAATTGTCGGTTACAGTACGCCACTGGATGTCAACCTCCCCACCCTTACTAAGATAGTATTTCACTACGGCATCCTCAGTATAAACTCACGCTACACAAAAACTCAAATGCTCTCCAGATTTCTCCCCCTGCCGCAATGAATATCAGGCTGTAGGAGCAAGCTCGTGAGGGGGCATTTTGTTTAGCGCAGTACCATGCACAACAAACGTGCTGGATACATTCCATCAGTACTGGGGCCCGTGGCATCAGTCCTTTTCCTTTTGCGCGGTATGCGAGCTGTCACTTTCCTCTCATGGCCGCAGTCGATAAAATTAACCGCTGCATTTAGTACGACTGCTGCCACTCGGGTGGTTGCGCATACTGCCTTGCGGACTGGCAGCATTACTGTATTTGGACCATTAATGGCGGCCACCAAAAGCGCGTCATTCAAGACTTTGGCCGGACCAGCGGAGTATGAAGAGGTTTGTATGCTTCAACAGTGAGAAGATAGTTTTTGAACCTAAAATTTACTTTATGTTGACAATGTCTTGCTGCCTATCTCTTTACCGGCCTCAGATAATAAAAAAATCGCGTTTCCTGTCCCGCGCAACGCCTGCTTCTTCTTTTGCCGAAGCTCAAACATTCTTGAGAGATGTAGGAGATTTGAAGGCTTCGCACAATTGCTGGGCTTGGCGGTCAGTGATAAATCTTCTCGTAACTACTTCTTTGTTCTAGAGTGAAAGACTGAATAGGCACCATTGTGCGATACCTAAGGAAATATAATTCCTTGCCGGTCCGTCTTAATACTGTTCAACTATTTTATTCACATGTCGTGCTTCTGGTATCATATGTCGCTGATCAATGGGTAGGGGCCATGGGGAAGAGCGGAGCTCCGACGATGGTGAACCTGGAGGGACAGCAGGGCGGCCCATTCTCTCGGCAATAGAGAGCGAGGACCTGGTCGACGTGATGGTGGTGGTTACACGGTAGGAGGAGGGGCGGGGACTAAAAAGGAACGACGGAGGAGGGGGTTTTCAGGGCTCGGAAGAAAGAAGAAGGGTCGGTTACTTGTTTGTAGAGACGAGCGTTCGAGGGTGCGGGGGTGGGTTCCGGGGTCCAGGTCAGCAGTGCTCGAGCGAAATATTTGATGCCCTTCTGAATGCATGCCTGCATATCTGAAACTAAAACTATGCCAATGCAAAAGGTACTTTGGGGGCATCAAGCTTGGTGCTGGCGGGCTTGTCCGGGCTTACGGTGGGGTCGCCCGCACGTGCCTAAGGAACGCAGAGACTCTCACACACATCCCCAAGGTTCTTGTGAGACTAAGAGCGCCCTTGTCTATGTCTGGAGCGGTGTTTCAGGTGGGTACGATATTCAAACCTTGCTCTCCTCTTGCTTCCCATCGTCCTATACGATCGATCCCCGGTGCACAGCTGGAAAGCTACAGTCCGCTTACAGTTGTAACAAAAACGTAAACATGCCTTGTAGACTATCAATCGCACCGACAAAATTAAAGAGGATTATACGGCCGAGGAGATTATTGTTGACGTGAAGGTAGATGCCGCTTTAATCGACAATCTACGACAGCAGCTGCAGGACGCGACAAGGGGGTCAGGCAGCTTAGAGGAATGCTGATGTTCAAGGCCATATTTTTCAAAGGCATTCTTGGAAATAAAGAAATTAAATTGCACATATGAAGGCAACACAATTTATGGACGCTCAAAACATTTATTGCGTGCTACATGACCATTTAGAATGAGGCACGCAAGCTTTGGCCACTCGCATTGCCACAGTAGCTACAAGGACACAGCTCAAACATACATGCCCCAACCCCTCACCCACCGACCAAATTCCTGCTCACCAATCGTCCACGACCATAACCAAGCGTATTCGCGAGTCCCACACGCATGCCGTCCTACCAAGGATTTATCATGGGCAGAATGGGCCGTCGGCACTCAGTCACCATAGGATCACGCCGGCGAGATCTTCAAAGGTGCTGAGAGTCGAGCTACTCGCGTCGCATAATCAGGCCCCTGCTTTTATCTTACCTTGCCTGGGCCTGCCCACTTTTGTGTGCCAATTTTACGTGTATGGGTTTAACTTATGGTAGGGGGAGAAGTGGGCGGCCCGGAATGGGATTTTGGGTTTGTTTTGTGACTTCGATTGATGTGGTACATGTGGGAAGGAAAATCTTCAGCAGATCGGAGTCTGAGCAAACACCTCACACTCAACGCGCTGTACCCTCTAACCACGCCCTCGTTCCCTTCGATCCCTCAGTGGACAAGCTTCCCCATACTTCAGGCAGTATATTGCTGGTTCGGCGGGCTTGGTTAAGCCACATTTATAACCTGCATTTTTGCGGTCAAGGTTGGGAGAGAAAAAGAGAAGGCTCGTTTTCGACAGACCGGGCACCTGCTTCTTGTCACCCTTCACCTTGCAAGAGCCATTCGTGCAAGTTCTCGTGAACACTTCGTAGACAATCTTGTTTTTACACCGCGCGACTGTTTACCATGGCGGATAACGGCGTTGTCACCGTCCACGGAGAGCCCATGAATATGATAGCCCTTCCTCAGCTTCCTCTCCGGGCGGAGCATCCCGTCCCGGCTCTGCCTGGCCCCAAGGAGGAAGAAAAAAGATTGCAGCAACCATTACTGCAACCGACGCATCCATCACTGCAACAACAACATCCAGCAGTACCCGAGGAGGAACACGCTCCACAAAGCGCACCCTTTGTCGCGCCGGGGGAACTCGCCCCGGCTCCCCTTATCCTGCCTCTTCCTCCGCTACCCCCCTCGACGAACATCTCGCCTGACCCCATCCCACCGGCCCGTAAGAGCAGCATTTTGAGCGGCGGAATGGGGAATCAAGGGCGTTGGACCGAGGCGGAGCACGACTTGTTTCTGGAGGGCCTGCGTGAGCACGGGAAAGGGGCCTGGAAACTCATCAGCGAAAAGGTGGTACGAACCCGAAGCGCGGAGCAAGTGCGGATCCACGCCCAGAAATACTTTTTGCGGCAAAGCAAACAAGAAAAGAAGAAGAACGCCGCCAACAAGGGGGCGATGGCGGAGATTGAAGGAGGAGGGAAGGAGAGCAACGGAGGAGGAGGTCCCGATGGGCCGGGCGCAGGTAGGTTCGACAAGGCCGGCAACGGCGCCGTGGACCGTGTGGCGTGCGCAGATGCTTTAGCTTTGTGTTACGCACATGGATTGGTTGTAGGGTAGCCCGCCTGCTTTCTTTCCTGCCCGACTTGATTCCATGTTATTCATCCCTCCTCTCGTCGCGCCCCTCCTTTTCGCCCCCTCCTATCTCCTGGCCCCTAATTCTCCCCCCTTTTTCCATTTTCCCCCCGCTTTTTTCTCACTTCCCTTGACCTGCAGGCAGCAAAGAAGGACACTGGACCGACGAGGAACACGAGCTTTTCTTGCGGTGCTGGGAGCAGTACGGGAAGTCTTGGAAGAAACTAAGTGAGATCATCGGGACGCGGACCAACGAGCAGATTAGAACCCATGCTCAGAAGTACTTTGCGAAATTGCGCGAATTGAGGGAACGGGGTTATGAAGGGGCTTATTACATGGATGGGACGAGGCATTTGACCAAAACGTTCCTAGGAGGGACGCAGCCGCCCGGACTTGCAGCGAGCTCGAGGGGGGGAGGGCGGGGGGGAGGAGGGAAGG
>Ga0102934_1003565_pt1 | contig 10599 bp, 9 predicted proteins | sample SalPonR2_A_D1_MG_FD_78175 | JGI IMG/M metagenome (GOLD analysis project Ga0102934, IMG submission 78175) | Salt pond soil microbial communities from South San Francisco under conditions of wetland restoration - Salt Pond MetaG R2_A_D1_MG | ecosystem: Environmental > Aquatic > Marine > Intertidal...
CCCGAAATGCACGCCGAACACCGCGAGGCTCTGCCCGGTCACGGCAAGCCAGCGCAGACGCACCAGCGTATCGAGACGCAGGCGCCGGGCATTCAGGCTGAGATCTTGCGGATCGTAACTCATCACCCGCGCAATCTAGCGCATGCGCGGAAGATGGGGATGGCCTTTGCGCGAAAATCAGCCCAGACGCCCGAGTACCGGGAAAGTCTCCAGCATCCAGAAGGCCATCATCTCGATACCGCCGGTCAGGAACGCGATGCCGGTGAGCACGAGCAGGCCGCCCATCGCCTTCTCGACCATGCCGAAACGGCTCTTCATGCGTTTGAGGAAATTCACGAAGGGCCGCATCGCGAAAGCGGCGAGAATGAAGGGTATGCCCATCCCGGCAGAGTAGATCATCAAAAGAAAGGCGCCCTGCGCCACGCTCTGCTCCGTCCCCGCAACGGCAAGGATGGCGGCAAGGATCGGCCCGATACAGGGTGTCCAGCCAAAAGCGAAGGCAAGCCCCATCACATAGGCACCCCAGAGACCGACATTGGAGCCGCCCTGAAAGCGCGCCTCGCGATACAGCAAGGCGATGCGGAAGACGCCGAGGAAGTGCAAACCCATCAGGATGATGATGACCCCGGCGACGATGCCGAACACATCCATGTATTGCCGCACCAGCTGTCCCAGAGCGGAAGCCGTGGCACCGAGCAGGGTGAAGACGGTGGTGAATCCGAGAACGAACACGATCGCCGTTCTGATCGCCCGTTTGCGTAGTTCCGGATCATCCGAATCCTCGATCTGATCCAGCGAGGCACCGGCCAGATAGGTCATGTAAGGGGGCACCAGCGGCAGCACGCAGGGCGACAGGAAGCTGATCAATCCGCCAGCGAGAGCGGCCAGTATCGAAATTTCCATCATGCCCCGCTTCTAGCCCCCGAACACGCGCAGGAAAAGCCACCGCGACATGCTCTCGCGGCCTCGTGATCCCGCGTGATAGACTGTTTGCGACACGTTTCCATTGGTAAAGATCAATAAGGGGCGCATCAGGATGACGCAGCGCAGCGAACGCGGGCCGGAATCAGGCTTCACCGGGCCGACCAACAGCCTCGCCGATATTCCCGGTCTGCGCATCGGGCAAGCCCATGACATGGCGCTCGCCTCGGGGGTCAGCGTGGTGATCTTCGATGACCCCGCGATCGTCGGCGTCTCGGTACTCGGCGGCGCTTCTGCCGGTCGAGACCTCGCCTGCCTTGCGCCCGATGCCACGGTGGAGAGAGTCAACGCGCTGGTTCTCTCCGGCGGCTCGGGTTACGGGCTCGACGCGGCGAGCGGGGTCCAGGCCTGGCTGCGCGAACGCGGTATCGGTTTCCGCCTCGGCGCGGCGCTGATCCCGATCGTGCCACAGGCGATCTGTTTCGATCTGCTCAATGGCGGCGACAAGGATTGGGGCCGCTACCCGCCCTATCGCGAACTCGCTTATAGGGCCTGCGAGAGCGCCGATTCCCGGGTGGCACTCGGCTCGGTCGGCGCGGGTTACGGGGCGACGACGGTCGATCTCAAGGGCGGCGTCGGCTCCGCCTCGGCGCGGCTCGCGAGCGGTCACACAGTGGCGGCGCTCGCGGTGGTGAACGCCGTGGGCTCGACAGTGATCGAAGGCGGGCCACATTTCCGGGCGGGCGGGCTCGAGATCGGCAACGAGTTCGGCGGCATCGGCTGGCCGCAGACGCCGCCCGGCGCGCGTCATCGCCTGCATTGGAAGGGCGGTCCGCAACCGGGCACGACCCTCGCCATCATCGCGACCGATGCCATACTGACCAAGCCGCAGGCCACGCGCATGGCCATCGCCGCGAATGATGGACTCGCCCGGGCGCTCGACATCACCCACGCGCCCTTCGATGGCGATACGATCTTCACCGCTTCGACCGGAACGCGCCCGCTCTCCGACCCGGTTCAGGATCTGACGATGATCGGCGCGGTGGCCGCCAACGTCCTTGCCCGCGCCATTGCACGCGGCGTGTTCACGGCGACATCGCTACCCTGTGCTGGCGCCCTGCCCGCCTGGCAGGATCGCTTCGGAGATTGACGGGGCGCGCCCGATACCGGAACGCGTCACGCACCGTTTTGCGCATGGTCGAGCGCCTCGGCCTCGACCCGATCGGCGCGCAGACGCCAGTCGGGAATCCGCTCCAGCTGCCGGAACTGCCCCTGCGCATCATCGACAGCGCCGGCCTCGCAGTCGGCCTGCACATCGAACCAGCGTTGACAAATCAGTGCTTCGTGCCCGGTCGCGTCACAGACACGTTTCAGAAATCGTACGCGAAACAACGGCATGGCGCCCTCCAAGGTTGCGCCCCCCGATCAGCCGGGGCAGTAGCGCCCTGGCTGACCGTGGAAGATTGCCCCAACGGAAGGAGGGGATCAAGCGAGTCCTGCCCCCCGGAGACCACGATCAGGGTTTTCACTCAGGGTTTTCACTCGGCCCCGAATCTGCGCTACAAGGAAAGCATGAACCAGACTGCCTCCAACGCCGCAGAGTTTACCGTCTCCGAACTCTCGGGCGCGCTCAAGCGCACCATTGAGGACGCGTTCGGCCATGTCCGCCTGCGCGGCGAGATTTCCGGCTTTCGCGGCCCGCATTCCTCGGGCCATTGCTATTTCTCGCTCAAGGATCAGAACGCGCGTATCGACGCGGTGATCTGGCGGGGAATCTATGGTCGCCTGCGCATCAAGCCGCAGGAGGGGCTGGAGGTAATCGCCACGGGGCGGATCACCACATTCGCCGGCAAATCCAGCTATCAGATCATCATCGACACGATCGAACCCGCCGGCGTCGGCGCGCTGATGGCGCTGCTCGACGAGCGCAAGCGCAAGCTCGAGGCGGAAGGCCTGTTCGCGCCGGAGCGCAAGCGCCCCCTACCCTATCTGCCGCGCGTCATCGGCGTCGTCACCTCGCCGACGGGCGCGGTGATCCGCGACATCCTGCATCGCCTGCAGGATCGGTTTCCGCGCCATGTGCTCGTCTGGCCCGTGCGCGTGCAGGGCGAAACCAGCGGCGAGGAGGTCGCAGCTGGCGTGCGCGGCTTCAACGCGCTCGAACCCGGCGGCGCCATCCCGCGTCCCGACGTGATCATCGTGGCGCGCGGCGGCGGCTCGATCGAGGATTTGTGGGGCTTCAACGACGAGGATCTGGTGCATGCGGTGGCCGGGAGCGCCATCCCTGTCATCTCCGCCGTCGGCCACGAGACCGACTGGACACTGATCGATCTCGTCGCGGACCGGCGCGCGCCGACGCCGACCGGTGCGGCGGAAATGGTGGTGCCGGTGCGGCTCGATCTGCTCGCCTCCGTGCATGATCTCTCCCATCGCCACGAGGACGCGATGCTGCGCCGGCTGGAGCGGCTGAGCGCCGATCTGCGCTCGGCGTCACGCGCCCTGCCGACGCCGGACGAAATCCTCTCAACCAAGCGCCAGCGGCTCGATCTCGCCGGCGCGCGCCTGCCGGCGGCTTTGCGGGCCAATGCGCGGGGGCTGGAGCGGCGTTTCTCGCAGGTCGGGCAGCGGCTCGAACGCGCCTCCCCGCGCCTCGCCACAGCCCGCGCTCGCGCCGCACTCGATGCCGTCGGCGAGCGCCCGCGCCAGGCGCTCTCGGCCCTGACCACGCGGCTGCGCCCGCGCCTCGACGATCTCGGCGCACGCCTGCGCTATCTCCACGCGGCAGGCCTGCGCGAGCGCCGGGCACTGCTCGCCAGCCGCTTTTCGCTGCTGCGCAGTTACAGCCATGAGGCGACGCTCGAACGCGGCTTCGTGCTGGTGACGGATGGTGATGGCGCGCTGGTGCGCGACGGCGCCACTTTGCGCGCGCGTGATCCCATCACGCTCATCTTCCATGACGGGGCGCGCGCTGCGCAGATCAGCGACGGTGACGATCCGGGATCCGGGGCGAAACCGCCGGCACCGTGCGATGCGGATACCAGACCCGCAAGCACCAAAGCCGCGAGCCGGAAGCAAGTGGGCACCAAAGCCGCCACGACCAAACCCGCTGCGCGCAAATCGGCAGCCCGTCAGGGCTCGTTGTTCGATCTGTGACGGCGGCGCGCGAACCGGGCCCGACCACTGACATCGCCGCGCAACGCGGCGCCTTCATCCGCGCCCATACCCGCCTCACGACAGTACCGCATGCGCCGGAGATCAGCCTGTATGTAGCGGATGAGGCGACGGCGCTCTGGGAGAAGACCGAGGAGGAACTCGGCGCGCTCGGCCTGCCGCCACCCTTCTGGGCCTTCGCCTGGGCGGGCGGGCAGGCGCTCGCGCGCTACATCCTCGACAATCCGCAGATCGTGCGCGGCAAACGCGTGCTCGATTTCGCCGCCGGCTCCGGCCTCGTCGGCATTGCCGCCGCGAAAGCGGGCGCGGCGCGGGTGGAGAGTGCCGATATCGACCCTTTCGCGCTGGCCGCGATACCGCTCAATGCCAGCGCGAACCGCGTGGCGCTCATACCGCGCGGGACAGATCTGATCGGTATTCAGGAGAGCTGGGACGTCGTTTTCGCCGGTGATATCTGCTACGAGCGCGACCTTGCCGCCCGCGTTATCACCTGGCTGGAGACGCTGCATCGCGCCGGCACCACGGTGCTGATCGGCGATCCGGGCCGGGCCTATCTACCCAAGAGGCTGACACGGCTGGCCGAGTACAGCGTCCCGACAACACGGGTTCTGGAGGATGCCGAGATCAAGCGCAGCGGGGTGTGGGGCTTTGCTGTACCGGTTTGAAGCGAAGGCCTCACCCGCCCTCAGCCACCCGCGCCGGCGGCTCCGGTGCCATCTCTGCATTGGCGTCGCCCGCGCGGGTCTCCCAGCCCAGATCAGGGAGTGCGACGATGCGGGCGCCGCGCAGGTCGTTGCGGCAGACGATGTAGCCGCGCTGTTCCATGTATTGCACCAGACGCCGGGCACGGCCCGGTGAGCGGCTGCCGCAGATGCGGGCGATCTCGCCATCGGGCGGACACGGCGCGCCCTCGAGCGCCGCGCGGGCAAAAAGCAGATAGACGCCCTGAATGTCCTCGGGCAGCCCCTCGGCACAACGCAGAGCCTCGTCCCATTGCGGGTTCTCGGCGGTTTGCGCATCGACGCCCGCGCGCGCCACGGTAAGGCGACGACGGAACTCTGCGAGATCGGGCGGGCCACCGGGGACGCGCCGGATCCGGCAGCGCACCAGAAAATCCTGATACAGCACCGCATGCGAGCGAAACGACGCGTCTTGATCGGAAAGGATCTCCCCCATCACCGCGTTGAGCCCCGCCTCGCGGGCCTGCGGATCATGAATAGGTTCCTCGGGCGCCGTCATGGCCGGGCGCTCGCGTACCACCTGGGCCAGGAGATCGTTGGTCGAGGGCATCGGCGCAGGAGCGGGCCGGCGCTGGATCTGCTCGCGCTCGAGTTCGCGCTCCTCGGCCGTGGGCGGAGCGAAGATCAGATCGCGCGCCTCGTCCGCAGGCTGCTCGGGCAGCGGCATCAGCTTCGGCGAAGTCGAGCGCGCCTGCGTTTCCACATCGCCGATGCGAATCGGGATCGGGCGACGTGACAGGGCGGGGCCGAGCGCGATGAAATGACCGCGCGCGAGATCGCGGAATGCCTCCGCCTGCCGGCGCTCCATGCCAAGCAGATCGGCGGCGCGCATCATGTCGATATCGAGAAAGGTGCGCCCCATCAGGAAGTTGGAGGCCTCGGCCGCGACATTCTTGGCGAGCTTTGCGAGACGCTGCGTGGCAATGACGCCGGCGAGCCCGCGCTTGCGCCCGCGACACATCAGATTGGTCATGGCGCCGAGCGAGACCTTGCGCGCATCGTCGGAGAATTCGCCCGCAGCGGTGGGCGCGAAGAGCTGTGCCTCATCGACGACGACGAGAATCGGATACCAGTGATCGCGCTCGGCATCGAACAACCCGCCGAGAAAGGCTGCCGCCGCGCGCATCTGCTGCTCAGCCTCGAGCCCTTCGAGATTGAGCACGACGGAAACCCGGTGCTGGCGCACCCGCGCGGCGATGCGCTGGAGATCAGCCTCCCCGCGCTCGGCATCGACGACGATATGGCCGAAGCGCTCGGCCAGCGTGACGAAATCGCCCTCCGGATCGATCACCGCCTGCTGCACCCAGGGCGCGCTCTGTTCGAGAAGCCGGCGCAGGAGATGCGACTTGCCAGAGCCGGAATTGCCCTGGACCAGCAGACGCGTGGCCAGAAGCTCCTCCAGATCCAGCATGGCCGGGCTCTCGCCCGGACCCGTCACCCCCATATCCACACCGACCGTCATGCCCGCTCCCGCCGCATTGCACCAGATGGGGTGATAACACAGCACTCCACCATGTGGAGGCCGTGCAAAGCGCCCTCCACAGATTCGGCAGGGCTGCGCGCAATGGCGCGTCGAACCAGCGAGGGTCTGCGGCGTTAACCTGTCTCGAACGACGCGGTTTGCAAGGAGGTTCCCATGTCAGCCAATGACAAGCTGCACGATCGGCCCTGGAGCTACGAGGAAGTCCAGCAATTGCGGGAGATGGTGAATGAAGGCGTTACCGATTCGGTCATAAGCCTGAAGCTGAAACGCTCCATCGCCGATATCCACGCCAAGCTCTCGGAACTCGGGCTCGTGGCCAAGACGGGTTGAGGCGACCGGATTTGCGCCCGGCATCGGTGTCGAGCGGTGCTGCGGCCTTGGACGCCTTCACACATCGCCATGGCGAAATGCCGCAAGATGCGCTTAAATCCTGCGACGCAATCGCAAGGCAGGACGATACATGGGCTATATCGACAGCTGGTACGCACGCACACTCTCGGATACGGCGGCTTATCCGATGCTCGAAGGCGAGCATGAAGCGGATGTCTGCATCATCGGTGGCGGCTTCGCCGGACTGACGGCGGCACGGGAGCTCGCGCGCGCCGGCAAGCGCGTCGTCGTGCTCGAAGCGGAACGCGTCGGCTGGGGCGCGTCGGGGCGCAATGGCGGCTTTGTTTCGCCGGGCTACGCTGCCAGCCTCTCGCTGATATCGCTCTATACCGGCGCCGAGCGCGCAAAAGCGCTCTACCGGCTCTCGATCGAGGGGGCCGACATGGTGCGCGGAAACGTCGATGCGCTCGGCGCGCGCGACGCATGCAAGCCGGTCCACGGCAAGATCGGCGTGATGCGCTATCCGGCTCGTGACGCGCTGATGCAGCGTCGTGATCAACTCGCCCGCGATTTCGGCTATCATCTCGACTATATGCCGCGCGAGGACGTCGGCGCAGTCCTGCGCTCCGACAAGTACTGCGATGCGCTCCACGATCCGCAGGCCTTCCATTTCCACCCGCTGAACTATGCCAGAGCCCTCGCCCGCGATATCATCGCCCATGGTGGTGCCATCTTCGAGAACAGCGCGGCAATCGGCGCCGTGCTCAATGCGCCGGAGAAACGCCTGCGCACGATCGGTGGCAGCGTGCGTGCGCGCGACGTCGTCCTCGCCGGGGGTGGCTATACTACTGATCTTGTCCCGGAATTGCGCCGGGCCTATCTGCCGATCGCGACCTATGTGCTGCTCACCGAGCCGGCACCCGAGCGGATCGCGCAGGCCGTCACAAGCCCCTGCGCGATTTCGGACAACCGCCGTGCGAATGATTATTACCGCCTGGTGGATGACGGTCGGCGGCTGCTCTGGGGCGGGCGTATCACCACCCGCCGGGCCGAGCCGCGCGACCTCGCCGCGCTCCTGCGCAAGACGATGGTCTCGACCTATCCGCAATTGTCGGATCTGCGCGTGGAGATCGCATGGTCAGGGTTGATGTCCTATGCGCGCCATCTGATGCCGCAGATCGGACGCTTGCGCGATGGCGTCTATTACTGCACCGCCTTCGGCGGCCATGGGCTCAACACCAGCACGATCGGCGGACGCGTCGTCGCCGAGGCGATCACCGGCGAGAGCGACCGCATCCGCCTGTTCGAACCCTTCGGCCTCGCCTGGAACGGCGGCCCCTTCGGCACGGCGGCAGTGCAGCTGACCTACTGGAGCTATCAGGCGCAGGACTGGTGGAAGGAACGTCGGGCGGCGTGAGGGGATAGAGGGGGCCGGGTTCGTATTCTCCCACCCTTTGAACCGGCTGCTATGACGGGTGTTGAAGATCTTCGGTTTGCCGTAGCGGGTTCCTGGCGGTTGCAGTGATCAAGCCCAATCGCCGCATCTCATGCGGTGATTAGGCTTCACAATCTCCGCAAGGCATGCCGGCATCAGTGCCAGGCCGGTTACGTCCGGACCCGATTTTCACGGGCATCGGGATGTCGTCATTGGCCTTCGTGCACCGGATTCGATTTTTTTGGGCAGCGCCGCCGTTCCCAGGCACCCTGAACCTCATTGCCGGGTTTCGGCCCGTACGGATCAGCGAGCGTATGCCAGATCCATCTGTATGCCATCATGGTCGCTCAAAGCGCGACCACCGCCAAAATTGCGCGGGAGACGACCCGGACATTCTGTCGCACTTTCGACATAATTTATTTGTGATTTACGAAAACAGAAACACAATTTTAAATTTTGAGTGAGGCGTGAAGCAATGCAAGCGACAGATAAGATCAGCCAGGTCAGCATTCACTTCCCAATCAGGTTTTCGGCTGTGGCCGCTCTGGTGCTGGTTCTGCTTACCATCGTATTCTGGGCCGTTTCGGGCGACACGATCGAAACACTGGTGTTTTTCGCCGTGGGCGCCGCTGCGACCGCGCAGATCACCACGGCCTTTTTCACCGCACGCCTTCTCGGCTTCCAGATCTCGACCCGCGACGCGGAAATCGAGCGGGAACAGCGAGCCGATGCTCGTGAGGAGTTGCGCAAGCAGCGTGAAGAAGCCCATGACGCGTTTCTGTTGCGCCGGGAGGCGATCCGTTTCGGTGAACGCTGGAATCATCCGGAGATGCGGGAGGCACGCGCGACCCTCAGGAGCATTCTCGACAAGAACGGTGATGCTGGCGCACTCAACGCCTATCTCAATGAGAACAAGCTCGACGTGAATCACGTCCTCAACTTCATCGAGGAGATGGCGACATGCTGCCGCCATGGCCTCGTCGACGAGCCGCTCATGCGCAAGCAGTTCGACTATGTGGTGTGCAAGACGTGGCGATCTCTCTCAACCTGGATCGATGGAGAGCGCAAAGCGAGTGTCGACGCGATCTGGGAGGACATGAAATGGCTCTACGACCAATGGAAGACACCTTGAAACCGACTGGTGCAACGGCTATCTTCGCTATCAAAGAATGCGGTTCGTGAAAGGAACGATTATGTCTTGGAAATACACCCTCTGAGCACTCTTCTCTGATCTTGAACGTATACGGCCTGCCACCCGGCAGGCCGTTTTCATTCTCGGACGCAGCCGCCACTCACACCGCGACCTTGAACGCGGCTTCGGTTTTCGCCTTGATCTCATCGACGCTGACGCCGTCGGCCAGCTCGATCAGGGTCATGCCGCCATCGCCTTCCTTGTCGATGGAGAAGACGCCGAGATCGGTGATCACCATGTCGACGACGCGGGTGCCGGTCAGCGGCAGGTCGCAGGCCTTGAGGAGCTTCGGCGATTCCGAGCCGTCCTTGCCCTTGGCGACATGCTCCATCACCACCACGACCTTCTTGACGCCGGCGACGAGATCCATCGCGCCGCCCATGCCCTTTACCATCTTGCCGGGGATCATCCAGTTGGCGAGATCGCCGTTCTCGGCCACCTGCATGGCGCCGAGGATGGACAGGTCGATATGGCCGCCACGCACCATGGCGAAACTGTCCGCTGACGAGAAGAAGCTCGTTGTCGGCAGTTCCGTCACGGTCTGCTTGCCGGCATTGATCAGATCGGGATCCTCCTCGCCCTCATAGGGGAAGGGGCCCATGCCGAGCATGCCGTTCTCGCTCTGCAGCTGCACGCTCATGCCTTCGGGGATGTAATTCGAGACCAGCGTCGGAATGCCGATGCCGAGATTGACGTAGAAGCCGTCGCGCAATTCCTTCGCGGCGCGCGCGGCCATCTGTTCACGGGTCCAGGCCATGATTGTTCTCCTTCACGCGTGATTCAGGCTGCGGGCTTTTCGCGGGTGGTACGCTTCTCGATCATCTTCTCGACATCCGGCACATGGATCATGCGCTTGACGTAGATGCCCGGCGTGATGATGTGGTCAGGATCGAGCGCACCCGGCTCCACCAGATGCTCCACCTGCGCGATCGTCATGCGCGAGGCGGTGGCCATCATCGGATTGAAGTTGCGCGCGGTCTTGCGATAGATCAGGTTGCCTTCCGTGTCGCCCTTCCAAGCATGCACGAGCGAGACATCGGCGAACAGCCCCGTCTCCATCACGTAATCATGCCCGTCGAAATGGCGCACTTCCTTGCCCTCGGCGATCAGCGTGCCCACCCCAGTCTTGGTGAAGAAGGCGGGGATGCCGGCACCGCCAGCGCGGATGCGCTCGGCCAGAGTGCCCTGCGGGTTGAATTCGAGCTCGAGCTCGCCGGCCAGATATTGCTGCGCGAACAGCTTGTTCTCGCCGACATAGGACGAGATCATCTTGCGGATCTGGCGCGTCTCAAGCAGCAGGCCGAGGCCGGCGCCGTCAATGCCGGCA
>Ga0102934_1003567_pt1 | contig 10597 bp, 11 predicted proteins | sample SalPonR2_A_D1_MG_FD_78175 | JGI IMG/M metagenome (GOLD analysis project Ga0102934, IMG submission 78175) | Salt pond soil microbial communities from South San Francisco under conditions of wetland restoration - Salt Pond MetaG R2_A_D1_MG | ecosystem: Environmental > Aquatic > Marine > Intertidal...
CGCGGGATTCTCGAGCTGCCCGGTGGCCGCCTGGAACCGCAGGTTGAACTGTTCTTTCTTGAGCCGGACAAGCTCTTCCCGGAGCTCGTCCGGGGTCTTGCCACGCAGATCGCTGGCCTTCATGCCATCTCTTCCTTCTCAGAACACCGGCGAGCCCCTGACAAACGTCGCAGGGTCACCCGAAACCCGGTGGATGGATTTCATCACGCGCGAATCCCCGACCGTGGCCGGGGCGCAGATTGCGGCTCTATAAGGGAGGCGGTCACGGAGGGCAAGGAAAGAATTGCCGCCGCGGATCGACGGGGCCGCCCGGCATCCCGGACAGCCCCGAACGTGTCAGCCGTTGACGCTGTCCTTGAGCGCCTTGGCGAAGGTCATCTTGACCTGGCGGTCGGCCGGCTTGCGCATCTGCTCGCCGGTTGCGGGGTTACGCACCATGCGCTCGGGGCGCTCGCGGCAGTAGATCTTGCCCACGCCCGGCAGCGGCACAGCCCCACCGTTCGACACCTCCCGGGTAACAACGGCGATCACCGCGTCGAGCGCGGCCCCGGCGGATTTCTTGTCGCTGTCCATCTCCTCGGCCAGTGCGGCAACGAGCTGGGTCTTGGTCATCGGCTTCGCCATTTTTCGGTCTCCTTCGTATCACTGCCCGTCTCTGGGGCCTCGGTGGCGTGATTAAACGCCATGATGTGGTCAAACACAACGACTAGGGGGCAAAAGCAAGGGGTTTTGCCGCATTTTGTGCCGATTTTCGCGCACTCAGAGGAACGCGGTCTCCTCGAAAGACCGCAATTTGCGGCTGTGGATGCGTTCGAGCGGCATCCGGCGCAGCGATTCCATCGCGCGAATCCCGATCATCAGGTGGCGCGAGACCTGTGATTTGTAGAAATCCGAGGCCATGCCGGGCAGCTTCAGCTCGCCCTGGAGCGGCTTGTCGGACACGCACAAAAGCGTGCCATAGGGCACACGGAATCGAAATCCGTTGGCGGCGATGGTGGCGCTTTCCATGTCGAGCGCGATGGCGCGCGACTGGCTGAGGCGCTGCACCGGGCCCGCGTGTTCGCGCAATTCCCAGTTGCGGTTGTCGACGCTGGCCACGGTGCCGGTGCGCATCACCCGCTTGAGATCGAACCCGTCGAGCAATGTCTCCTCGGCGACCGCGTCCTGCAGCGCGATCTGGATTTCCGCCAGCGCCGGGATCGGCACCCAGGCGGGCAGGTCGGCGTCGAGCACGCGATCCTCGCGCAGGTAGGCATGGGCCAGCACGAAATCGCCCAAGGATTGCGAATTGCGCAGCCCCGCGCAATGGCCAACCATCACCCAGGCATGCGGGCGCAGCACGGCGATATGGTCAGTCGCCGTCTTGGCGTTGGACGGCCCCACCCCGATATTCACCAGCGTAATCCCCGCACCGTCCGCGCGCTTGAGGTGATAGGCAGGCATCTGCGGCAGCTGGACGGGTGTGGGCAGCGCCCCGTCGGGAGTGGTGATCGCGGCATTGCCCGGTGCCACGAAGGCGGTATAGCCGCTCTCGGGCGCGTCCAGTGCCTGACGCGCGAAGGCCTCGAACTCGGCCACGTAGAACTGGTAGTTGGTGAACAGCACATAATTCTGGAAATGCCCGGGGTCGGTGGCGGTGTAATGCGCCAGCCGCGCCAGCGAGTAATCCACCCGCTGCGCGGTGAAGGGCGCGAGAGGGCGCGTGCCGCTGGGCCCCGGTCGCCACGTGCCGTTGACGATATCGTCATTTGTGCTGGCCAGATCGGGCACGTCGAACACGTCGCGCAGGGTGAACGCCGCTGCCCCCTCCTGCGGCACGTCGAGCGCCGCCTCGCCCGCCACGGCGAAATGCACCGGCATGGGCGTGTCAGACAGCCCGATGGTGACCGGCACGCCGTGATTGTCCAGAAGCAGGCCTATCTGCTGCTCAAGATAGGCGCGAAACAGGTCGGGCCGGGTGATGGTGGCGGCATAAGTGCCCGGGTAGGAGACGTGGCCAAAGCTCAGGCGGCTGTCGATGGTGGCGTAGGTGGTCGTGGTCAGCCGTATCTCGGGGTAGAGCGCGCGCACCCGCCGCGGCGGGACGTGCCCCGCCAGAGCACCGGCGAAGGCATCGCACAGGAACCGCGTGCCGCGCGCGTAGAGCAGGCACAGCCGGTCCACCGCCGCGCGCGCGCAGGTGAACGCCTCGGGTCCGGGCATATCAGGCGGCGGAAGCGGCGAATCCGGATCGGCGGAGGGCATGGCTGTGTCCTGTAAGGGGGTACGCGCGCCACGTTGACATGGGCCGGGGCCGCGATCAAGCTGCGCCCGGAAGGGAGCGCGCATGGATTTCGAGACCGTCAGCCCGGCAGAGTTCGGGGCCAGCCTGCGGGGCCTCGGCCTCAACCTGCTGGTGCGCGACGTGCAAGCAGAGGCGGCGTTTCTGGCCCATGTTTTCGGCATGGCACCGCACCGGGTGAGCGACGATTTCGCGATCATGGCGTATCACGGCCACCTGATGCAGCTCCACGCCGATCACACCTATGGCGCGCATCCGCTGCTGGGCCTCGTGCCCGAGAGCCCGCCGCGCGGGGCGGGTGCCTCTCTCCACCTCTTCGACAGCGACCCGGACGTTGCCGCCGCCCGGGCCGAAGAGGCGGGCGGCCACATCCTGCAAGCCCCCGCCAACAAGCCGCACGGCCTGCGCGAGACCTGTATTCTGTGCGCAAACGGCTATGCGTGGGTCGCCTCGCGCGCCCTGACCGATGACGAAAGGAAAGACATATGAGCGTGACCGACCTGCACCCGAACATGGAGCACTGGCAGGACCGCGTGGATCTCGCCGCCGCGTTCCGCTGGACCGCGCGGCTGGGCATGCACGAGGCGGTGGCCAACCATTTCAGCCTTGCCATCAACGAGGACGGCACGCGCTTCCTGATGAACCCCAACCAGCGCCATTTCGCGCGCATCCGCGCCAGCGACCTGATCGAGGTGGACGCGACCGACCCCGACACGATGAACGGCCCCGACGCGCCGGACCCGACCGCCTGGGGCCTGCATGGCGGCCTGCACCGGCATTGCCCCCAGGCGCGCTGCGCCATGCACGTGCATTCGATCCATGCCACCGTGCTCGCCTGTCTCCAGGACAGCCGCCTGCCGCCCATCGACCAGAACTGTGCCACTTTCTACAACCGCCATGTCGTCGACGAGGCCTATGGCGGACTGGCCTTCGAGGACGAGGGTGCCCGCTGCGCGCGGCTGTTGCGCGACCCGCGCCAAAAGGTGCTGGTCATGGGCAATCACGGGGTGATGGTGATCGGTGACACCGTGGCCGAGACGTTTAACCGGCTTTATTACTTCGAGCGCGCCGCCGAGACCTATATTCGCGCGCTTCAGACCGGGCGTCCGCTGCGTATTCTCTCCGAGGCCGTGGCGGAAAAGACCGCGCGCGAACTCGAGGAATATCCCGGGCAGGCGGAGCGGCATCTCGACGAGCTGAAGGCGATTCTCGATGCCGAAGGCTCGGGTTACGCGGCCTGACAACGACGCGGGGCACGCGATCGCGCGCGCCCCGCCGCCTGCCTCAGGCTCGCACCAGGGCCTCGTAGGCGTCCGAGATGTCACGCGTCATCGCGCCCACCTCGAAGCTGTAATCGCCGATCTGCCCGACCGGCGTGACCTCGGCGGCAGAGCCGGTGAGCCAGCACTGCTCGAAACCTTCTAGTTCCTCGGGCATGATGTGGCGCTCGTGCACCTTGATCTGGCGATCCTTCAAGAGCCCGATCACCGTCTGCCGGGTCAGCCCGTCGAGGATCGCGTCGGGCAGCGGCGTGTGCACCTCGCCATCCTTGACGAAGAAGATGTTGGCGCCCGTCGCCTCGGCCACGTAGCCGCGATAATCGAGGAACATCGCGTCCGAACAGCCCCTGGCCTCGGCCGCGTGCTTGGACATGGTGCAGATCATGTAGAGTCCCGCCGCCTTGGCCGCGACCGGGATCGTCTCGGGGCTCGGGCGTTTCCACTTGGCGATGTCGAGTTTCGCCCCCCTGATCTTGGCATCGCCGTAATAGCTGCCCCATTCCCACGCGGTCACCGCCATGCGGATCGGATTGCGCGCGGCTGCCACGCCCATATCCTCACCCGCGCCGCGGAACGCCAGCACCCGGACATAGGCATCGCTCAGCCCGTTGGCCTCCAGCACCGCGCGCTTGGCGGCCTCGATCTCGTCCACGGTATAGGGGATCGGCATATCCATCAGCGCGCCCGATTTCAGCAGCCGCTCGGAATGCGCGCGGCTTTTGAACACGCGGCCGCCATAGCAGCGCTCGCCCTCGAAGACCGAGCTGGCGTAGTGCAGCGCGTGGCTGAGGATGTGCACATTGGCGTCGCGCCAGTCGATGAGCTTGCCGTCCATCCAGATCTTGCCGTCGCGGTCGTCATAGCTTGCCATGAACCTGTCCTTCACAGTATTTCCATTTATTGCGCGCTTTACGACCGCATCGGACATAAAATTACGCGGTTTCCGAGATTCGCTACCAATTCGATCTTGGAATGTCAATAAAGCTGACTTAATGTCTGTAACAAGGCCGATGATTTGTGAACGAGGTGCCGGAATGGGAGAGATGCAGGGCGGCGAGAACCTCTTGTTTCTCACCGACGAGCAGTTGCGGCAGGGGATCGAGGCGATGTTCTTCGCCTATCGCGGCTTCACCGCCGATCCCGACCGCATCCTCGCGACGATGGCCTATGGCCGCGCCCATCACCGGGCACTGCATTTCATCGCGCGAATCCCCGGCACCACGGTCAACAATCTGCTCGCCATCCTCGGCGTGACCAAGCAATCGCTCAACCGCGTGCTGCGCACGCTGATCGAGGACGGGCTGGTGCAAAGCCGCGTGGGCACCACCGACCGGCGCGAACGGCACCTGCACCTGACCGAGGCGGGCGCGGCGCTGGAGCGCAAGCTGTCGGACGCACAGCGCGCGCGGATGCGCGCCGCCTACCGCGCCGCAGGACCGCAGGCGGTGGCCGGGTTCCGGCAGGTACTCGAGGCGATGATGGAGCCCGAACTGCGCGGTCTCTACCACGCGATCAGGGAGTCCGATACATGACCGAGCCCGCGCCCCACCTGTTGATCGTGGATGATGACGAGCGAATACGCGACCTGCTGCGCAAGTTCCTGATCCGGCAGGGCTTTCTCGTGTCGGTCGCGCGCGACGCGGGCCATGCGCGGCGGGTGCTCGCGGGACTCGATTTCGACCTGATCGTGATGGACGTGATGATGCCAGGCGAGAGCGGGCTGGATCTCACGCGCGCCCTGCGCGAGATGAACACCACGCCAATCCTGCTCCTGACCGCCAAGGGCGAGACGACCGACCGCATCGAGGGGCTGGAAGCGGGGGCCGATGACTACCTGCCCAAGCCGTTCGAGCCGCGCGAGTTGCTCTTGCGGATCAACGCCATCCTGCGCCGGATGCCCGAGCCCGAGCCCGAGGACAAGCAGCCCAAGATCGTGCAGATGGGCTCCTCCCGCTACGATATCGAGCGCGGCGAGCTGAGCCGCGGCGGCCTGCCGGTCAAGCTCACCGCGACCGAGGTGCAGCTCATGCGCATCTTCGCCGAGAACCTGCGTCAGGCGATCAGCCGCGCGCGGCTGGTCGAGGAGCTGGGGCGCGATGACGGGCAGGCGCAGGAGCGCGCAGTGGACGTGCAGATCACGCGACTGCGCCGCAAGATCGAGGCCGACCCGAAGCAGCCGCGCTACCTGCAGACGGTGCGCGGCGAGGGCTACATGCTCAGCCCCGACTGACAGGGCGTGCTGCCTCATACATTCATACACGCAACTGTGACGGGCCGAGCCACGCTTTGCGGTTGAGATTCGCCGCGCGCACCCGCCTTCTGTCTCTGGCCCCGGCGGGGCCGCGCTGATTTCAACAGGAGTGATCCGACATGCAATTGACCAGAATTCTGACCGCCACGGCAACCAGCCTCGCGCTTCTGGCCGGCACCGCGCTGGCCGCGCCGGTTTCCGTCACCACTGTGCTCGACCCGCAGGAGCAGATGCGCTTCGAGATGGGCGATGGCAGCAAACATTTCGTCCTCGCCGTGCGCCGCGAGGGTGTCTCGGAGGGCGAGGGCGTGCTTGCCGGGGCGCAAGTCACCGAGTTCGGCTGGCACGACATCAACCCGCCCCACGCGGGCGACCCGCAAGGCTACCTGCGTTTCGAGGCCGGGAACGGCGACGTGGCGATCATCAAGTTCACCGTGCGCGCAGTGTTCATCAAAGGTGCCGAGAAACCGGCGCTGCACGACGACGGCTTCTGGGAAGTGGTGAGCGGCACCGGGCAATTCGCGGGACAGCGCGGCGTGGGCCACCTCAAGATCGAACCCGCGGGCGGGCCCAAGCGGCTCTTCACCCTCACCGGCGAGATCGGCGACGCGCCCTGACCGATGACCGGGGCAAGGGGGCGCTGCCCCCGGTAGCGCCACCGCGCGACTCTCCCGGAACATTTGCTGCAAGGTCCAGAGCATCCCGAAACGACAAAGGGCCCGCGATCGCTCTTTCTCATTGGTCGGAGTGAGAGGATTCGAACCTCCGGCCCCTGCCTCCCGAAGACAGTGCTCTACCAAGCTGAGCTACACTCCGACCGTGGCGGGCGGGATAGACGAGGGCGGGGGCTTTGGCAAGGCCGAAATGCGCTCCCGCGCACCCCCGTCAGAGGCTTTCGTCAAGCGCCGCCAGCACCGCGTCGCCCATGCCCGAAGTGCTCACTGGCGTGCCGCCCTCGGGGCCCATCAGATCGGCGGTGCGCAGCCCGTCGGCCAGCACCTTTTCCACCGCACGCTCGACCCGCGCGGCGTCGTCACCGAGGTCGAAGGAGTAGCGCAGCGCCATCGCGAAGCTGAGGATGCAGGCGATCGGATTGGCCTTGCCCTGCCCCGCGATATCGGGCGCGCTGCCGTGTACCGGCTCGTAGAGCGCCTTGGGGCGACCGTTCTCCATCGGCAGGCCGAGCGAGGCGGAGGGCAGCATGCCCAAAGAGCCGGTGAGCATGGCGGCGAGGTCCGACAGCAGATCGCCGAAGAGGTTGTCGGTCACGATCACGTCGAACTGCTTGGGCCAGCGGGTGAGCTGCATCGCGCCCGCATCGGCATACATGTGGCTGAGCTCCACATCCGCGTATTCGGCCTCATGCACCTCGGTCACAACGTCGCGCCACAGCACGCCGGATTCCATCACATTGGCCTTTTCCATCGAGCAGACCTTGTTGCCGCGCTTGCGCGCCAGCTCGAACGCAGAGCGCGCGACGCGGGCGATCTCGCTCTCGGTGTAGCGCTGCGTGTTGATACCGACGCGCTCGTTGCCCTCCTTGTGGATGCCGCGCGGCTCGCCGAAATAGACGCCGCTCGTCAGTTCGCGCACGATCATGATGTCGAGCCCGGCCACCACGTCCTTCTTCAGCGACGAGAAATCCGCCAGCGCGTCAAAGCATTGCGCGGGCCGCAGGTTGGCGAAGAGGTCCATCTCCTTGCGCAGGCGCAACAGGCCGCGCTCGGGCTTCACGCTGAAGTCGAGCGCGTCGTATTTCGGCCCGCCGACCGCGCCCAAGAGGACCGCGTCCACCTCTTGCGCGCGCGCCATCGTCGCGTCGCTGAGCGGCACCCCGTGCGCGTCATAGGCCGCGCCGCCCACCAAGTCCTCGCCCACATCGAAGGCAATACCGCGCTTCGACCCGAACCAGTCAATGATGCGGCGCACCTCCGCCATGACCTCGGGGCCGATGCCGTCGCCCGGCAGGATGAGAAGCGAAGGGGTGCTCATGGCGATCTGTCCTCTGAAATGTCGCGTTGCGCGAGTGGCCTACAGCCGGGGGGGGGCGGGGTCAAGAAAGCCCGGCGTTACTCGACCGCGAGATCGACCCAGACAATTCGGTGCGGCCCGGCAAGCGCCGCCGCCGCGCGGCCGCGCGGCCCCTCGGGGGGCCAGTGCACGCCCGCCGCCGTCACACGCAGCCGGGCGTCGGGCAGGATGTAGCTTACCCGCAGCGGCCCCGTCTCTTCCCAGTCCACGGTGGGGCGGCCCGGCAGCGGGTCCTGCAAGCGCGGGTCGCCGAGCAGCGCGCGGATCGCCCCGCGCCGCCCCGCGCCCGTGTCGGGATCGAGATTGGCATCGCCGATCAGCACGAAGCGGCGCGCAGGCGCGGACCTGAATTCGCCATCGAGATAATGCTGCCAGAAGCGGATTTCATCGTGGTTGCGCCGTCCGTTGCGGTCTTCTTCGCCGTCGAAGACCGGCGTGGTGGCGTGAAAAGTCATCAGGTTGAGCGGCCCGGACGGCAGCGCCACCGGCACCACCCAATGCCCCACCGACGAGAGCCGCTGCACCGCCTGCGCCTCACGCGAGGGAAAGGGCCGCCCGTCGGGCCAGCGCGGCAGCAACGCGCCGGGCAGGTCGCGCCAAAGCATCGTCGAGAAATCCCGCGTGCCGTCGCGGTCGAGCGGATAGCGCGACAGGATCGCCAGCCCCCCCTGCCCCGAGAAGGTACCGTAGCCTTGTGCGTCGCGCGGCCCCCCGCGCCGACCGTCGCCATCCATGTCGAGCCGCGTGGGCCAGCCGGTATTCGGCCTGAGCGCGAAGAGATGGGGGTAATAGGGGCCCGCCTCGGCGACCCGGTCGCGCAAGGCCCGGAGCGCGCGCAGGCGGTGGTCGTAATCGACGCCCTGCACCACGAGCACGTCCGGCGCGACCACGGCAATCACCCCGGCAATGGCGTCGAGGCGCGGATCCTCGCCGCGCCGGATATCGCGCAGCAGGATGCCCGGCCCATCGCGATCGAGCGCCAGATGCCAGGTCGCGAGCCGCACGGTACCGGCCTCGACGGCCAGGCCCGTCAAGAGAAGCGCCAGCACCAGCGCGAGGCGCGCGCTCACGCGCCCTGAAGCGCGCGGCCCTCCTCGACCGGCGATCGTCCGGCGGCATAGGAGCGGCGGCGCTTGTCCTCGATCATCGCGGCGATCCGATGCATGGCGATGCCCCGCATCAACAGGCTTGCCGGAAGAAAGGCCCATGCGCTCACCGTCCAGATCAGGTTTTGCGGTTCGTTCAGCGAGACCGGGCCGATCACCGCCACCGCGAACCTGACGATGGCAGGAATGGCAAAGGGCAGCAAGAGCCCCAGAACGAGGTTGAGCACCGCGTCGCGGCGCAGCCGGTAGAGCACATCGCCGCCGCCCGTCGGATCGAAGAGCGGCAGGTTGATCCACACATTGAACGGCCCGCTGCGCGTGGGCCAGCCCAGAAACCGCACGAAGACGGCAAAGATCAGCACCATGCCGAGCGACAGCACGTAAGCCAAGGCAGCGGCCCGGCGCAACACATCCGACAGCCCGGCGTCGGCCTCACCCGGCAAAAGCACGACCATCAGCCGCACCGGCGAGTAGGGAAAATCGACAACAGCGGCCAGCCGCGCCGCCGCGCCATTGAGCGCGCCCGACAGGGCCGAGGGTGCGACCTGCCCGCGCAGCATGAAGGACAGCGCCAGGAGGATGGCGGCCAGCGTGAAGAAGCGCAGCCGGTTGTAGGGCGGTGCGAAACGGAATTCGAGCAGGACGGGATAGCGCGAATTGTATTCGATCGTGGTGAAGATCGCGGCCAGCAGCGCCAGTACCAGCACGATCTGCGCGGTCGCCGTATGTGTCGACGGGATCAACAGCGCCGGCGTCGCCACCAACATGGCCAACAGGAGTGCCCGCGCCAATGCGCCAGGTGTCTGAGAGACCACCGCTCTTTCCCCTTCATCCCGACCGGTCGCGATACGTTGCCGCGCCCTTGTGTCGATGTGATCCCGCCTATTGTGGCGGACTGCCTCAATTCTGCCCAATTCTTGCCGTTTTCCTTCGAGGCCGCAAGGGACCAGCGCGACTCAACAGAAAACTTGGGGCGATTTCGTGGCAGGAGTGGTGCAGGAATACATCATTTCGCCGAAAATTTCGGCGCGATTCCGAGCTTTTACATCATCTTGTGGTCGGCTGCGGCGCAGCCACCAGGCCGCGCCGCACAGCGCGCGCAGCCTCAGACCCAGGGCCGCGCCTGCGCCGCGCCTGCCTCGAAGGCGTCGATCGCCGCCGCCTTCTCCAGCGTCAGGCCGATATCGTCGAGCCCTTCGAGCAGGCAGTGCTTCTTGAACGCGTCCACCTCGAAGGAAAACACCTCGCCCTCGGAGGTCGAGACGGTCTGTGCCTCGAGATCCACCTCGATGCGGGCATTGGCGCCTTTCTCGGCCTCGCGCATGAGCACGTCCACCTGCTCCTGCGGCAGGCTGACCGGCAGGATGCCGTTCTTGAAGCAGTTGTTGTAGAAGATATCGGCATAAGACGGCGCGATGACGCAGCGGATGCCGAAATCCTTGATCGCCCAGGGGGCATGCTCGCGGCTCGACCCGCAGCCGAAATTATCGCCCGCGACAAGGATCTGCGCCTCGCGGTATTGCGGCTTGTTGAGCACGAAATCGGGGATCTCGTTGCCTTCGTCGTCATAGCGCATCTCGTCGAACAGGTTCACCCCCAGCCCCGAGCGCTTGATCGTCTTGAGGAACTGCTTGGGGATGATCATGTC
>Ga0102934_1003568_pt1 | contig 10596 bp, 10 predicted proteins | sample SalPonR2_A_D1_MG_FD_78175 | JGI IMG/M metagenome (GOLD analysis project Ga0102934, IMG submission 78175) | Salt pond soil microbial communities from South San Francisco under conditions of wetland restoration - Salt Pond MetaG R2_A_D1_MG | ecosystem: Environmental > Aquatic > Marine > Intertidal...
ATAATAAAAAAGCAATACGATTATATGAAAAAATGGGATTACGAAAGAAATATTATCGAATGTTGTACGTTGGATCAGAACATGAATCACAATTGTAACCGGTTAACTGCTGAGGAAACCATTGATCTGTTAACCTTAACTAAGCAACTCATTCGCATTCCTAGTTCAGTTACTGATGGAGATGAAATTTATAAATACACTGAGGATTATTTAAAAAATAATAATCTTCCTTTAGTTAGACAAACCATCAAAAATCCGTATATTACCTATCATAATTTTGAAAATTTATATGTGAAACTGGGTAATGGTCATGGTCCAAAAATCATGTTAAATGGACATTTGGACACGGTTGGGGTACAGCGTCCTGAACGTTGGAAGCATCCTCCTTTTGCTGCGGTTGAAGAGGATGGGAAGATTTATGGCCGAGGTGCAGCGGATATGAAAGGTGGCATGGCTGCAGCAATCATGGCACTTATCGCGTTTTATAAAAGAAAACCTGATTTTAATGGTGAAGTTTTTTTAAGTTGTGTGTTTGGTGAGGAAGCACCGTTTTCACTTGGAGCTGATACCCTTCTTAGAGAACACTCCTTTGATGATTATGACCTTATCATTGTCACTGAACCTTCGCCTATTCTTTCTGTGAATGATTACTGTTTCACTCATGATAAGATCCATGAAACCGTTTTCCCTGTTTCTATTGTTGGTGCTGAAGGAAGAGTTGTCTTAGAAATCGAATTCTTCGGTCGAGCAGCTCATGCGTCTCATCCATCTCGAGGAATTAATGCATTACATGATGCAGCTATTCTTATCTCAGAACTTGCTCATTTTGATATTTTTACGAATATTAAACGGGGAAGAGGTCATTATGTGGTGCTAAACATAGAAGGCGGCGATCCAACATTCACTGTTCCTGAATATTGCAGGGTATTGATTAATCGGCAGATTATGCTTGGTGAGGATGTTGCATCAGTTATTCGGGAAATTGAAAAAATTGTGAAAGCATTGCAATTAAAATCAAAAGTGCAAGTATACAAGCGTCATTCTCCAGATCCTAGTTTGGAATACAAACCATTTGTTAATCAGGATTCTTTATTTATTGAACGTTTTTTTGAGACAGTGAAAAAGTATAATTCTGTTTTTGATGTTCCTGAAAATATGTCTTCGGAGCATTCCTTAGATTGCCGATTTACTACTCGAAGCGTTGGTGATTTTAATTTATTTGGAACGCGAACAAAAGCACCAACACTTGTTTTTGGCCCAGGTGGAGGAAATATTCATGCTCCTGATGAATATGTGAATAAACAGGAAATAGTGGAAACAGCGAATTATTTGTTATCATTTTTAATGAGTGTTTATCATGAATGATTTTCCTAAAATTCATATCAATATTGAAAAGATAAAAAGGAATACGAAAAGAATCGTTGATATTGCAAAACAATCGGGTATTGAGGTTGTAGGAGTCACAAAAGCTAGCTGCGGTGATCCTAAAGTTGGTAAAGCGATGCTAGATGGTGGAGCATTGGGTCTTGCTGATTCACGTATTTCAAATATTAAACGATTAAAAGAGGATTTGCCTGATACTTCTTGTATGTTACTTCGTTCACCTATGATAAGTGAAATTCCACAAGTTATTCAGTATGCAGATAGTTCGATTAATACTGAGTTAACCGTCATAAAAGCATTATCTAAAGAAGCAGAAAAACAAGGAATAATACATAACATCTTACTCATGGCTGAACTGGGGGAACTTAGGGAGGGAATCGTATCAACCGAATTCAATGATATACTTTCATATGTACAATCTTCATCTTCATTGCATTTGTTAGGATTAGGAATGAATCTAACTTGTTTTAGTGGTGTAATTCCTACTGAAGAAAAGATTGATGAATTTTTACATCTCATTGATTCAATTGAACAGGATGTTGGAATAAAATTTAAGATAGTTAGTGGTGGGAACACTGCAAATATCCCTCGACTTGCTAAAAAACCGCATTCTTCTCGCATTAATCAATTACGCGTGGGAGAAGGTATTCTTCTTGGAAGAGAAACCATTCATCGCACAGCTATTGATCAAACCTTTCAAGATGCATTTGTTCTTGAAGCTGAATTAATTGAAGTAAAAAAGAAACCTAGTGTTCCAGATGGAGAACTTACAGAGAATGCATTTGGTGAAAAACCAGTTTTTGAAGATCAAGGTGAAATCATACGAGGAATTGCAGCAGTTGGAATGCAAGATACCATTTTAGATGATTTGATTCCTTGTGATGATACTATTTCTGTTCTTGGAGGAAGTAGTGATCATCTCATTCTTCAGTTACCTGATAAAAAGTATTCAGTTGGTGACAATGTATTTTTCATTCCTAAATATGGAGCCCTCGTTCACTTATTCACTAGTGGTTATGTTCATAAAACATATGATTCAGTGGATTCAAAACATTGAATTTTCTAATTTAATTTCATCTCGAGAATATGAAAATTAATACCCATATTTTCAAGCGATGACACAAAATCCTTTCCAAGCTTCTTTTTTAATTCATCTATAAAGTCTCCTCTTTTTCTTCCCAGATGAGCACCAACTGCTTGAATCAAAGCTTTCACCGTTTTACGAAGTTCATTTTCATTTGAAGATTCAAAATCATCGGCAAATTGCAATGAGTAGTTATCCGGAGTTTTAGATAATTTTATTTTTTCAAGTAATGAATGTGATTGTTTTACATTACCAAGCATCTTTATCATAACTGCAACAGCAAAATATTTTGAGGTTCTCTCACCAATGATTTCAATCAGTGACTGGACAAGTTGCTGCATAAGATCCTGATGATTCAAATGAGATTTAGAAAAGGAAATATGATCAATTGGAACATTTAATTTTCGTAACAGTTCAGCATCCCGTTTACCAATTTTTTGTAATAAGGTAGTTTGGAACTGAGATGATTGCTCAAAATCAAGATGATTGCCAACATGATAAATCAATTTGTATAATGCATCAGCAAATTGAAACGTTGGTATCTTCTGAAAATTATCCGACAGTTCTACGGTGTAAAATCCTTTTGTTTCAGCATTTTTTACGATATTAACAGAATGAAAAAATGGAAATTGGGGAAGAATTTCCAAAAATGATTTTTCCATTACCTGAACCGATTCACTTTCTGAAAGTTGGGAATTTGCAACGGAAAGTAACGAATGAACAACATTGATCAGTAATTGATTTTTTTCAAGTGAAAGGGCATGAGCACGATTAATCAGATATTCGTGCTGCATTTCATCTAATGGAATATCATCTGTTATCGATTTATGGACGACATCCATATCTTCAAAAGCATCCTGAAACTCCCTAATAAAAAAGAAATCAGCTTTCTCCTTCATTTCAACAACGCTTTTTTTTACAAGTTTATGTAACGCAGAAAACACTTCTTTTTCATTAACATCGCTTAGTTCTGGAGCAACCCATATAGATTCAGATTCAGAATAAATTGCTTTGTTCACGCTAACATATTTTAAAAATCCATACTGAGGTGTCAATTCCTCAATGAATCGAGAAAGCATTGATACGGCTTCATCATCAGAAGTCCTCCGAGCGATTTTTCGACGAAGTGTATTTAAAATCGCTTTTACTGCATTGTGATCTATCTGGTCATGCATAGAATCCCTCCAAAGTATAATTTTTTTCCAAGAAATAAGATATCTTCTCCCTCCAAAACATTTATTCACCTTTTTTCTTAAGTACCTCATCGATTCGGATTGCTAATTCATCTAGCTCAAATGGTTTTTCAATATAATCCTCGCTTACAAGTTTACCGAAACCTTTACTGTAATCATCCGTTTTTGCAGTGAGAAATACAACTGGTATCTTTTTCCACTCCTCGTTTTCTTGAAGGCGAGCATACACATCCCATCCATTTATTTCAGGCATCATGATATCTAACAAGATAAGATCTGGAATTTTCCCATCTTCTAATAATTTGAAACATTCCTTTCCACCGTTAGCTGAGTCAACTTGATATGAATCAAATTTTTCTTCAAGTCCTTCTTTAACAGAGAAAAGAATCATTGGATTATCATCAATAACTAATATTTTCTTTTTCATTCGCCAATCACCAACCAGAAAGATCTTTTTTCAGAGATGTCTTCTACTAAAGGTATCTGATTGAGTATCTAAAAAGTTTTTGAATTACAGAAAAAAATATTTTTTCCATATTAAAAATCAGTTAATGTTTTTTGTTTGTCATCTGGCAGAATGATTTCATGTTCCACTTCCTTCCATTCTAAATTATAATCAAATAACAAATTTTTTATCATATCTGGTACCCGAGGAGCACAAAGAATCCCGCGGATCTCAGCATGATCTGAAGCATGCTTCATATCATTAACATACATCCGAAGTTGATGTACATTGCTAATGGTAGCTAAACTTCGTTTTACCTCGATAATTACTGGAGTGTGAGTTTTATCGTAAGCAAATAAATCAATCATTCCCGAATTCACCTGTTTTTCCTGTTCATGGATTCGCAAACCATCTTCCACACATGAAGGATCTTTGATGATATGATCAACGACATCTGATTCCATCCCCACAATTTTCAATTGTGCAGTATCTTTAAGTTCACAACTAATAATTGAAAAGATCTCTTTGAATGTAATCAGCATTTTTTCAGCTGGTTTCAGATGCCGAGAATAAACAATGAACAGTTGATCATCAACTCTAAATTCTGTGACCGATCCAGCTGGCTGCCAGTTAATAGGTTCTCTTAACACTGGCTGGTGAACCATAAGATTCCCATCAGATTTGATAATGATGAATCGATCCCCCCAATCAAGAAATGATTTTGCTCGACCATCATATTCAACAGTACACGTGCCAATAATCTGAAGAACTGTTTTCTCCGGTTTTTTCTGATGATATTGTTCAATGAAGGACTTTGCTTTTGCTGCTGAAGGGCATTCAATGGATTTGACCACATTCTCTTTTTGGTTCATATGATCTCAAAACCATGATTTACCTGACAGTTTACAGAAAAACATCCACTCCTAATCTTATTAAGAATGAAACATGGAATTAATTTATCTGAAAACAATAGAATCCAATCTGAATGTATTATTACTCCTCACCGATACCTCATTTAATATCTATTAGTTTTTGAATCTATCGATTCTTTTCATTGAAAAAATAAAAAAACGGATTATTCTTCAAATAAAAAATCATTGGGATTACATAAGCCACTTGGTATTTCTTTTACAAACCAGTTGCCACCAAGATAATTTTCAGATTTTTCAGGATATGAATCATAAATTTCAAAATGAAGCATGCTTAACCTATTTCTTTTAGATAAATCTTGGATATATGCCGGATGCTCATTAGTTATTTTACTTGGATTTAACACTTGTCCAACTAACCCGATCTTATTTCCGGCAGATACCTTTTGATCTTTTTCAACTAAGACTTCACATAATTCAGCAAAACGGAAAAAATAGGATGACCTTCCTTCTAAAATAATTTCATAGGTGGTGTTCCAATAAGGAACTTGTTGCGGACTTGAAAAAATATCAATTGATCTAATAATACCATCATCAACTGCAAAAACAGGTGTTTTTTCAGGCGCATACAAATCTATACCACAATGAACTCGGTCGCCCCTGTCTTCAAGGAATCGTCCCGATGATTGATTTCTCCTATATTGGAATTTTTCAGGCAATGGATATTTTTTTAATTTCATATCTTCATCTTTCTTACTTGAATTATTATATTTTCTTAAATAAAACATTCATACTTTCAAGTGAACCTGCAATAGCCGTATTATTCTTTAACAAACCTGCAAACGTGTAATCTGCTTTGGCAAAAGTGATGTTCATCCCAAAAGAAATGGCACGAGCAATAGTAAACGCTGTTTTCATTTTTTCTTTTTTCATTTCATGTTCCATATGATGTAATAAAGATAATGCATAATTATTTCCTCTCTTTTCTGGAAGTGTTGCAAAATCCGTCATTTCAACATTAGAATAAGATGGATTCATTTCAGCTGCACTGGCAGATACTAACTCATCATCTTCTAAAACTCCATAATAGTGAACATGTTGTTTCATCATTTTTTTCAGATAATCTGCTTTATAGATTGGGAACGGATATGTTTCAAAAACAGATGCGTATAATTTAGCAAGTTTTTCAGCATCTTGATCAAATAATCGTTGAATATTGGTTTCGAAAGTATTCTTTTGGTCTGGCCGATTTTCTTTATATTTCTGAAAGGATAGATGTACCTCTTTTATCTTTTCAGCCGTAGTTTTATCGATTCGATTCCGTAAAGGATCTAGGAATTTCCCTAAAAAATATCCCTCTACTTTATCATTGAAAAATCCAGGAATCGTTGCTTCGACTTCATACTCGTTCTTTTCCGCTTCATCTACTGCCCACTTTGGAATCTTTGCAAAAATCTTAGAGTAGCCCTTTTCTTCAGCGAGTTTGTCCAACAAAGAAAAAATCTGAGGATGATCTCGTTTATCCAAATCCATCAGATAAATACGCTTGTTCAACTGCCCATGTTGGATGAGAGAATGTTTTAATGATTCAACGGTATCAAACAAAGATAATCACACCTAATACCAGATATCTTTATTTTTTTCGACGTTCAACCCGTTCAGTATGTTCGGGCGTTAAAGAAATCGTTTTATCATAATCAGCAAGAAGCTTTGCAATGCCAACTGCTTTTTCCTCTGCACCCTCTAACTTTAAATGTCTTGTACACTCATCGCAATTTCGATCACAGAAGTAAGGTTCATATGAATCAGGTTCCTTATAAGTAGTAATCACTCCTTCGTAATTACGTAAAATTACCTTATTTGTCCCCCACGAAATCAAATATTCTGGCATAACAGGTATTTTTCCACCGCCACCTGGTGCATCAATAACATATCGGGGAACTGCAAATCCACTGGTATGACCAATTAAATTTTCCATGATCTCAATACCTTTACTTACTGGAGTTCTAAAATGGGTTAATCCTTCGGAAAGATCGCATTGATACAAATAATATGGTCTCACCCGGTTTTGCACTAGTTTCTGCACCAGTTTTTTCATAATTCTTGGACAATCATTAATTCCTGCAAGTAACACTGATTGATTCCCTAATGGAATTCCTGCATCAGCAAGTTTTGCTAATGATTCTTTTGCGGATGTTGTTAATTCCCTTGGATGATTAAAATGAGTGTTCACCCAAATCGGATGATGTTTTTTCAACATGGAAATAAGATTATCAGTAATACGATAGGGTAACACTGCAGGAGTACGCGTCCCAATTCTAATCACTTCAACGTGAGGAATTTTTTGTAATTCAGTAAGAATCCAATCCAAATAATCCGTTGACAGTAAAAATGGATCTCCTCCAGAAAGCAACACATCGCGGACCTCTGGAGTTTTTTTGATATAATCAATTCCCTTTTTCACCTCTTTTTTCGAAGGAATCGAATCAACATCACCAACTCTTCTTTTCCGAGTGCAATGGCGGCAATACATAGAACACGTGTTACTTACAAGAAAAAGAAGACGATCGGGATATCGATGGGTAATACCAGATACCGGGCTATCTTCATCTTCAGCTAATGGGTCTTCAATATCGGCTTTTTGAATTTTTAGCTCAGATGGATCGGGAAATGATTGTTTAAAAATTGGATCATACTCATAATCATCAGTATCAATAAGAGAAAGATAATATGGTGTAATTGACATTGGAAATTTTTTCACTGTTTTTTCAAATCGGCTCCGTTCCTTTTTTGAAAAAGAAATACCTGTGAGTTTCTCAAATGTATCCAAACTTTTAATGGAATGTTTTAATTGCCACTTCCAATCAGTCCATTTTTTTAAACTTGGATAATCCTCCATTTTTTTCGCAAGAGTTTGCTGATCTTTATTATATATTTCCTTCATTTTAAATCAAATACCTCATACAGTTTTGAGGAAAATTAAAACTTACTCACTTATTAACTTATGGAACGAACCGGAAAAAATATTTTTTCTGTTTTTAACCCTTGGGATCAAAATCTCATTAGAAAAATCCAACAAAAGTTACCAAAACATTAATAAGTATTCATCTTCAATAGGGTCGATGACTGAAGAAACAGATTATACGTGATTACATGAATAATAAAAAACCACAAAGTGAGGAAGTCATCAGAGTACCAATGCCAAGAAGAAGAGACAATGAAATGTTTGCAATCGTTGAACGTGTTGTCGGCGGATCTCGAATGAATGTTATCTGCGGTGATGGTCGATCTCGACTTGCTCGGATACCTGGCGGTCGAAAACGACGAATGGGAAGAATTAGAAGAAATGATCTACTGATCATTAGTCCTTGGGATATCCAAGATGAAAAAGCAGATGTTAAATATCATTATCGAAAGAATCAAGCTCGATTTTTAAGTAGAAAGAAAAAGTTACCCTCTCAACTTGATATTTTTTAGTTGATTTGTTTCCCGATCGATTTTTTCTCTGATTTCAAATAAAGCGGTTTTTCCTTCCAATCGAAATGTAGATACATTTTTAAGTAGGGATAATTGTGAGATTATCGACTGATTTATAAACCCAGACTTGCTTACTTTGCACGAAGTGTGGTTGGGATGATAGATCAAAATCAACAAAATAATAAGATATCAGTCGCGCATTTTTCATGGGAGTTTCCCCCTAAAATATGGGGTGGGCTAGGAACCTTTGCAACAGAACTTACAAAACAACAAATAACCATGGGAAATAATGTTGAGGTATATGCAGTTAATGATCAAAACGCGATGAAATCATTTGACACCTGGAATGGGATCTCTGTTTATCGTCCTAAACTTGTTGATTTTACAAAGGAGTTATCGTTAGTTTCAAATACTGATTTACAACAATGGGGTGATCATCTTTCATTTTTTTCTACGGTGTTAGGATATAATATTTTATCTGCATCAAAGCTTGTTGATGGATGTAATCATTCAAATCAGAAATCTGTAGATATTATCGATGCCCATGATTGGCTTGGTATATTAGGTGGAATTATGGCCAAACAGTCATTGCAATCTCCACTTGTGTTTCACGTTCATTCAACTGAAAAAGGACGGAGTGCAGGAGGAGGATCTTCAACGATTTCTTCTATTGAAAAACATGGCGGGGAGATGGCAGATGGGGTTATTACGGTTTCATATGCAATGAAAGATGAATTAATTGGATTGGGTTTTCCTGAAGAAAAAATTCATGTGTGCTGGAATGGAATCGATCCAGATAAATATGATCTATCGAAGATATCGGATCATGATAAAAAAGAACTGCGTAAACGATATGGAATCAACGATGATGAAATTTTTTTATTTTTCATTGGTCGTCTTGTTACGGTGAAAGGGATTTCTCAGCTTATTGAAGCGATGCCGGATATTGTTTCATCTTATCCAAAAGTAAAACTTGTTGTACTTGGTGTTGGTGACTTAGAAGAACCCTTGAGGAAGAGGATTAAAGAACTTGGGGTTGAAGATCATGTGGTGTTCCGAACTGAATTTGTTTCAGAAGAAGAACGAATTTGTCATTATGCTGCAAGCGATCTAGTAGTGCTTCCCTCTTTATATGAACCATTTGGTATTGTTTGTACGGAAGCAATGTCTATGAAAAAACCAGTGGTAGTTGGAGCTCGTGGGGTTACTGGTATGCGTGAACAAATTGTTACTGATGGTGAAGAGCAATGTGGTCTTCATATAAATCCAAATGATCCTGATGATATTGCGTGGGGTGTGAAAGAATTACTTAGCCGTCAGGATGAATGGGATAGATTTGGTGAAAATGCTAGAAAGAGAGTGTTTGAATTATTTACTTGGGAAAAAATAACAAATCGAACTCTGGATATTTATAAAAAGATCATTGAGTAAATCAAAAAATAAGTCTCTTTCATACTTTTTCTTTTTCTCCCTATTCTGAAAAATGATATGATTGAAAAATAATGAATTTTTTCGATATTATCATGTTAGTTTTTTTTCTTTTTGTGAAAGTTGAGCACGCGTTTATGAATTTCTTTAATGCGGCGATCTTTGTGTTTTTCGAAGGTGTTTGCCATGTTAGTTTTTTCTCCTAGATAGTATAAATTCATTATAGTTTATAAAAGTTGTCTTATTTATTTCGTTATTTGTGGTAAACACCTGATTTTTCTTTAAAAATAACTACTACAAATTTTTTTATCAAAAAATAAAATAATTTAAAAATAGGAAGGAATGTAACTATCCCTATTTTTTAGATGGTGATATTCAATTTAACAATTGAATCTTTTTTCCCTGTCTTACTCGGTGAGTAAGTGTATTTCGATTGAGGAAACGTTATGTGTTCTACCTTCATCGTTAGTTACGCTTTCAGTTCCAATCTCTATTTTGTTGACTTTTGCATCTGTAACAAATCGGTTACGGACAATTTCAGCGGTGTCAACTGCACGGCTGATTGCACGTCCTCTTGCTTTGATAATCACTTCGTTTGCGTCGTCTTTTTTAAATTCTGTTACTACGGCGAGCACATAGCTCATTGGTGGTTTGTTTCCTACATAAATCACGTTTTCGTCAGCTAGTTCATCAGTCATAGTTTTCACCTATATATCC
>Ga0102934_1003569_pt1 | contig 10593 bp, 9 predicted proteins | sample SalPonR2_A_D1_MG_FD_78175 | JGI IMG/M metagenome (GOLD analysis project Ga0102934, IMG submission 78175) | Salt pond soil microbial communities from South San Francisco under conditions of wetland restoration - Salt Pond MetaG R2_A_D1_MG | ecosystem: Environmental > Aquatic > Marine > Intertidal...
CATTAGTATAACCTGTTATACTGTAATTACTCTTATGCACCTTTAACAGAAGATCGGCACCGCTCTGAATAGCTTTCTTATAATCTTTTATGTGCGTTCTGTTCGTTGTACCGACTTCAATGACTCTACGCGCGGATTTTGAAAGGATATCCGGAAGTCTAAAGCTTCCTCCAATTTCAACGAGCTCCCCTCGTGATACGGCTACAGACCCATTTCCCGCCAGAGTATTTACGGCAAGAAAAACGGCGGCCGCGTTATTGTTTACAATATGAGCGTCACGGGCTCCTGTCAGGACTGACAACAGCTTAGCGGCGCGTCTTTCTCTCTTAACCCTCTTGCCCGTTTCAAGATCGATTTCCAAATCAATGTAGCCTGAAGCAGCTTTTTTTATTTCAGCCTGAACCTGCTTTCCCAATACAGCTCTTCCAAGATTTGTATAAAGCACAACTCCCGAAGCGTTTATAACTCTACTCGAGACACTCTCTGTCAGCTTTTTAACTTTCCCGGTAACCTCTGTTACTATCGCGTCTGTGAGATCTTCCTCTTTACCGGCGACAGTTCCTTCTCCTTCGATAATAGCACGGCGGCACCCACTTATTGCACGGCGCACAAGATCTACAATCCCCTTTCTTGAGAAAGGAGTGATAAGAAGATTTATACGATCATCTTTAAGTACTTTTTCAACTGAGGGCAAACTTTTCAGAAGCACTTGTAAATTCATATTTCCTCACAAACCTGAGTTGGTTTAATTTCCCATTTTCTACCACATATTGTGGGTATAGTCAATAACTTTCACAATATATTGATTGGACCTGCCGCCTATCATATTATTGCTTGATTGCAATTTCTAAACATCTATTGTATCTTGGACCAATAACGAGGCATTGTCTAGAATATTAAAGTATACTTTTTCAGATAAATTTCTCTAAGCTCGATAAAGATAATAAAAGGAGAAATGAATGGAAAATAATTTCTTGATTTCATTTGGGAGACTGTGTTTAAAGAGCAGTAAGAAACTGGCTTTCTACACAATATTTGCCGCTGCGGTCCTGTCGTTATACCCGGGCTGCGCTTCAAGACATTCAAAATATATAAAACTGTATTCATCTCTATCCGAGAAAAGACCAATCCTTGAACAAAGGAAAAGAGTTCTCATGGATAGAAAAATAGTTATAGATCCCGGGCACGGCGGTAATTTTAATGGCGCCCTGGGAGCAGACAGCCTGTCCGAAGCCCAAGTAAATCTGGGAGTAGCTCTTTACCTCTGGGGTTTGCTCGATGAAGCTGGAGCTGATGTCAAACTGACAAGAACAACCGACCGTGATTTCCTCTCAGAGAATTCCAAAGATCTTGAAGACGACCTTAAAGCTCGCACCCAAAAAGCTAATTCTTACAACCCCGAAGTATTTATCTCAATTCACCATAATTCAACACTCCCGGTTAAAAGAGATAAAAACAGAATTGAAATCTACTATAACAGCAAAGACTCAGGGGCTTCACTTGAGCTTGCTCAATTGGTCAGACTTCACCTTGCACGAAATCTTGGTATAGAAAACTCAAGAATAAATCCCGGGAATTACTATGTCCTTAGAAATTCAACTGGACAGGCGTCGATTCTGGGTGAAGCAAGCTATATATCCAATCCGGCGGTTGAGGGCAAATTGAAATTATCTTCCAAACAGCAACTCGAAGCTGAAAGTTACTTTATCGCTCTGGTAGATTATTTTTCGAGGGGAGTACCCATAATAAAATTAATATCAACTCAGGCTGATACTGTTTACAGTAATACTAATTTTGTTTTCAAAATAAAGAGAGGTAACAATATACCCCTCGATCCTGCTTCCTCAGTAATATACTTTAACGGGAAATCAAATAACCCGTCCTTAGACATAAACAACGAAACAGTTCATTTCGGCATAACTTCCGATACTCCTAACAAAATTCATACAATCCAGGCAAGTGTCAAAAGCGTAAAAGGGGTGACCGCAACAAGCGGTTTACATACTTTTGTATTAAACCGGCCTCCTGAGTATTTTCTACCCCTTCCCCCCGAACGCGATTCAGAAGAAACCGTTACTCTTTCTGTTAAAATACTTGATAAATTCGGCAATCCCATAATCGACGGTTCTCACGCTTTAATTTCATCTCCAGACTCTGATAAGAAATATTCGGAAGAATGCTCCGGCGGAATCCTCTCCTTTTGTGTGAGAGAATCCCTTCTGCCTGGGAACTTTACTATCGATATAGCAGGTAATAATGACACTCTTTTCTTTCCCCAATTTGCCCCGTCTAAAACCAGAACCCTGAAGATCGTCAGTGCATGGGATAACAAAGTAATACCTTTTCCCTTGATTTACACTGGAGAAGGCAGCCATACGCTAAAAGGTGACGAAAATGGGATCGTTCATCTTTCCGATTCACTGTCAAAGATAAATCCCGTGGTAATAGCGGGACGGTTCAAACCGCGCGCAACAGAGATCAATACTTTTTCAGGGGGGAATGAAACGGCAGTTATAAAACTTTCTCCTTTATTCGAGGGAAAATTAAACTCGCGTAGAATTGCGATAGATCCCGCCTGCGGTGGAGCAGACGGTGGAACTTCAGGCAGTAAGATGATCAGGGAAAGTTCTATAAATCTGAGAATAGCAAAACAGGTCAGTAATATTTTAAAAACTTCAGGAGCCTTTGTGTATTTAACCAGAGAAGGGGAAGAAACTCTGTCGCGGCAGGAAAGAATTGCCGGGATCAACCGTTTCTATCCGGAGCTGTCAATCAAGATCAAACACGACTTGAAATCAGATGATGCTGAAGCAGTTTTTTCGATTCACCATTACCCCGAAAGCAAAGGAGGAATAAAAGCAGCCGGTATCATTAACTCCAACCTCGCAAATCTCTATCCAAACGAGAGCGGTGCAATAAAAAATTCAGCAAGCTCATTTCTTTCACAGACATCCTGCCCCGCCTGTGAACTCCATTTTACATCGCTGGATGAAAAAGAATTTGAAGAAATCGCCTCCGATCCCGATTATATAAATCTGATAAGTGAAAATATATTTTCATCCATCCTGAATTATTTCAGCGGTGACAATACAGAATTTAATCCGGTAAAAATCAAAACAACCTCTTACGGACGCGTTTTACCCCATGTATACGTAACTATTGATAATCTTCTTACACTACCCGCCGATGACTGTGGAACAGCAGTTTTCAGCCATATCGATCCCGGGAAACATATGATCTTTGTTCAAACTTACGGCGAAGAGCATCACCGCGGAATGTATGACGTTGGGGCGGAGAAGGGAAATGAAATATTAATTGAATTGAAAGATGATTGATCTGCAGTTCATTGATTATACCCTGCAATATATACTCTTAGTACTTAAAAGGTCGGTCTTCTCTGTTTTTATCCGCTTTATAACTTTTATGAGTTAAAAACCGTTCTTTCTCATCATTTCTTACCGTATAGAATAAAATGCCTTTGCCCGATATGCTCTTCAGATATTGGTGCATCCTGTTATTCAACAGATACTCCATCTTTTCACGTAAATTCATATCCTCTATTTCAACAGTTAGAAGATCAATGACTTTTTTAGCTCCCGCGTATCCTTTGACTTCAAAACGGTTGGCGGCTTCCGCGGGTTGTCCTGTGTAAGCAGCAGCTGACATGTATAATTCGCGTTCTTCATTCATGCTCGTTTTCGCGGGAAATAAAGCCCCTGTCATATCTTTTCCAGTCATTCGTATCAAATCATCAAAATCCCAATTACTCAAGCCAAGTAGCTGTATTCCGAATTCATAAAATGAAAGCTGGGGCAAAATCAAAACCAGGTCATCTTTATCTGAAGGAATGAAAAGCGCTTCGGGAGAAGCGGCCTTTATTCTATCGATCTTTTCTTTGAAATCGGTATCTCCCTCCGTATAATAATCGGCCAGACAGATCTTTCCTCCTTCTCTTTCTACTTCAGCCTTAAGCAATAACTCGATCCTCCTGTTTAATTCATTGTCTGAAGCCAGGAAGGCAATCCTTTTTATTCCGAGTTCTCTACAGGCAACTTTACTGACAGCAATTATTTCAGATTCGTAATTTCTCAAATCCTGGAATATATAATCACCTATATCTTCGATCCCTCTCTCAGGGGCGACTGGAGAAAACAGTATTCTCTTGTGAGCCTGAGCAACCTGCGCCGCTGCAACAGTGGAAGAACTTGAAATAGCCCCGATTATAACATCAACATTCTCTTCCTTTATAAGTCTTTCAGTTGTCAGGAAAGCTTCAAGAGGGTTCGCTTTTGTATCTCCCACAACAACTTCAACACCGCGAAGGCCCCTTCTTCTGGCTTCTTTTAACGCGAGAACTGCGCCGCTCGCGAAAGATTCGCCGAGTTTTGAAAACCTGCCGGTTAGCGGACATATAACTCCTATCCTGAAGGGAGATAATTCCCGCTTCTCAGTTCCCCTTTCCAATTCCCTATTCTCGGGTAGATCAGCTCCTGTATAGCGGGAAATCAATTCTGCTATTCTATCCTGATACCCCTTATCCGCCCGCCTGCCGGATAATTTCAAACTCCTCTCCAGCATAAAAGATAAAAGCGGAGAAGAATTATATTTTTCGGCCATATTCTCAAGATCTGTTAAAGCCGGCATTTCTTCTTCAGAAAGTAATTTCTTAGCTTCATCTAACTGAGATTCACTTATATCCAGCATTGAAGCCTTCAAAATATTCTCGGTCGCGAGAGAGAATTCCCTCTTGTCTATCTGGGCTTCAGCGGTTATAAGGTAAGCCTTGACTTTTAATCTGTCCGGATGATCTTCTTCAAAGATTGGATTTAAGACTTCGATCGCCCGGTCAGTGTCACCCTGTTTCAAATTAGCTCTGCCCAGGTAAACACGGACTTTACCGGCATTCTCGCTCCCCGCATAACTCACCAGATAGCGCCTGCCGGATTCCCTCGCACCATTAATATCACCTTCAAAAAGAAGGGTTCTTATATTCGTGATTAATGCCTCTTCATCTTCACTTAGATCTTCTGCCTCTTTTCCTGAAGGGGGAAGAGGTGCACAGGAAAAAAGGATCAGGCAGATTGACAGAATAATCAATATTTTCATAATCAGTTTTTATTCAAAGAAAGACTCACTATTTATTTATAAACATAATTTTTTAGCTACAAATCAAAAAAACCGAAATCGTCAGGGTCAATTCTATCAAAATGACCCTCCTCGTCATCCTTTTTGATAGACATCTTTCTGGAATATTTATCGAAAAGATCATTATCTACAAAGATTGAAGCTTTACATCGAAGAGCAAGCGCAATCGAATCACTTGGCCTGGCATCCACATAGAAAATATCTTCATCCCGCTTCAGAACAATCCTGGCAAAATAGGTATTTTTTGAAATTCCTGTTATTTCCACACTACTAACTTCAGCTTCCAGAACGTCCACAATGATCCGCATAAGATCGTGTGTCATCGGTCTCTGAAATGATTTTCCAGCTAAAACAGTAAATATCGAGGAGGCCTCCGCTGGGCCTATCCAGATGGGCAACACCGCGCTCTTCCCGGAAGCCTTTAAAAGTACCACGGGATATTCCCGTTCTTTATCCATAGCTAGAGCGCTTACTACAACTTCTCGCATTGATATTATCCCCCTCTACTCTTCAGCACTTTCTTTCTTGATACTACCGTCTGAATCAAGTTTCAATGAATTTTTACCCATATTCTCTTTCAACCATTTTGCGGATTCGATTATCTCAGAATCGGGATATTTTTCAAATAATTCATTGAGCACTCTCCGGGCAAAAACATAATCACTTAATTCTTCAGAATAAGTAAAAGCTATCATGAACAGAGACTGCGGCGCGAATTTGTGATCGGGATAACCGTTGGATATCGCTCTGTAGTATATGATTTTCTTATTTGGCGAATCTTCTTCCTGGGCAAGCTCCCATAGCTCCTTGGCCGACCTTGTGTTTTTTATCAGATCCTGACGAAGATAATTGACAGCATTGTATTTTTTCTGCAGTCTCTTTATTTCATTTTCAATGACTTCTTTTATTTTACGATTTTTAATCTTCCCAATAATATTTTCACGGACCTCAGACAAGGGTTTAATAGTTGCCGGACGTTTTTCCAGAACCTTAACTATAGAATATCCCTTGTCGAAAGAAATAACATCGCTGATCTGCCCTTCGGAGAGCCATTCTACAGCATTGCCGAACCTTTGGTCTTTTCCAACAAAATTAATATAACCATGAGGGTTAAAATATCCCAACATTCCATTCTTCTGTGAAGTCGAGAAATCTTCACTTTCCTTCTTGGCAATTTTATTGAAGATGTGAGGGTCATCACTTTTTTCGATCCTTTTTTTCCATTCCACAGCTTTGAGGCTGTCGCGGGAAAATATGTGTTGAGCTTTTACCGTAGATTTATTCTTGAATTCAAGTTGATGATTATCATAGTATTCCTTTATCTCTTTATCAGTACACTCTACCTTTTCAGCCAGATGACCGTAAAACGCCTTGATTAAGATTGCTCTCCTGGCGTAATCGAGTTTTGTTCTTACACTTTCCCTATTCTGTATTTTATTTTCAAGGGCTGCTTTGTAAAGAACCCTTTCCTTGATCATTTCATCCACAAGTTCCGCCCTTCCTGCTTCTCCTTCATATTTCTTTTTCTGGCCGTAAGGAAGGGATTTCATCCTCGCCTTAAGTTCTCTCTCTTTTATCACTTCATCATCCAGTCTAGCGACCAAACCGGATTTAACTTCAATATCATCCCCCCCCTTGCATCCCGCGATAAAGCTCACCGCACAGATAACTGTCATTACCGCAATCAGGTTACGTGACATAACAAAACCTCCCTTTAGATTCTTACAGAAGTTTATTCAATCCTTCTTTTTCAGCAAATTCAACAATTTCACGAACTCTCTCACTCTTTCCCTTTTTGCAAACAAGAATATTGGCGCCATCAGAAATCACGATAATATCTTCAACTTCGACGGCGGCAGTAAATCCTTCGGGGTTGTAGAAAAGACAGTTTTTAGAATCAACCAGCTTAGATTTTCCGATTTTAACATTTCCGGAACTATCACTTGAGAAAATATCGTATAGAGCATCCCAGCTGCCGACATCATTCCAACCTAGTTCCACTGGAATAACAACAACGTTATCTGCCTTTTCCAGAATACCGTAATCGACGGAAGTGGATGGAAGACGTGGATATTCCTCCCGGACAACCTCTTGCATTTCTTCCTTTCCTATCGATTGATCAATCCTCATAAGAGCATCATTCCCGGACTGCATAAAACGCGACCAGGACCGCAGATAAACAGAAGGCCTCCACATAAAGATGCCGCTGTTCCAATAATATCCACCTGTTTTGATAAATTTTAGGGCCAGTTTCCGATCCGGTTTTTCGTGAAAACGCTCAACCCTGTAATAAACGTTACCGGTTTCCGTATCAGGTTCTCCACCAGCCTGAATATATCCATAGCCGGTAGCGGGATACTTTGGTTTGATTCCGAATGTCACCATAAAGTCGTTTTTTCCGGCTAATTTCGCTGCTTCCTTTACTGAATCATAAAAATTGTCAGTATTCTCTATTAAATGATCAGCCGGGCAGACGAGAAAAGGTTCGTCCCCGCCTCGCTTTTTAACCAGAAGGGCGGCAATAGCCAGCGCCGGGGCGGTATTTCTTCCCGCGGGTTCTGTGAATATATTTTCAGAAGGGATTTCAGGAAGTTCCTCTTTTATCAGTTCCAATTGATCTTCAACGGTGATAAGAAATATTTTCTCCTCGGGAAGAACGGCAGTCAGTCGGCTGAAAGTTATCGACAACATACTTTTGTCGCCGTTTATCTTAAGAAACTGCTTCGGTTTTTTACCCTTGCTTGCCGGCCAGAACCTCTTACCCTTACCCCCAGCCAGAATAACAGCGTACACTATATCCTCCACTTACCAAGAAAAAATTCCTAACAAAAATAGAGTGTCATGAATCAAATAAGCTTGAAGTATCCAATTTGAATTTTTCCAGCACTCTGGAAAATTCTTCCCTTATTGCAATAAGAGCCTTTTCTGTCTCAGCTTCGAACCTGAAAACAAGAGCGGGCTGAGTATTTGACGCCCTTATAAGACCCCATCCCTCTTCAAAATCAACTCTGGCGCCGTCAACATCCATAACCCTGTTCGTCTTTTTGAAATGATCGGAAACCTCTCTTACTATATCAAATTTCCTGGCATCTTCACATTCGATCCTTATTTCAGGTGTACTTTTATACTTTGAAAATTCTCTGTAAAAATCGCTTAGCGGTTTTTCTCTCTTCGAGACTATCTCAAGAAGTCTCAAAGCCGCATATATAGCATCGTCATATCCAAAATATCTGTCTGAGAAAAACTGATGTCCGCTCATTTCACCAGCCAATAGAGCGTTTTCATCACGCATTTTCTTCTTAAGAAGGGAATGGCCGGTCTTCCACATGATAGGGTTACCACCGTAATTCCTTATGTCTTCGTCGAGGGACCTTGAACATTTAACCTCGAATATAACTGTAGCGCCGGGGTTATTCTTTAACATATCTCTCGCGTACAATGCCAGAAGAGCATCACCCCATAGAACATTTCCTTCTTCGTCTATAACGCCGATTCGATCAGAATCTCCGTCGAAACCAATGCCCAGTTCAAGTCCTCCTTCAGCGACTGCGGCTTTCAGATCAATTAGATTATGCTCAACTGTGGGATCAGGATGATGGTTGGGGAAATTGCCATCCGGACGCATGAACAACTCTACAGGCTCAAGCCCCAGCTTTCTGAATATATCCAGAGCCACAATGCCAGCCGTTCCATTTCCGCCGTCTATGGCAAATTTTACCGGGCGTTTAATATCTATATTTTCGCAAAGGTAATCGATATATTCGTCTCTAACATCTCTTTTGATTAAGCTTCCTTTTCCCTCCCTGAATCTTCCATCTACGATAATGCTGTGCAGTTCACGGATATCTTCTCCATAAATAGTGCCTTCACCGCGAAGAATTTTAAAACCATTGAATTCCGCTGAATTGTGGCTGGCTGTAATAATTATTCCACCCTGTTTATCCCATTTCTTTGCGGCGAAGTAGAAGACAGGAGTAGGAACAACACCAATATCTATAATATTCACACCGCTTGACAATAATCCTTCGGCAAGAACATTAAAAAACCTCTCACTGCTAAGGCGTATATCTCTTCCGACAATCACTTCTTCTATATTGTCTCTCAGGAATGTCACGGCCGCTGCTTTACCGAGATTCCTCACACCATCATCCGTTAAATCCTCATCGACAACACCTCTAATATCGTACTCTCTGAATATTTTTTCCGGTAATGCGATAATTACCATCCTTATAGCAGGCACGGGAGTTGTAGATCTTCAAGGAATTTGTTGGAAAAAGGAAGTAACTACTCCTTGACAACCCATACCTTAACAGGAACTTCAACTTCTTTGTGAAGACGCACAGTAACTGTATATACACCGAGAATCTTTATTGGTTCCTCCAATATAATCTGTTTGCTTTCAATCTTGATATCACTGTGTTTATTAATTGCTTCCGCGATATCAGACGCACCTACGGAACCATACAATCTATCTTCATCGCTGGCTTGAACAGTAATAGTGCAGGAAATGCCTTTCATCTTCTCGGCAGTCCCTTCCAGATTACGTTTTATTTTCCTGGCTCTGATTTTACGTTGCTGGTCCTCTTCTTCGATTACCTTCTTGCTTGATCTGGTAGCTATAACAGCCAGGCCTTTCGGTATGAGGAAATTCCTCGCGTAACCGTCTTTAACATCAACAATCTCTCCAGTTTTACCCAGATTCTCTATATTGTCTCTTAAAATTATTTCCATTATCCTCGCACCACCTTACCGGTAATATACCCTTACAAATGGTAACAATGCCATAAATCTAGCGCGTTTAATAGCCCGCGCGAGCATTCGCTGGTGACGTGCACACGTACCTGTCACTCTGCGCGGCGCTATTTTACCTCTATCGGTGATAAAGCGTTTGAGAAGAACATCATCCTTCCAATCGATCTTATTAACACCTTTTTTACAGAATTTACAGGGTTTATCAGAACCCGGCCTTCTACTTTTAATTTTTCTTTTCTTTGATTTTTTAGCCATAACTTTACCTCTCTATTGATTCCTCTGTCTTCTCTTCATCCGGCGAAACACTACTGTCGTCTATAACAATCATATGCCTGATAACAACGGAATCATATTTGAATACCCTTTTTAATTCATCGAGGATTTCATTATTCCCTTCAAATTTAAGAAGAACATAACTACCCTCAACGAACCCATCGATTGCGTAGGCCAGTTTGCGTTTTCCCCATATATCCTTTTTATTAATTAGTCCGCCGCGTGAAGTTATAATCTCAGTAAAGCGGTCGGCATGACTGCTTATCTCAGCTTCTTCTAATGAAGGCTCCAGAATAAAAACACATTCATATGCTCTCACTGGCAATTCCCTCCCTTCGGTCTTTAATGACTTTCTCCTGATTATGGAGAAAGTAGGGTGATAAAAGGACGCTTAACAATACCCGCTATCCCCGCAGAAACAGC
>Ga0102934_1003573_pt1 | contig 10582 bp, 5 predicted proteins | sample SalPonR2_A_D1_MG_FD_78175 | JGI IMG/M metagenome (GOLD analysis project Ga0102934, IMG submission 78175) | Salt pond soil microbial communities from South San Francisco under conditions of wetland restoration - Salt Pond MetaG R2_A_D1_MG | ecosystem: Environmental > Aquatic > Marine > Intertidal...
GAGTGAGGAGAGGATTTAGGATATAGGGGTCAGGATACTGAGGACGGAAGTCTGAGGAAGGAAGTCGGAAGCGGACAGTTGTCCTAAATAACATTGTCACTCTGATGAGCTGAGCGAAGAAGTTTACAATGCCGATTTATCGGTAGCGAAGCTATCTTTATTGCAGTTCTCAACTCCTTCCGATAATCGGGACGAAGAAGTCGAGTCCTGCAAAGAATACGGGAGTTTGCCGGAGCGACTAAGTTATTGAAAACTAATTCAGTTCCTTCAACAGCTCTTTAAGAATCTTTTTTACCTGCTCCCCTTTTGCTCTGCCGCGAGTTTTTTGCATCACCTGCCCTATGAAAAAATTCATCAGCTTTTTATCTCCTGCCTTATATTTTTTTACTTCTTGAGGATTATTTTTTAAAATATTATTTATTATTTCTTCTAGCTCAGCTTTGTTACTCATCAATCTCCAATTGTTTCTATTTACAATAACTTTGGGTGAGAGTACTTCCTTATGAAATTGAGAGAAGATTTTCTTTACTGTTTTATTATTAATCTCCTCTTTATCCAGCATCTCTACAATTTCTGCAATAAAAATTGGCTTGATCCCCTTTTTACAGAAATCTTCAGATACTTCATTCATAAAAGTAAAAAAATCACCAATTATGACTCTAGCAGTTAAATCGGGATTATTATAAATTTTCAAGCTTTCCTCGAAAAAATCAGCTACTTTCTGATTTCTTGTTAACAGCTCAGCTGAATCTGTATTTAAACCATATGCCTCCATAAACCTTTTTCGCTTCTTTGCCGGTAGTTCTGGCATTAAATCTTCAATTTCTTTTATATAAGCTTCATCCAAATTTATTTGAGGTAGATCCGGATCAGGAAAATAACGATAATCATAGTCCCTTTCTTTGCTTCTCAGAAGTTCTGTAACTCCTTTTTTCTCATCCCATTTTCTTGTTTGCTGCTCTACATTCATACCCTCTTCTAGCAATTTCACTAATCTTTTTTCTTCAAATTTCACAGCTTTTTTTATAGCTTTTAGAGAATTAATATTTTTTATTTCTACTTTCCAATCAGGTACAGAATTGGAATCTTCACTCACAGAAATATTCAAATCACAGCGCAGACTGCCATCCTGTAATTTCCCGTTACATATCTTAAGGTATTGCATGATTTTGATAATATGCTTCAAAAAATTTACAACCTCGCTTGAATTGCACAAATCAGGCTCTGTTACGATCTCCAGCAAGGGAATACCGCTGCGATTAAAATCCAGATAAGAATAGCCTTCTTTAACATAATCCTCATAATGTACAGATCTGGCACTATCCTCTTCCAGATGTATCTCCTGGAGATGGACAACATTTTTATCTGATAATTCAATAAAACCTGCTTGAGCTATAGGCTTTGTAAATTGTGTAATTTGATACCCTTTTGGCAGGTCCGGATAAAAATAATTTTTTCTGTCGAACCACGAATTCATATTAATATTACTATCTGTAGCTACGCCGAATTTAATAGCCTGATTAAGTGCTTCCCTATTAACTACAGGTAAAGATCCGGGTAAACCCAGGCATACAGGGCAGGTCTGAGAGTTGGGCTTTTCTCCGAATGAATTTTTGCAGCCACAAAACATTTTGCTTTTTGTCAATAGCTGCGCATGAAGTTCCAGACCTATAAAGGTATTATAATTATTTTTCATTTTCATAAATTTTCTTTGCTGCACATTCACCGGCAATATAACCGGATGACCAGGCCCACTGCAGATTATAGCCACCTGATTTTCCATCTACATCCAAAATTTCCCCGGCAAAATACAAACCTGATTCTTTTTTTGATTCCATGCTTTTGTAAGCTATTTCATTAACTGCTACTCCCCCTTTGCTCAGCTGAGCATCCTTCCAGCCTAATTTTCCGGTACACTTCATCTGCCAGTCCTTCATAACAGTCACCAGTTTCTTAATTTCATCTGTGGTTATGGAAGCACATTTTAACTTATAATCCAATTCAGAAACTTTCAGCAAAACTCGTATCAAACGTTTATTAACAAAACCTTCTAAAGCATCCCCCAGGCATTTATAATAAAGTGTTTGGAAGCGATTTTGTAATATCTCAAATAATTTTTCTCTGGATTTATCAGGTTCCAGATCGATTTTAATATAATTTTCCCCCTCATTTTCATCTATAAAACGAGAAATCTGCAAAGCAGGAATACCGGAAATACCATAACTGGTAAAAAGTAATTCTCCGGAAAATGATTTTATGTTATCTCCATCTTCTAAAGTTATCTTCCCATCGATTTTTACACCGGCTATACTTCGCAAATATTTAGAATCCAGTTTTAATTGCACCAATGCCGGTTCTGGTTCAACGATTCTATGACCAAATTTTCTTGCCAGCAGATAACCTGATTCTTGACCTGCTGAGTAGTGAGAAGCTTTTCCACCTGTTGTAAGAATAACTTTTTTTGCTTTGTAACGTTTTCCATTCCCTGCTTTCAAAATAAAATATTTGTCTTTTTTTATATCAACCACCTGTGATTTAGAAATTTCTGCTATATTCAATCTTTTTAGCTCATATCTTAGTACATTGAGCAGACTGGAAGCTTGCTGTGATTTTGGAAAAATCCTACCATCATTTTCAACAACAGGTTCGATTCCCAGGTTTTTAAAAAATTCTAATGTCTTTGCCTGACCAAATTGCATAAATACAGAAGTTATTAAAGTTTTAGCATTTGAATTGTAATCCTGAGTATCTATTTCAGCATTGGTATAATTACCTCTTCCATTACCGGTGATCAGTAATTTCTTTCCAACTCGTTTTTTCTTCTCCAGAATAGCTGTTCTGGCACCTCCGCGTGCGGCTGATATAGCAGCAATGAGTCCTGCTGCTCCACCTCCCACTACTATTACATCAAACTTATCCATTTACCTTCCCATCTTAGATATAGAGTTGCGAACAAATAGAGCTAGAGAAATATAAATCAACACAAGACCTGCCATATACAAGCCCCATTTGAAGTTTACAGGTTTATAACGTTCGATCACCACCTGGAAAGCATCAGTTTTGGCTATCGAAAGAAATTTAGTCAAAAGGGTATTTTCATAAATAATTTTAGTATAATTCCAGACGAAAGAAACAAATATAAGAATACCACCAATTGCTATCAAAACAATCTCTCTGATTCTGAATAAGGTGGGCAAGCCTTTTTTATCCAGATCAATAACTACTATAGTGTAGATTATAAAGGTTAAGGCTACAAGAATCGGAGCAATTACGGGACTAATCCAGGGCAGAGGTATTAAGAACAGGAGATCCCAGGTAAGAAAAGACAAAGGCCAGTTAAGGAAGCACTTCAGCCCAATATAGTAAGAAATATCCCAGATACCGAAAAGGAAGAAAAAGTAAGCAAATTTTATACGCCATTTTTTAGCAGCAAGCAGAGCTACCGTCCAGAGCATTATCAGCGTTGCGGCTTCTCGTATTACTTCTATGGAGAGAATGTTTAGGGAAAATGTTTTCAGGGGAAACTCAAACCCTTTCGGGTAATACATCTTACGCAGGTAAACTACAACCACAGCTTCCAGAATCCCCATGGCAAAGGCAAAAATAGCAGTGATAATTAATTTACGATTATTCTTGTAAAATTGTGATAAGCGCTTTGTAAGCTTCATTACAGATCACCTCTAAATTCCTTGTAACTATTGATTAAACCATTGGTAGATGAATCGTGTGATTTTATTTTTTTGGAATTTTTCAATTCAGGCAAAACCTTTTTTGCCAGCTGCTTACCCAGCTCCACTCCCCACTGGTCAAAACTGAAGATGTTCCAGATAACACCCTGCACAAATATTTTATGTTCATACATGGCAATGAGCATGCCGAGTGTTTTGGGAGTTATTTTTTTTACCAGGATGGAATTTGTAGGATTATTTCCTTTGAACCTTTTAAAAGCGATAACACGCTCAATTTCTTGTTGACTTTTCCCCTGTTCTTGCAATTCTTTTCTAACTTCTTCCCCTGTTTTCCCCTGCATAAGTGCTTCTGTTTGGGCAAAGAAATTTGCCAGCAGTTTTTCATGATGATCCCCTACCGGATTATTACTAATAGCCGGTGCAATAAAGTCACAGGGAATGAGCTTAGTTCCCTGATGAATAAGTTGATAAAAGGCATGCTGCCCGTTTGTTCCCGGAGCTCCCCAGATAATGGGACCGGTTTGATAATCAATATCTTCCGAACTTCTATCCACTGACTTGCCATTGCTTTCCATATTACCCTGTTGAAAGTAGGCAGGAAACAGCTCCAGGTATTGATCATACGGCAATATTGCTTCTGTTTCAGCCTCAAAAAAATTATTATACCAGATACCAATTAAAGCTAAAATAACTGGAATATTTTTTGAGAAATCGGAGTTTCTGAAATGCTTGTCCATCTTATAAGCACCCTGCAGTAATTTGATATAATTCTTATATCCTATTGACAAACAAATTGAGAGCCCAATCGCAGACCAGAGTGAGTATCTGCCGCCCACCCAGTCCCAAAAACGAAACATATTTTTGGAATCAATACCGAATTCCTTCACTTTTTCTGTATTGGTGGAGATGGCAACAAAATGTTTTTTTATGGACTCTTTATTCGGTGCAGATCTAAGAAACCAGTTTCTGGCTGTGTGAGCATTGGTCATAGTCTCCTGTGTGGTAAAGGATTTGGAGGCTATGAGAAACAAAGTTGTTTCAGGGTGTAATTTTTTTAAGGTTTCTGTGATATCAGTTCCGTCAATATTCGAGACAAAGTGAAAATTCATCTCTTCGAGTTGATAAGGCTTCAGAGCTTTTGTAACCATTTTGGGACCCAAATCAGAGCCGCCGATTCCTATGTTTACCACATCTGTTATACGCTTACCGGAATATCCCTTCCAATCTCCCGAACGCACCTTTTGAGAAAATTCTTTCATTTGCCGACGAACCTTTTTTATCTCCGGCATGACATTCTTTCCATCAACGCATATTTTATCTTCCCCAAAGTTGCGCAGGGCAGTGTGCAGTACTGCTCTATTTTCTGTTTCATTAATTTTTTCACCTTTAAACATGGCTTCTATGGCTTCATCCAGTTTTATTTCTCGGGCTAAATCCAGTAGCAATTTCATTGTCTTATCGTTAATAATATTCTTGGAATAATCCACTAAAAGCTTATCGAGTTTCACAGAATAATCCTTGAATCTGTTTGGATTTTCATGAAAAAATTTGCTTATGTTTGCATCCTGCATTTGGGAAAAATGCTCCTGCAGTTTACTCCAGGTTTTTGTAGTAGTAGGATTTATTTTGTTTAGCATAGATAACTCCTGAAAAATTGATTAAAAAATTTATAAACTTTAATATATTATTTAATTATTCTAAAATTCAGGTCAAATAATTTACTTTTAACAGCTCAATAGTATTTCCTTATTCTAGAGAAATTTATTTAAGTCTGCAAAACAAAAATTTAATATTGAAGCGCCTGACCTTCTTGGGGCATTGAATAATGCAACTGGACATAAACCCAGCCTTCATCGCGTTTTTCTAACACGCCGGTAATTCTTACACCTTCAAATTTTAAAGTATCACCTTCTGCTTCCAGTTTCCAGTTTATTCTTTCCGAAAACCAGGCTACTTTACCGGAATCATGCAGTTTAATAACCTGATCTTTCACAATAATCTCCCTGGTTTCTGATGCTTCAAACTGTTTTTCCATCAATTCTCTAAGCTCTTTCCATCCTACCATACGTTCTTCCGCATCCGTACCAAAGATTATTATATCATCGTCATGAGCAGTTATTTGTGATAAAGTTTGCATATCTTCTGTTTTCAAAACTCCTGTTATCTGGTCCACTACATTTTTCACTTCTGCTTTTTCTGCTTCAAGATTCACTTTTTGATTACAAGCACTGATCAGTAAAAAAATAATTGTAGAAATTAAAATTAAATTTTTCATGTTTTCTCCTGTCTAATGTTTTTCAATAATCATAAACTTTGAACCAAATGCTTAAAAAATTATTTATAATTTGAAGTTAAATTATCTGTCAAATAATTCATTCCTACAAGAAAATTTTAACAATAAATTGTGGAGATATAAAAATCAAAATCATTGACATCACAAACCATATTTATTTTTTAGCAACAATATTTGTCAAAAATTCCTGGGAGATTTAATGTTAAAATATATCCATGTAATTATAATTATTTTTGTGTTGTTATCAGTTCGATTAAATGGTATTGAGATTGAAAAAAATAACAATAAGATCAGTATTCACGGTGATTTTGCAGTAGAGATCAGGCAAGCAGATTCTGAATTTATAAAAATCAGATCACAAGATTGTAGCTCTAACGCAAATACAAAAAATTTTGCCTTACCAATTTACACACAAAATATAATTTTACCAAACACGGGAAATTATAAAATAGCAAAACTCAAATTTGATTATAAAACTATTAAGCTTACGAAACAATTAAAGCCCGAATCATTTGAAAATGGTTTAACCAATATTAGAGAAATTTACAAGCAAGATAAATGGCTACCGGAAAACATTGTTACGATCAACAAACCGGCTATTATGAGGGGAATAAGATTTTCTCAATTGGTAATTTCTCCCGTAAAATACAATCCTGCTCAAAACAAATTACGAGTCATAAAAAATCTGGATCTGGAACTACAGTTAGAGTCAACACTTTCCAAAAATCCCTTGAAAAATTACAATCCAAACCTGAATAGTACTACTTTTGCTAAGATCGCTGCTTCATCCGTTTTGGATTATTCTCCTGCCAAAAATTACAATCAAAAAAATTATCTTTTCATCTGCCCTGAGGATTGCGAAATTGTGATAAATGAGCTCAAAAAATGGAAAAACAAATTGGGTTTTAAAGTTAGAATTGCCACTCTCACTGAAACCGGAAGTACAAAAGAAGAGATAAAATCCTATCTGCAGAATGCTTATGATAACTGGGAGCATCCTCCTGAATATGTGATTTTATTTGGCGATGTAACAGGTTTTTATCAAGTTCCCACATATTATGTTACCGGTAGTTCTATTTCTCCTAATTGCGCCACGGATCATGAATATACTCTGCTGGATGGGAATGACTATTTTCCGGATATTTTAATCGGCAGAATATCCTTTCACTCCCAAAATGAATTGATGACAATAGTAAGTAAAATCATCAATTATGAGAAATACCCCTATTTGGAAACAGATTGGTTTACTAACGCCCTGATGGTAGGATATATAGATGAGTTTCAAAATTTGTATTCTCCCTACGAAACCTTAATGGAGGTCAAAAACAAATTACATAATTTCAATTATACTAAAGTTGATGCTTTCATTTCACCTTATTATACATCTCCTCAGCAGCTCGCAGATTGGATAAATACCAGAGGCTATACATTTATCAATTACAGAGGTGGAGGGAGTACCAATTATTGGTCTGGAGCTTTTGGTTACGGTCCGGGACATCTATTTACAAATGAAAACGTCGAGAATGATCTAAATAATGGTGAATTGCTGCCCATGATTACCAGTATTACTTGCGGAGGCGGAGATTTTGCAGACCCCGATTATTCTAACTCGTTTGGTGAACTCTGGCTAAAAGCAGGTTCGCCCGGAAGTCCCAAAGGAGCCATTGGCTTCATCGGACCCAGTGAGCATGACACGAAGACAAGATTTAACAACGTGAATGATATGGGCATTTATCAGGGGATTACCCAGGAAGGAATTACAGCCTGTGGCGAAATGCTACTGCGAGGAAAAATGGCTCTTTATAATAACTTCCCCCACGCTCATGCCATGGGTAATAATTACAACTCGGATCAATTCTACTTTTATGTTTACAATCTCCTGGGAGACCCGGGGCTCAATGTTTGGACAGATTTCCCGCGTGAAATTGATTTCTCCTGTGCTGATACTATCTCCTCTTATGACAACAATATTCAAGTTCAGCTTAACGATGTGGAAAACCAGGCAAATTTTACTCTTGCCCTGACCAATGAAGACAGCCTAATTGCTTCTGAAGTTACAAACAACCAGGGAATAGCAAATTTACTATTCGAGCTGGAGCCTGGTATTTACGAATTAACAGCTTCCAAATATGGTTATATTCCCAAAACAAAAGAATTGACCGTTGTACAAAAAGAAGCGTTGGAATTAACAAATTATCAATTTTCCGATGATTTGATACCTGATACTGAATTGACTTTACAGATCCAACTAAAAAGCAATTATTCTTATGATTTGAATGAGCTTAAAATTTGTTTAACCTCAGCTTCAAATTATCTGGAGGTTTTAACTGATACATTGACTATTGATCAATTAAGTCCCAACAGCTCGATCCAGACGGACTTCTCCCTTAGCACGACTCATGAATGGAAGAATGGTCAGATGGTTGATTTGTTTCTGGATGTAAAAAATTCAGAAAGCGAGCAAAAATTCTTGATTTCCGAACACTTGCAAGCCCCCAAAATTTCCATCTGCGAATTGCAAATTATTCATCCTGATACATTTGTAGTGATGGGAGTAGAAAACGAAGTTAATTTTGAATTGAAAAACGATGGTAGTACGGAAACTGATGAATTTGAAGTTTTATTGCGAAACCTTGATAATAAAGTTGAAGTTATTGATAGCACAAGCAGTTGCAGCAATATTTCTCCTCAGCTCAGCCTGCTATGTTCCAATACATTTTCATTTATCCCTCAAGATAGCCTGATCACAGGGGAAAAGATCGAATTTAATTTATATATTGCTAAAGACAATGAAATAGTTGATACAATCTACCTTGCTACCAGAGCAGGTGAAATATCGCCCCAAAAACCCACATTTGGTGCCAGCGAATATATTGCTATCGAAAACAGAGACGAGGGCAATTTTGTTTCTCCGGTATATGAGTGGATAGAAATAGATACCTCTTTGGGAGGAGAAGGAAATCTTGTAATACCCACCAATCAAACACCGGACGGGTATATGTCAATTTATGATTTACCAAAACCATTTCCTTATTTCGATAAATTTTTTGATGAAATATCCATTGGCTCGCATGGTTATCTTTGTCTGGGAGAAACAGAGAGAATCTTTTTTAGAAACAGCACAATACCCTCCGGTGCAGGACCAGCCGCTATGATAGCTCCATTTTGGGACAGGCTTCATGATGGCAAGATCTTTACTTATTACGATGAAACAAAAGATGTCTTGATAATTGAATGGTCCAATTTTAAAAACAGTTATGACCCGGAAAAAACAGAAACTTTTCAGGTTTTGCTCTACTTGCCCAAATCAAATTCATTAAGCGATATACTGGATAGTAAAATAGTTTTTCAGTACAAAGAAATCAGTGATGTGGACCAGGAAAACAATTATGCCACAGTGGGTATTGAAAATTACAAGCAAGATAAGGGACTGCTTCTTAGTTATGCAGATATTCTGCCCCCCACAATGCATCCGCCAGAAGCTGAAACTGCCATAATGATAAAAACCGGAAACTTCATTGACTTGCCTCTTTTGACTTCAGCGCAAAGCCAATTAGATGTTACTCTAAGCAGAAATGAGATGACTGAAAAGACAATTGAGTTAAGCAATTTAAGCAAAAATTCATCAATCAACTTTGATCTAAGCTTCTCTCATTTTGATAGAGGTAAAAAGAGTGGCAGATTACAAAATAAAAGTGTGGAAAATGATTTCATCTATTGTAACAATAATAAATATGTAGCTTATGAAGAAGAACTGCTTGAATTTTGCCTGTATTTTCATCCGCAAAGTGAACCGATAGATGGCGTAAGCATGGATTTCCCCGATTTTGTAAATATTATTACTGCCACAGACATTCAAGATTTATCCTACAATAATGAAACAGGGCAGGGAGCAGAGATAAGCTGGGGTTTTAATGATACAATGCTAACCAATTCAGGTGTGAATCAATTTGGTGTTACTATTCGATCCGATATTAATGTGATTGCTCCCATAGATTTGGAATGGATGATTCAGGGTGACGGCTCCGGAGCTGAACCTCACATAAAAGAAGGCAGTATTTCAGTTCCTCCGGACACTTCCGGCTATTTCTGGATAACATATCCCACCGGCTCTGATAAATTCATTTACAGCACTCAGGATAGTGTTTTATGGGAATACTGGGGCAATGACCATCCTGAGGTAAAACTGCAAATTTCCAGAGATGGCGGTGATACCTGGCAGCTGCTTGCAGAAAACACAGAAAATGACGGCAAGTATGAATTTTATGTGGAAGAACCATTATCCGAAGAATGTCTGATTAAAATCTCTAATTTAGCAGAAACATCTTATGATAATTCCGAGAGCTTTGCCATAACTGCACTTAATATAACTCATCCTGATGCCAATACTGTGATGGAGTATAATAGCCAGGATAGTATTATCTGGGAAGATGGTGGAACTATTTCCGAGGTGGATATAAAGCTCACGACAGATGGCGGCTTGACCTGGGATTATCTGGCACAGAATTATGAGAATTGTGGTAAATTTTCCTTTACTGTACCCGGAAAAATATCTCAAAAGTGCCAGATTGAAATTTCGGAAAGCGAAAGTGAAGTAAAA
>Ga0102934_1003575_pt1 | contig 10581 bp, 8 predicted proteins | sample SalPonR2_A_D1_MG_FD_78175 | JGI IMG/M metagenome (GOLD analysis project Ga0102934, IMG submission 78175) | Salt pond soil microbial communities from South San Francisco under conditions of wetland restoration - Salt Pond MetaG R2_A_D1_MG | ecosystem: Environmental > Aquatic > Marine > Intertidal...
CCCGGCACGATCCCGGCGAGCTCGGCGCCGAAGGAAACGGCGAGCCGGTCACAGACCGCTTCAGCCCGCGCCTCGATCGGCCCCGACAGGCTCTGCCCCCAGGCGATCGCCTCATCGACAAGCGGCGCGGAGGCGGGATCGCCGGCGGCTTTCAGAAGCAGCGTCGGATTGGTGGTGCAATCCTGCGGATTCAGGCGGCGCACCGCCGCGATGTCGCCGGTATCGGCGACGACGACGGTCATCTCGCGCAGGCGATCGAGCTTGGATGTCATGTTTGTCTCCCCGGATGGCGGCGCTCAGCGCACTTCGAACATGCCCTCGACCTCGACGGCGGCATCGAGCGGCAATTGTGCGACACCAATGGTCGAACGGGCATGGCGCCCGACATCGCCGAACACCTCGACCATCATGTCCGAGGCACCGTTCATGACCTGGGCGACGGGCCCGTAATCGGGCACGCAATTGATGAAACCGCCGAGCCGCACCACCCGGGTCACCGCGTCGAGATCGCCGATCGCGGCGCGCAGCTGCGCCAGCAGATTGATCGCGCAGGCCCGCGCTGCCTCGCGCCCGGCTGCCTCGTCCACCGCATCGCCGAGCTTGCCCTGATGCGCAGGCGCGATCTTGCCGTCAGGGCCGAGGCAGATCTGGCCGGAAATGATCACCAGATTGCCGCTGCGCACGAAGGGCACATAATTCGCCACCGGTGCGGCGGGCGTAGGCAGGCTGATGCCGATTTCAGCGAGGCGGGCCTCGATCCGGCCCTGCGTGGCGTTGCTCATGATGCGCTCCCGTTGGTCTGCTCTTCGGCGGCGGTACAGCTTCCCGTCTGATCTGCGCTTGTGGCGGATCGCAGGCGCGAGGGCAAGGGGGGAGAGCAAGAGAGGAGAAAGCGCTGCGCGATACGATGGTGTTTGCGCCGCACCCGCACGCCGCTTACAGTCGACGCGTCGAATCGAGGGTTGTTTGCGCATGTCCGTTTCCCCACTGTCACCCGGGTCATCCCCCCGGCTCTCGCGCTCCGTCCGGACTGTAACCGCAGCCGCGATGCTCGGCTGCGCGCTTGTCGCATCCCCGGGGGCCTCGGCGGCGCCGCAGGAGGCGACCGCACTCGCCTCGCACCGGGCGGTTTACGATCTGAGCCTCCTGCGCGGTGGCGGCGACGTGATCGATGCCGAGGGGCGGATCGTCTATGAATTCGTCGGCAGCGCCTGTGAGGGCTACACCACGAATGTACGCCAACTCACCACGCTGATCGGCGAGGGGGGCGAAATGACCCTCGACACCAACGTCACGACCTTCGAGGAGGGTGACGCGGGCGCGTTCAGCTTCCGCACCCGCACCCTGCTCGACGGCATGCCGACGATGCGCACGCAGGGCGAGGCGGAAATCGTCGATGGCGGACTGCGGATCCTGCTCGAGGAGCCGCGCAGCGGCGAGATCATGCATGCGGAGGAGCCCGCCTTCCCCGCGCAGCATATCATCGCGATTCTCGATGCAGCGCAGGGTGGTAACGCGATCCTCGAAACGGCAGTGTTCGACGGTGGCGATGAAGGCGACGACATTCACGACACCCTCGCCGTGATCGGCGCCCCGCTCGGCCCCGATGAGGGCAGCGCATTTTCCCAGCTCACCCGGACCCAGCGCTGGCGCGTCACCCTGAGCTATTTCGATCGCGGGGAAGTGGGCGACGGCACGCCGGGCTATGTGGCCGGTTTCGATCTGCACGAGAACGGGGTCACCACCGATCTGACGATGGAATTCGGGGATTTCGCGCTGGCTGGTGCGATGACGTCGATCGAATTCCTCGACACAGCGCCTTGCCCGTAAGCCTTGCCCGTAAGTCTTGCCCGTAAGTCTTGCACATCAAGCCGATGCGCACCGCCGGTACGCACCGTTTGGCGAAAAATCGCCCGACGCGTCGAATTGCAATGCAAGCCTTAAGCTTCGCGCAAGCTTCGGCTGGCAGTCTCTTGCCTATGACGGGTTGGGCCGCAGCATCAACAAAGGCCCAAAGGCATGACGCCGCTCCCGCCATACCGGTGAAAACCCGGCATGTCCCTTCGTTGTTCTCTATCGAAAAGGGACTTTACCATGTCTAGCCTTCTGACGAACTCCGCCGCAATGACCGCGCTCCAGACGCTGTCGGCCACCAACAAGCAGATGGACATCACGCAAAACCGCATCTCGACCGGTTACCGTGTCTCCGACGCCGCCGACAACGCCGCCTACTGGTCGATTGCAACCACCATGCGCTCGGACAACAAGGCGCTCGGCGCCGTCCAGGACGCTCTCGGCCTCGGTGCCGCGACCGTGGACGTGATGTATACCGCCCTCAATTCGACGGTCGAGGTCGTTTCCGAGATCAAGGCCAAGGTCACTGCCGCCGCGCAGCCCGGCGTCGATCGCGGCAAGATCCAGGGCGAGATCGACGAGTTGCAAAACCAGTTGCAGAACATCGCCGCCTCGGCCGTGTTCAACGGCGAGAACTGGCTGCAATTCGACTCCACCGATGCGGGCGCCTCCGCCGATCGTGAGATTGTCAGCTCCTTCACCCGCACGGCAACGGGTGCCGTGAGCCTGGAGACGACGACCGTCGAGATCACGGGCACGCAACTGATCGACACGAATGCCGCCAATGCCGGTATTCTGGATGAGGATCGTTCAGCAACCTTCACCTTCACCGGTGCATCGGTGACGGGTACCAGCCTGGTGGATATCAACGTCAATGCGGCAGCCGCCGATGGCGACTTCTCTGCAGATATGGAAGTGGCCGTGGGCCTCGTCGATGCGGTTCTCTCCGACATCACCGATGCCGCCACCAATCTCGGTGCGATCAAGAACCGTATCGGCCTGCAGCAGGACTTCGTCACGGCGCTGAAGGACTCCATCGATCGTGGCGTCGGCCAGCTGGTGGATGCCGACATGAACGCCGAGTCGACCCGTCTGCAGGCACTCCAGGTGCAGCAGCAGCTCGGTATCCAGGCACTCTCGATCGCCAACGGCAACAGCCAGAACATCCTCTCGCTGTTCCGCTGATCGCGGGCCAGACAAAGTTCGATACCCTCGACTCGGGGGCCGTGTCCTGGCAACACGGCCCCTCTTTCATGTGCCGCAGCCGGTCCGCGCCCATCCACAGATAGCGCTCGTCAATCGCGGCCGATACCCTCGACTCGGACGCCCGGCTTTGCCACAAACAGATCCGTCGGATCGTTCGGGGAGACGGGAAATGAGCGTGCTGCGCGAAGTCGGATTCGTTCACCTCCACGTCCATTCCTCCTATTCGCTGCTGGAAGGCGCGCTGCCCATCGCGAAGCTCGCGAAACTCGCCGAGGCCGATCGCCAGCCCGCGCTCGCCCTGACCGATACCAACAACCTATTCGGCGCGCTGGAATTCTCCGAAAAGCTTTCGGGTGCCGGCATCCAGCCGATCCCGGGCGTCCAGATCACCACCGCCTTCGAGCCGGGCGATCCGACGCAGCGTATCAGTGCGCCCGGCACCGCCGATCTCGTCCTGCTCGCCACCTGCGAGGAGGGCTATGTCAATCTCATGCGCCTCGTCAGCCGGGGTTATTTCGATGTCGATCTCGGCGCCGAGCCCTGTATCGCGATCGAGGCCCTGCGCGAGCATGGCGAGGGGGTGATCGCACTGACCGGCGGCCTGCGCGGGCCGCTCGACCGGGCGCTGTTTCACGGGCGCTCGGAACTGGCCGAGCAGCGCTTTGCGACCCTGCGCGAGATTTTCGGTGACCGGCTCTATGTCGAGATCCAGCGTCACGGCATGGAGGAGGAGCGCGCGGTCGAGGGCGCGCTGATCGCCATGGCCGACCGGCACGGGGTGGGGCTCGTCGCCACCAACGAGCCGTTCTTTCCCGGCCCGGACGATTACGAGGCGCATGACGCGCTCATGGCCGTGGCGGAAGGCCAGGTCGTTTCGCAGGATCAGCGCCGCAAGCTGACACCCGAGCACGGTTTCAAGACCCGCGCCGAAATGCAGGCCTTGTTTTCCGATCTGCCCGATGCGCTGACCAACAGCGTCGAGGTCGCCATGCGCTGCGCCTGGCGGGTGCGCACGCGCAAGCCCATCCTGCCGAATTTCGCCCGTCCCGACGAACCGGGCGCGGACGAGAATGCGGAACTGCGCCGCCAGGCCGAGGAGGGGCTTGCACGCCGGATCAAGGCCCACGGCCTGGCCGAGGGCTTCACCGAGGAGGATTACCGGGCCCGGCTCGATTACGAGATCGGCATCATCCAGAACATGCAGTTTCCCGGCTACTTCCTGATCGTGGCCGATTTCATCAAATGGGCCAAGGATCACGACATCCCCGTCGGCCCCGGGCGCGGTTCGGGTGCGGGCTCGCTGGTAGCCTATTCGCTCACCATCACCGATCTCGACCCCTTGCGCTTCGGTCTGCTGTTCGAGCGCTTCCTCAATCCCGAGCGCGTCTCGATGCCGGATTTCGACATCGATTTCTGCGTCGAGGGCCGCGAGGACGTGATCCGTTACGTGCAGGAGCGCTATGGCGAGACCAATGTCGCGCAGATCATCACCTTCGGAACGCTTTTGGCGCGTGGCGTTCTGCGTGATGTCGGGCGCGTGCTCGAAATGCCCTATGGGCAGGTCGACAAGCTGACCAAGCTCGTGCCGCAGAACCCGGCCAAGCCCGTCACCCTTCCCCAGGCCATCGCCGACGAGCCCCGCCTGCAGGCAGCGGCGGAGGAGGAGCCGGTGGTGCAGCGTCTGCTCGCCATCGCCCAGAAGCTGGAAGGCCTGCACCGCCACGCCTCGACCCATGCGGCGGGCGTGGTCATCGGTGACCGCCCGCTGCAGGAGCTCGTCCCGCTCTATCGCGACCCGAAGACCGGGATGCGGGTGACGCAATACAACATGAAATGGGTCGAGCAGGCCGGCCTGGTCAAATTCGACTTCCTCGGCCTGAAGACGCTCACCGTGATCAACCGCGCCATCGGCCTGATTGCGCAGGATGGCGGGGAGCGCATCGACATCTCCTCGATCCCGCTCAATGATAAAATCACCTACGACATGCTGCGCCGGGGCGAGACGATCGGCATCTTCCAGGTGGAATCGGCGGGCATGCGCAAAGCGCTCGTCGAGATGGCCGCCGACCGGGTGGAGGATCTGATCGCGCTGGTGGCGCTCTACCGCCCCGGCCCGATGGCGAATATCCCGGTCTATTGCGAGCGCAAGCACGGGCGCGGCGAGCCGGAAGAAAAATGGTATCCGCTGCCCGAACTCGCCCCGATCCTGCGCGAGACCTTCGGCATCATCGTCTATCAGGAGCAGGTGATGCAGGTCGCCCAGGAGCTCGCCGGCTATTCGCTGGGCGATGCCGATCTGTTGCGCCGCGCCATGGGCAAGAAGATCAAGGCGGAGATGGATGCCCAGCGCGGGCGCTTCGTCTCCGGCGCCACCGAGCGCGGCATCGCGCAGGAGAAGGCGGACGAGATCTTCGACCTTCTGGCGAAATTCGCCGATTACGGCTTCAACAAGTCGCATGCGGCAGCCTATGCGCTGGTCTCGTATCAGACCGCCTGGCTGAAGGCGAATTTCCCGGTCGCGTTCATGGCCGCCTCCATGACGCTCGATATCGACAATACCGACAAGCTCTCCGAATTCCGTCGCGAGGCGCAGAGGCTCGGCATCAATGTGGCACCGCCCTCTATCAACGAATCGGGCGTCGAATTCGCCGTGCGCGAGGGCACCATCGTCTACGCACTCGCGGCGGTGAAGGGGGTGGGGCGCCAGGCGGTGGAGAGCATCGTCGCGGCGCGCGGGGACGAGCCCTTCAAGGATCTCGCCGATTTCGCCCGGCGCATCAAGCCGCGGGCCCTCAACAAGCGCACGCTGGAGAATCTCGTGGCCGCCGGCGCCATCGATGCGCTGGAGCCCGACCGGGCCCGCGCCATGGCGGCGGTCGATCCGATCTTCGCGCTGGCCCAGCAGGCGAGCGAGGCGGAGGCGGGCGGCATGATCGACATGTTCGGCGGCGTCGCCTCCGCCGATGTCGCCCTGCGCATCCCGGACTATACGCCCTGGACCGCATCCGAGCGGCTGCAGCGCGAATACGATGCGGTCGGCTTCTTCCTCTCCGGACACCCGCTCGACGAATATGAAGGTCTGCTCGACAAGCTCAGAGTGCAGCGCTGGAGCGATTTCGTGCGCGCGGTGAAGAGCGGCTCCAGCGTCGGGCGGGTGGCCGCCACTGTGCTCGACAAGCAGGAGCGGCGCACCAAAAGCGGCTCGAAAATGGGGATCTACCAGCTCTCCGATCAGACCGGCCATTTCGAGGCGATCATCTTCTCCGAAGGCCTGCAACGCTATCGCGACATTCTCGAGCCCGGCGCCGCCGTGATCCTCATGATGCAGGCGGGGATCGAAGGCGAGGAGATCCGCGCGCGGATCGGCACGGCGGAACCCCTCGACGAGGCCATTGCCAAGCACCAGAAGGGGATGCGCATCTATCTGCGCGACGAGCGCCCGATCGCCTCCGTGCAGCAGCGCCTTGCGGCGCGCGGCGAGGGCGAGGTCTCGCTCGTGCTGATCCTCGACGAAGGCGCGCAGGAGGTCGAGGTCAGGCTGCCTGGCAAGTATCTCGCCACGCCGCAGATCGCAGGCGCGTTGCGCGCGGTGCCCGGCGTGGTGGATGTCGAGATCAGCTGAGATGGGGTGATCGAACCGCACGGGCGGGGTTCGCAGCGAAAACGCCGCAACGGATGTGGGTCAATGCCGGTGGCGCGCATCTGCATCCGGGCTATCGTCGGCGCATCCGCCACCGAGCCCGGATGATACGCGATGAGCCAGAAATCCACCGATGCCGTGACTCCCCCGCCCGTTCTCGTCACCCGTGAGGGCGCTGTCGCCATTCTCGCCCTCAACGAGCCGGCCAAGCGCAACGCGCTGACCATGGATCTGCGGCTTGCCTTGCGCGAAGCGCTTGACGAAGCGATCGCCGATCCGGATTGCCGCGCCATCGTGCTCACCGGCGCGGGCGGGGCTTTCTGTTCGGGCGGGGACCTCTCCGCCATGCGCGCCGACGATCCGATGGGTGCGCGCCGGCGCATCGCCATCATCCACGACATCGTGCGCCGCATCGCGGCGGGGCCGAAACCCGTCATCGCCGCCGTCGAGGGCGCGGCTTTCGGCGCCGGTCTCGCGCTCGCCGCGGCGAGCGACGTGGTGGTGGCCGATCCAGGTGCAAAATTCTGCGCCTCCTTCGCCAAGGTGGGCCTGATGCCCGATGCCGGGCTGATCTGGTCGCTGCCGCCGCGCGTGGGACTCGGCGCGGCCAAAAGGATGATGCTCGAAGCCCCGGTCATCGGCGGCGAGGAGGCGAAGGCGCTCGGGCTCGTCGATATGCTCGCCCCCGCCGGCAGCGTGCGCGACATCGCGCTCGCCCGCGCCCGCGACATCGCCCGCCTCGCGCCGCTCTCCATCGCCATGACGAAGGCCGCTTTCGCGCGCGGCACGGACGATCTCGACCGCGTGCTCGCCTGTGAACTCGACGGTCAGCCCATGCTCTTTGCCAGCGCCGACCACCAGGAGGGCCGCCACGCCTTCGCCGAGAAGCGCGATCCGCAATTTCGCGGGGCGTAAAGGGCGATCTTCGACGTGAGAACGCTGACTTTCGGGAAGAGCGCACGCTTTGCGCATTGCGAGACACGAAAGCTGATTGCCTGTCGCGATTCGACTGGAATTATTGTAAATTAAAGCGTTGGTGTCCGGATTAACGGTGGTCGGACACCTTGGAACGTCGCTGACTTGCATGGCCATGCGCGCCGACCAGCTCTTCCCGGCGCATCTTGGCGCGGCGACAAATCCGTCACCAGCCCGGAGGGCGCGGCATGCATGCGATCCACCGCAACCATTACCGCATCCGCTTCGCCGAGGAAAACGGCGATATCATGCGTGCCGAGGAACTGCGCCACGCCGCCTTTATCGAGAATCGCCCCGGTGCGCGCCCACGCACCGACGGGCTCGACCGGGATGCCTTTGATGACGTGTACCGGCATCTCCTGATCGAGGACGAGATCAGCGGGACGCTCGTCGCGTGTTTCCGGTTGCTGCCGCTGCGCTCCGGGGAGGATATCGGGCGCAGTTACACGGCCCGGTTCTATGATCTCTCCGCACTGCAGGCCTATCCCGCCTCGGTGATCGAGATGGGGCGGTTCTGCATGCGCCCGGGCTGGCGGGATCCGGCGATCCTGCGGCTGGCCTGGGGCGCGGTCGCGAATGTCGTGGATGCATGCGATGCCGGCCTCCTGTTCGGCTGCAGTTCCTTCACGGGGGCGTCTCATGACACGCATGCTGCGGCGCTCGACCTGCTCGCCGCCCGGTATCGGGCCCCGCCGCACTGGATGCCGGGCATCAAGGCGCCGCAGGTTGTCACGTTTGCCGACAGGGCGCACCATCATCAGGGCGATCCCCGTGACGCGTTTGCGGCGCTCCCGCCGCTCCTGCGCAGCTATCCGGGTCTCGGCGGCTGGGTATCGAATCACGCGGTGATCGATACCGATCTCGATACCCTGCATGTCTTTACAGGGTTGGAAATTGACCGGATTCCGCCACACCGCGCGCGTCGCCTGCGCGATGTACTCCCGCCGATGCCACCGCTCCTTGCAGAGTTGGCGCATTCCGCCTGATATCCCGGCAACCAAGCTTGCATTCGGGCAAGACCTGGCTTGCCCGGCTTACCAATGCGCATGGCGATCTCGATCTGTATGACATCGGAGACGGTGCGTGGGCGCCGCGCGGTTTCGGGAGACGGCCATGAGCGTCGCGGGTATTCATCATGTCACGGCGATGGCGGGCGCGCCCGGTCGCAACCGGTATTTTCACGCCGAGATCCTCGGCCAGCGTCTGGTCAAGCGCACCGTCAATTTCGACGATCCTTCCACCTGGCATCTGTATTACGGCGATGCGGCGGGGCGCCCCGGTTCGGCGCTGACATTCTTTCCCTGGCCCCATATCGCGCCCGGTCGTCCCGGTGACGGCGAGACCGTCGAGACGGCGTTTCGTGCTCCTGAAGGGGCGATGGGTTTCTGGCGTGATCGGCTGGAAGCCCACGGCGTCGCGCATGCCGAGGACACGCGCCAGGGCCGCCGCGCGCTGACCTTTCGCGATCCCGACGGGATGGCTTTCGCCATTATCGGCGTCACGGGTGCCGAGGACGAGCCCGCCTGGACGATCCCCGGGATCGCCAAGGGGCAGGCACTGCGCGGTTTCGAGAGCGTCACCCTCGCTGTGCCCGACCCGGAAGCCACGGCTGCAATCCTGCGCGACGTGCTGGGATTCCGCCACAGTGAGGCGCGGGCGAGGCATATCGGGCTCGCGGGCAGCGATTCGCCGCTGACCGCCGTCGAGATTGCGCAATCCGCTTACGGCGCCCGTCCGCGGCTCGGCGCCGGATCGGTGCATCACGTGGCATTCCGTGCAGCAGACGACGCGGCGCAGGCGGCAATGGCGCAGATCCTGCGCGATCGCTTCGGCATCACCGCGACGGAGCAGCGCGACCGTAACTACTTCCGCTCGATCTATTTCCGCGAGCCCGGCGGCGTGCTGTTCGAGATCGCCACCGACGGTCCGGGTTTCGCCGTGGACGAGGATCCGGGTCATCTGGGTGAGAGCCTGAAGCTGCCGCCAGGCCTCGAGGCGCGTCGCGAGACGATCGCCGCGATGCTGCCCTCGCTGGAGCGGGAGGACGTGTGATGAACGCAATGCCCTCCAATTCACAGGTGAGCGACGCTTTCGGCTTCCGGCACGTCTTCGTGCCGGCCTCGAAGGGCCATGACCAAACGCCGCCGCTACTGTTTCTGCACGGTACCGGTGGCGACGAGCGCGATCTGCTGCCGCTCGCCGGTGAGATCGCTCCGGGCGCCGCGATCCTTTCGCTGCGCGGCAATGTCAGCGAAAACGACATGCCGCGCTTCTTCCGGCGCCTCGCGGAAGGCGTGTTCGACGAAGCCGATCTGCGTGCGCAGACACAGGCGCTCGCCGCCTTCATCGATCAGGCCTGCGCGGCATACGCGCTCTCGCGACCCGTGGCAGTGGGCTTTTCCAACGGCGCCAACATCGCCGCATCCCTGCTCTGGCTCGCGCCGGAAAATCTCGCGGGTGCAGCCCTGTGGCGGGTGATGCGGCCGTTGCCGCAAGCACCGGGAACGCCGCTTTCCGGCAAACCGGTGCTGATCCTGGCTGGCGCCTCCGATCCGCTGATTCCGGCTGCGCGTTCGCAGGAACTGGCTCTTGCGCTCGGCGAAGCCGGCGCCGCCGTCAGCCTCGAAATCCTGCCCGCAGGCCATGGCCTGACCCCGGCTGATCTCGCAATCACCGCGCGTTTTCTGGCAGGCTCGGGCAAGGCAGGCGCGAGTGAGGCAGGCGCGGGCTGATCTTGACTAGAACATGAAATACCGTTGCGCCAGCGGCAGTTCCTTCGCCGGTTCGCAGACGAGCAGTTCCCCGTCCGCCGTCACCGCATAGGTTTCCGGATCGATCTCGATCTGCGGTGTGGCATCGTTGTGGATCATGGACTTCTTCGAGATGCCAGAGCGCACGTTGCGCAC
>Ga0102934_1003578_pt1 | contig 10579 bp, 14 predicted proteins | sample SalPonR2_A_D1_MG_FD_78175 | JGI IMG/M metagenome (GOLD analysis project Ga0102934, IMG submission 78175) | Salt pond soil microbial communities from South San Francisco under conditions of wetland restoration - Salt Pond MetaG R2_A_D1_MG | ecosystem: Environmental > Aquatic > Marine > Intertidal...
GAAAGAAGGGAATTACAGTCCTTATTTGAGAGGGGAAAATGGAGCAAAGCGCGGGGAAAAGAGGAGAGGAGGTGCTGGGAGGAGACGGCCTTGTCGATGGGACCGAGCGAGGACGTCGTTGACCGTTGGCGCCGGCGACCCGACCCGACATTGATAGGAATATCTTGTATCCTTTATGGACGGGTTTGCAATGAAGACAAGATGGTCTCATACACGACACGCTCTCAAAAAATTCCACGGTGGCAATCGAGGTGGGAGGAGGTGTGGAGGCCAAATTTCCTGTGAGGAAGAGCGGTGGAAGTAGGGGGCTGCACAGTCAATCTCTTAAGCTTTGCACAGAAGTCGTGTGCGTGCGGCGGTAGTGCCAATGTTATTTTGCCAAGTGCAAATTTCTTGAAGAGGGCGCGTGATGAGTGTAAGTGATACTTTGGGAGGGCAGCGACGGAGGAGGTGGGGAAATCTTGGAGGTGAGTTGATTTTTGTACAGAGGCGCCGACTATTTGCCGTGGGGATAATTGAAACGGACGTAAAGGCCCAATCTAGCAGTAACCAAGCCTCTCTCGGTCTTTTTCGGTCAAAATGGGAAAATTGGGAAAACAAAGCCAGGATAATTGAGGGTTGCAGGGGTGCGTGTCATCGCGCAGTAACAGACGGGTACATGCGGAGCAATAATATATATATAGTTTTTGGATATTTGTTACGGTCGTGGATGGCTAGCAATTCCACGAGAGGTTGATTTCAATGGCCTAATCTCTATGTTTTAGGGCCGGGAAAGTCACATACACATGTACCCTCAGACTCTTTGCTCTTGACTACATTTCCATGTGCCCAATATACACCCACTATACACCTCAACCTCCACACCTAGCCCCGCTGACACGCTGCAGCCTTATCCCTAAGTGTCCCCCCCCTTTCCACCCTCCTTTCATCCCTCCCTGTCCTACCCCGCCCCTCCCACCACCCCTCACTTTCGCTCCCAGTACTTCTTCACCCAAGGCGCCAACTCCGTTTCCAGCACGTTCCGAGCCGCTTCTCGGTAGTGCGCGCCCCACCGGGTGGGTATCGTCCCGACCAAGCCCCCCCTTTCCTCATCGAACACGAGCACCGGCCCTCTGCGGCCCATTTCGTAAGTCTGCCGACTTTGTTCTCCCACCGACCCCAATGGCCATTGTAAATATCGAATCCCTTGCACCGTCAAGTCAATGGGGATGTGGGTGTGCCCAAACACATGCAGATCTGGCCGCAACGCCTCTACCTGTTTTCGCAGGGGGGTCGATCCAATCACCTTGGGCAACATGGGCTCCAAGAGGAAGCGTTTTTCGGGGCAGAGCTCCTCTCGCGGCAGAAAATGCGAGAAGGAGATCACTGTCGTTTTCTCCGCCGGGGGACCTTCCCCTCGCACCCGCGTATCGGCCAAAAAAATCTCGTTTTGACGCGCGAACCAGACCGCCAATTCCTGCTTCTCCGTCTGCAGGGACACGAAGTCTTCCCGGTCTTGAAGCACCTCCTCCGGCCACTTGCAACACCGGAAATCCGCCCAACGTTGCTCGAAGGTGGGTCGGCCTTCGTACAAATCGGCAACGACCTCGGCGGGGAGGTCGGGTTCAGTGTCCCAAGACGCGTGGTACCATGAGAGGAGGGGGAGGATCAGGAGGCGCTCTCCACGGGGGGTATGAAACCGCACGGGCCCTGTAAAGACTTTGCCCCGTCGCGACGACGATGAGGACGGAGAAATTGGAAGGTGGGCGGCACGAGAACCGCCAGGATTCGCCGACGGTTCAGGTGTCCCGCTCCAATCTCCCTCGGACTCGCCCCTCCTTCCAGGCACCCCGGGGCCTCCCTCCTTCCCTTCCTCGCTCCATCCCCCCTCCTCCTCCTTCCCCCCCACCCCATCCTCTGTATCTTCCTCCCCTTCTGGCTCGTCCCCGTTCCCCTCCGCGACCTGGTGGATCCAGGCGAGCTTGTCGATGGAGGTGACCACGCCCTGATCGGCCAAGGAGTTGCTCACCCACAGGTCGTGGTTGCCCGCGACGATAAATGTGGCATGAAATCGACGTCGAGTGGCCGCCAAGACGGCTTTGAAATTCGCTGGGTTGGATGCGATGTCGCCTGCAGGATGGGGGGGAAGGAGGGAACCCGTTTTGGGCCGTCTGAGCACCCACGCTTCCTCCCGCTATCCTTACGATCTTATTCTTCCCTTGTCTCTCATATATTCATATCCACAGTACCTGGAATAAGAAGGATGGAATATATCCGATCGCTTTTTTCCTGCTCTAGGGCAAGGGATGATAAGCTATTTCCGGAGGCCGGACGACTACACCAATATTGAAAGAGCTCGAGATTCTTCCGATAGTCCACGTGCAGGTCCGACATGGCATAAATGCGCACGGCGTCATACAGATCGGGGGTTACAGTAATTTCGGTGAGGGATGGTGGCTTGAAGGTCATGACGGGCGGAGGTGAAGAAGAGGTAGATGAGGAGGAGAAGAGGGGGGAGAGGGGTACTACGGGTATCCGGGGCTGCCAAGAATAGCCGTGGTACGAATTCAGACGAACGAAAAAAAGACACGGCCACCGTGATGACACTGACTGGAAGGCTATGACCGCGCTACCCGACCAAAAGCTCGTGAGAAAGAAGAATAAGAGCGCGACAAAAGACCTCGTCCGAAGGAGGAGGAAGTAAATGAGGAAATGCCAGCGTATCGCCCCACGATGGTGCATCCAGACGACAAGTGGAAAACTTCTCCCGGGCCGTAGGCCTCTACTTCCTCCTGTCTGTTCACGTATGAAGGCACCGGGGATGGCGCCATGGGAGTGACGGTCAACATGGCACTCTTCTGGCATATAGGCTAAAGTTCGCGGCGGCGACGGTGGCGATGACCGTGCCGATCCAGCGAGCTTGGGTCAAATGCAACCATGGTACGACTGCGACAGGGGACGAGAAGAGGATGTGTCTGTGCCATTTGCCTTCCTATCGTCCTATTTGACGGTAATCATTTAATCTGAAGTGTCGCAATTTCTACTGACTTCGTTGCAGAAGTTTAAGTAAATGACAGCCTTGCCACTGTGGTTGAACCTCCCTCCAACACCCTGTTCGCGTCATTCTTTTGAAATTATGTCGCCTCGGGCCACGGGTAGCCAGAGAACTCCTCAGAGACATGGCATGGAAAATATTTTATGATGATCCGCCGATGAAAGCTTCACATGCTGTGTCTGAGTCATTCTGCTCTTTGTCTCTGCCGCGGTCTCCCTCCCATGCTATTCCTTACAAAGACCTTCCCTTTCCCCGAGAAAAGTGCTTGTGAGACAGGGAGAGACTTATCATCATTTCCCCAAAATCCCTTGATGGGTAGATAATGAATGCGTTGTTTCCTTCTTTCCACGTCATAAAATGTGCGAAAAGCGACAAAATACCAGGCAACGGGAAACATAGGACCTGCGTTACTTTCGAGGAACTGCTATTGAGTCAGAAAGAGCCAGGATGGTGAGTATGAGAGGGTGGGAAGGAGCAAGGCCGAGGCTGCGGCAGAAGGAACGAGAACGCATGATGGAGGGGAAAAGAATGTAGGGTTCGTATTAGGATTAGGGTGAGGGGCAGTGTGGCATGGCAGTGAGCTAATATGTTGGATCGAACATTTTGAAAGACAGTATCGTGCAAAGCGGAGTCAAAAACAAAAATGAGGAGCATAGATGATGCCCTGTGAATGGCCGAGGCGACTCTGAAGAGTCCCTGACAAAGTACGTGGCGACTCGCATTTTCCATCCGCCCACAGAATCCGACTTTGGCCGTTTTTGCTGTCGCAAATGCATTCTTTTTTTCAGAGTCACCCCATGCTTAAAGTTTAGTATTGAGAAGAAAGCCGAGCGGAAGATGCACAGATAGAGGGCGGGGGACTGGCGGTCGGGCGGGAGGGAGGGACAGTACTTTGGATTCAAGACAAGCTAGGTCCCGCTTCCGTTTTTCGATGTAAGTCGACTCTCCCCTAGCCTCCTGTCCTCCTATCCCGGATATTTGTCGCTTGTCCTTCATTCCTTCTCTCCTCTATCTCCCCGATAGATAGACGCGCGAGCGTGTCTTCTGTCGCGGCTTGGACAGTCTCTACCACCCATTGACCTCCAAAAGCTAGTCTCTGCTCTTCCATTCCTTGTCCACTCACGTCCTCCGACCATATACATCCCTTTTCCTCTCTCCCTCCCTTCTCCCCTTCCTTCCTTCCCTCCCTCCCTGCCCCTCTTCCTCCTTCCCTCCCCTCCTTCACTTCTCCTCGTTCCGGTCCTCCACATTGGTGGAACAGCTCTCACAGAACTTGTCCAAGAGCTCCTCCTTCTTGTCCTCAACCGCCGCGCCGCCCCTCCAGAAATCCGGCCGCCGCCCGCGCAGCCTCTCGGTCCTTTCCCGGTACTCCTCCTCGCTGATCTCTTCGTAGGGCATTTGCGGGTAAGCCCCCGCCTCCATTTTGGGCAGGAAACTGATGCCTTTGAGCTGGTATTGGAAGACATCCAAGGCGCGGGCCAAGTCTTTGCCTTCCGTGGCGGGGTCGAAGGTGACTGTGCAGCTCACCTGCCGCACGAAATTGGGAGAGAGGGAGGGAGGGGGGAGGGGCGAAAGAGGGAAGAAACCATGTCCATCACAACACATACATATAGCAGCGGTCTCGCCACTTCCATCCCTCCCACCCACCCTGCCCCCCCCCCTTCCCTTCTTCCGCACCTGGTTGTCCGCCCAATGCCGTTGGAGAAAAGCCGCGAATGCGACCTGTTCCCAAAGGCCCACCTCCTTCAGGGTCCGAACTCCCTCCCCTACATCCACCGGAATCTCCACCACGCACGTCCTCTCGGGGTCGCCCGCCGCCGGCTCCACCACGTAGCCCACCTCCAGCAAGGGAGGTAGGAGCTCGCTGTTTTTGGCCAGCCGGACGCGGCGAAGGTAGAATCTGGATTCGGGGAAGTGCATGCCGGGCGTGGCGCCGGCAAGGAGGGATACGGTCCCCGACGGCTTGATGCTCGTGGTTTTGACGGAGCGGGGGATGGAGAGCCATTCACTGTACCGCTGGTCGGCCTCTTGTAGGGTCTGGTATCCTTCCTGAGGAAGCGAGGGAGGGAGCGAGGGAGGACGAGCGAGGAGGGGGCACGGGCCTCGGGTAAGTGTGAAAGTCAAGTCGTGGCGGATGAGACGACCTCCCCTCCCTCCCCTCTCCTCACCTCACACCACCGGTGCAGCTCCCCCATCCCCTTCCTCGTCACGAACTGGGCCAGGCCGGACATGGAGCAGCCGATCCGCCGGTTCCGGAGCATGACGGCGTTGGTCTTGGCCCAGTGGGTGGGGCCCAGGGTAACGGTCTTTGCGTACAGGAAGGCGAACTGCAAAGTGGCCAGGAAGTCCTCCAGGCTGTCGTGCTTGTCCGGGAAGGTTTCCACCAGGCAGCAGAGCTCGAAGGATTCTGCGAGGGGGAGGGAGGGAGGGAGGGAGGGAATGAAAAAGAGGAACAAGAAAGCGCAGGCCACAAAGCTCGTCCCATTGCATGACTGCAGTCCTCCTCTCTGCGCACAAATGCCTTGGCCTACCTAGCGTCTGTTCCAAGCAGGGGTTGCCCCCCATCGCCCGAGCATCCCTCCAGTCCGGAGGACTCCCCATCCGCCCATAGGCCCGCATGTTCTCCAACCATGCAAAGCCCGGCTCCCCGTTCCGTTGCACGCGTTCGCACACGTTCTCGTAGTCCATGCCCACGCTCGCAAAGACGCTGTTGTTACTCGTCCACCCGTACGCTGCCCGGTGGGGGTTCTTCTCGTAGTTCTTCAGGTCCACATACTCCTCGTCCTCCGGGGCCCCGAAGGCAATCTCCGCCGTGCGCCGGACATTCCCCGCCACCACGCATTTCCCAATCAGGTTCATCATGTCGACAATGGCCGTGACGCTCACCGGCTCCCCCACGATCGGGTCCAGGACCCCCTGGATGTCCCCGTGCAAGGCCTCCAGGATCTCCCCGCCCTGGCTCACGCCCCCGAACCCCTTGATGGGCGACCCCGCCGGGCGGATCGAGGAATAATCGAAGGCCGGCAACGGCAGGTTCAAAAAATAGGCGTCGATTAAGTACTTGACACTCTCCACCCAGCCTTCCCGGGAATCGGGGATGACGAAGGTCTTGCGGGCCTCTGGACGCCGGTTGGGGCCCCAAACCGTGACCCGGCCCGCCCCCAAAGTGTCGAATCCTACACCCACGCCCAGCATCGAGGCGTCCATCAGGAAGGCGAAAGGCGCGGAAGGATCGTTGGCCATGTCTTGGGTGGAGACAAAGCCGCAGTTGTTCAACGCGGCGTACAAGCGGCGGTCCTCCGTCAGGGTCGTGCCCATCGCCCACAGGCCCCGGCCGGGAGGCAAAAATTTCATCTCGAAGATGCGCCGGTACATTTCTTGGGCAAGTCCTTGGGCGCGCTCTTCGTCCCACTCCAAGCTTTGCCGCAACAGCCATTCTTTTTGCATGCTAAAGGTCCCGTTCACGACCCTTCCCACCGTTTCAAACCATCTCTCCCGATGCTCCCCGTCCGCCTTCATCCGGGAATAGGTCCGGCGGTACACCAATTCGCCCAGACCGTTGAACCCGAAAGGAGGATCCTCGTCTTCCCATTGCTGGACAAAGCTTGGGTCGAGCCGGAATTTGTGAGGGGGGACGTTGTCGTCAGCTTGGGAGGGCGGGTGAGCAGGGGGTGCGGCAGGGGGGTCCGCGGGGAGCGGGGAGGAAGAGAAGGCGGCAGCGGTGCTGGTGGAGGTAACATCCTTTTCCCAGCAATGTGCAGCATTGAGTGTACGATTGTTGCCAACGCGGCGGCTGTGGGCGTGGGAGGTGTGGCCCGGGTGACTGGTGCGGGACGAATGCTGCTTGGCAGTGGGACCCCCCGGGGACGGTGGAGGGGAAGGCGCGCCGGCACTTCCCTCCGGTATGGAGCTAACGGAGGAGGAGCAGGAGGCGGATGGAGAGGATGATGATGAGAACGGGCGGCAGTAACGTTCCATGATGGGTGTCGGAGGCGCACGCCGTCTCCGTGCACGGGGCAGAGGCCCGAGGTCGGGGGCAAAAGCTACCCAGGCCTGTTTCTGACGCAAAATTGATGGCGACGTGCAGAAACTGGCAGGGTATAGAAGCTGAGACAGGTTCGAAGCCAAAGTAAGCTTCGGTCGATGTAATATAGACGCAGACGCGGATGACCACCCGGGTGTAATGGCAGGGGATGGCCGGACTTGGAGCAGTCTCCGCGCGCCGACAGAGCTTCCCAGCATGCGAGACTGGATTTCTAGGAGGCCGCTTCCACCCTAGGCTCTATTGGTTTTAAGGGACCCTGCGAGGATAAGGTGTACGGTCAAAGGAGGAATGTTGCCCGGTGCAAGTGTGGTGTTCAACGAGACTTAGTCTCCTTGGTTTCCGTCTTTCTATCCGGCAGTGGCAGGGTGGAGGTCGAACTTTACGAACATGACGACACACAGTGTCACATAGAAAATGACTGAGTAGTTCCACATTTGTGAACTGGAAAATGCCTGGTTGAGGAGATATGCGGGCGTGGGAGTGGGGACTGAAGCTGAAGAAGCACGCAACTAGAGCGGAGGGCGAGCATCAAGCGAAGACGAAAGTTGACATACCCAGAGCCATTGGGCACCCAAGATTGCCATCCGTACGCACAATGTTTGCCACATGCACGTTTCTTCAGTTGGTTTCAATGTCGACGGATAGAACAGTGAAGTGCTTTGCGTCTTACACTTTTGCGCGTTCGCATCGACGTGTCCTCCACGTCTAAACCCGTTGCTCATTGATGTGCTTGCCTTCTCGCGTTTTTCTCTCATTTGACATGTTCATTCTTTCACGTAAGACCCAAATTCACACTTTACAGGAGGGTTGATCACATTACAGGCCCATGTCTGGTGCTGGCCGTAAAAGTGCCTACCGCAAAAGCGTAACGGAGGAAGTCCTCCACTCATTTCCTGAGCCCAATGTGGCCGCCGGCGAGCGAGTGGCCCGTGTTGTCCAGTCCCGTGGGGGTAATATTTTGCAGGTTTGTCTACGCACACATAGCACTGACCGAGGATAAGCCGTGCTATCAACCGGAGTGGGAAATTTGTCCCGCGCTCGTGCAGGGAATGGTCGAGAGGAAGTTTTACGAAGGGAGAGTGCAATGGGTCGACGCCTATGGCCTCACTGAGCCCTTCCTGGCCGATAATTATTCCTCCTTTCCATGCTCTGATAACAGGTAAACGTCGCACCTGATCCACAAAGCGGTGAGGACGAGAACAGCGGGTCTCTGGCCTTGCTTCCTACGAAATTTCGGAAGCTGATTTGGGTCAAGCGGGGAGACTTCGTGATTGTCTCTGGCACGTCCCACGATTTTCAGACGGCGGCCGGCGAGAAAGGGAAGGTGAAATTCATGGTCGAACACATTTTGTACAAAGAGCAAGTGAAGCACCTAAAAGACCAAGGGATGTGGCCGGTCGTTTTCTCGGAACCTGCAGAGCAAGGACCGGCTCACAAGGGTGAGGGAAGGAGTGAACTGGAGCACGGTGCAAATCAGGGAGTAGAGCCGGAAGGGGGAGGACAGGAAAAGTGTCAAAATGGTAACCCAACCAGGGAGAGAGTCGGTCGGGAGGGTGATGGCAACGTATCTGCATTCCAGGTAGAGGACGGAGATAGCACTGGAAGTCAGTACGAGAGCGATGAGGAGGATTACAGCGATCTCCATGTAAACACGAATCGCCTGGCCAAGGCACATTTGTACGTCGATGATGATGAGGAGGAAGAAGAGGCGGAGGCGGATAAATTCGATGAAGGGGTGGAGTAAGTTGCTGGAGTCAAGGAGGAACGCGTAAGTTTCCCTCCTCCCACAACAATGTACATATTGGAACACGGCTATAAAGTACTGTGCAGTGACAAGAGTACTGAATGAAATTGGAACTCTCAATGGCGGAAGTTTAAGTTCTTCTTGCATTTTTTTCCTTCCCTCCGGGTCGTGCGGCTCGGAACGCTCTCAACGTGTCGGCTTCCTACGCTCCACTTTCCTCTCCCTTCCAAGTACTTAACGCATTGTACGCTGTCCTGCATCATCAAAGCTTCTCGTGGCCCTTGTATCAAGAGGGATGCCACGGAAGTGTGTCATTCAGGTGTCGTGCGAAGGTGCAAGAACCTCAAACTTACCTGACACGGCGGTCGCTGGCTACCATCAAACTTCCGTATTCCTCTCCCCTAGGAGACCTCAACTCAATCGTGTTACCATGTCATCTGATTTCCCCGTCGTTAACCGCAGGGTCGCCCTTTTATTTCTTCCATTTGCTGCCATTGTTGCTGTACAATGGCGTCGTAAGTTTTTTTGGGGTGCCGGCGGCCCGGGAGGTGGCGGTCACAGGCGCACAACAGGAGACCGTGGCTACTTTTCCACATCGTCGTCTTTCCAACCTGCCGGTAGTGAAGGTATCCCAACAGAAAAAATTCGCACGGGGAAGGACGTCACAATTGTAGGAGGTCGACGAGCACGTCAGGGGGAAGCGCGGCGGAAGCATGGACGCCTTGACAGAGGCACTGCGCACAGCCCATTCCCCCAACGCAGACGAGGCCGTGCGGGCTTATGCCTTGCGGGTGAGTCTTTCCACCCCCTTCTTGCCCCTTTCTCGTGCTTATGTGTCATTTTGTCCCGCATAAGCCGTGCCATTTGTTGTCTGTTCAGAACCTGTCGTGATGGTGTCGTGATGGTCCTCTCTGTTCTCCTGCGGGTTGTATGTCTCCTGCTTGGCCGCTTGGGTCTACATTAAAGTCCACGTCGGCCCTTACCATCACATTGTCGCAGTACGAGCATTCCATTTTGCTCTCTGTCGCGTGATGTCATTGCTTTCTCCTATTTATAATGCTCGCTCTGCCATGTCCTTTTCCTGGTCCTTTGCCATGCTTCCTCCCTCCTGTTCAGTACCTGGAGGAATTCAAGCACAGCGACAACAGCGGGGACTGGGCTTTCAACACGCTTCGGACACCAGACTCTCCCGGCGAAGCCCGTCACTTTGCATTGCAATGCCTGGCCAGTCTCTTGCAGTCTCGGTGGAAAGCGTGGAATGAGGAGGTTCGACGCCAGTTTCGGGTGGCGGTGATGGAGGTGGTGGCTTCCACAGGGGCGGGACGAAACGAGGAGGTGTATTTGCGCGAACGCATTGCCTTGCTGGTGAGCAAAATCGGCGAGGAGGAGTACCCTGTGCGTTGGCCAGAGCTCTTAAGGGAGCTGGCGGATATCTGGGAGGGGGCGGGAGCGGGCTCCCCGGCTCCGCCAATCATTGCCTTGATGGCGCTGAAGAATTTGGCAGAAGATTGCGTGGATTCCGACTTCAACAATTTGCTGCCGACCGCACGCCGGACGGAGATCTTGCGCGCCTTGAACTTGGAGTTGGGGGTGTTGCTGCCCCGCCTGTACTCGCTCATGGCACGGACCTACGAAGGAAGGACGCAGCAGATGGGGGGGAACGGCGGGGAGGGGGGGGGGGGGCCCGAGGATCTGATACCAGCGATCCAGACTTTGACGCGGTTGGTGGACGGGAGTCCGCCCGAATTGTTGTCAC